>OGDY01004323.1_pt1 | contig 9866 bp, 9 predicted proteins | sample 1570341 | NCBI WGS metagenome assembly OGDY01 (sample SAMEA2581972, study PRJEB24529) | metagenome | biome: Human gut stool | place: China | collected 2011 | reverse complement strand
CTTTTCCTTGCCGGTGTGGTCGGCGGTGAAGTATTCGTAGATTCTACCCTTGCCGCCCTCGACACCGCTGCCGCGATCCAGCGCGTGGTCGATCTCGTCCTCCGTGATGAAGTGCCCCAGCTCCGGCACAGCGGCCATTTCGGAGGAATACGCCCTGCGGGGCAAGGCAGCTCCCGCAGGCTCTGCCAAATCTGATCGAGCTTGTGGTAATGGAATCGCAGCAGGCTTCTGTCCTGCTCATGGGCGGCGTAAAACTGAGCGAACTCGCCGGAGAGCGTTTCACGGAAATCTGTGTTTGTCAGTTGCTCCGCCAGCCGTGCCGTTTCATTAGGGAATCCGCCGCCCCGCAGCGTATCCATGCAGGAGAGATAGCCCTGTTCCCGGGCCTCGTCGCTGAGATCGTGTTTCAGATACCAGAGGGCTTGGGCAAGCTGCATCCGCTCATGCTGCCCTGCCTCGGCAAGCTCCACGTTGGAGGCATACGCGCCGCTGTCCATAAGCTGGGAAATGCGCACGGCGGCGTCCTGCCATGCGATTACCTGCGCGCTGCGCACATACTCCGCGCTCCTGCCGGGGGCGATGTGGATGCCGTCTACGGCGTACCACGCGGAAAGCTCGCCCTCCGGCGTCTTAAAGCCGTTGCCGCCGTGGAAGGTGTTTTGCAGCAGCGCGGCAATGTCCTCCGCAGACTTCTGCTTCTGGAACGCGGCGGCAATGACCATGCGGGTATCGTCCTCGTTGCCGCCCAGCCGCAGCACATGGTCAAGCTGCGCCTGAGAAACGGAAAAAGCGAAGGGCGTCTGCGCAACGCTCTCCGCTTCTTCGATAGATGTAATCTGTTCCGCTTCGGTGGGGAAAAAGGATAGCTGACCGCCCTGTGCGGGGTGTTCTGTTATGCGTAGATCAGCTCGCTGAGGATGATCTCCTCGGCCTGCGCCTTGCAGGTGTTCATCAAGCCCACCCATTTCATGGGATCGCTGGCTTTCAGCGCTTCCGTCGCTCCGGCCTCCGCCGCCAGCTCCGGCATCATCTGCTCTAAGCGGCTCTGCGCTGCCTGCTCGACCTCCAGCAGGTGCGGAAACAGGGTCTCCTCCAAGATCATCTGGTTCCAGAGAATGGGGCGATGCTCCTTCAGGTACTTCTGGCGCATCCGCCCGTACTTGCCGAGGGGCTGCTCCGGCACCTCGATCTTCAGGTCGGGAATCATGTAATCTCCGTTCTTCGTGTAAGTCAGGTTGTTCTCCATGCTCTGCCGTCCTTTCCGCGCTGTGTTCGCGCTCATAATTTCGTATGGTGACTTCGATCTGCCGCAAAACCTGTTCGTTGATCTCGCTGACCGCCGTGCCGAGGGCTGCCACCGTGCGCGGGGTGTTGAAATCAAAGATGCTGAAAAAATCCTCGTGTTCAAAGTGATCCTCCGGCTGCATCCCGCAGCGGGACATGAGGGAGTAGGTGATGCTGACCACCGCGGCGTTTTTGAACGCCACCTCGATGTTGTAATCATCATACTCCTCCAGATAGGAATCCGCAACGATGCCGAGGATGTCGCGGGAATGGTCGCGCCAGTATTCCGCAGCAAGCTGAGAAGCGACGCTCTCGAACTGCTCCGCAAGGCCGTTTTTGCCGGAAACGCTGTAATTACGCTCCAGCATGGCGCTCACGCTGTCCGTGTGCGCGTCTTTCAGCTCCCACAAGTTGACGCGGCGGGCGTTTTCCTTGCCGCCGGTGTCGGAAACGTCAAAGACGTATTTGAGCCTTGGCTTGTAGCCGGTAGCGTCAATGAGGGCGATGCCCGTGCTGCCGCGCCGGACATAGCGCCCCATTTTCTCGTTCCAGAAGTCGTACTCCGCGCAGGCGGTGGCCTCCGGGCGCTGCATATAGATCATGAGCTGCTCGTTGTAGGGGTATTTATACAGCCTTGCGGCGGTGGTCAGGAACGCCGTCCACGCCAGATGGCTGCCGGTGATCTGCCGCGCGGTGCGCTCCGCCTGCTCCGCGTAGGCTTGCAGTTTGTTTGGCATAAGCAAAATCCTCCCTTCATGGTTTTATCGTGGTTTTCGTTTTTTCATAGGAAACGCGCCGGATGATACGTTCCTCATCCGGCGCGCTCCCAGCGGCAAATCTGCGATTTTTCCGGCTCTTGACCGTAAAACAGTCAGCTTTGCTCAGAGGTCAAAATCCGGCGTCAGGTCGAGGGCGGCGTACTCCGCCTCGGTAATGCCGCGCAGCTTTGCGAGGGCGCTGTCCGTCAGCTCCCGCAGCTCAGCCTCCTCCGCGTCCAGATACCCCCGCATTTCTGTGAGGGCTGCGATCAGGCCCTCGTGGGTGCCTGCCGCGTTGTAGATGCTCATAAGGCTGACTTCATCGTGGGTGAAATGCTTGTCGTTCATATCAAAGCTCTCTTTCCGCGCTCCGTTTGGGCGCTGTTTTATTCTTCGCCTGCTCCGGCGTCTTTTCCCTGAGCTTTTCCAGCACGGAGGGCTTCTTCTGCTCACGGTGGGTGGCTGCGGCCAGCTCCGTCAGGGAGATGGAAAAGCCCGCCTTGACCTGCGCCTCAAGATCGGCCACGGTGGGCTGTTTGGGGCCGTTGTTGATGATCCCATTATCCCAAATTCGGGATAACGGCGTTAATCCCGAAGAATCAGTTATCCCGAAAAAATCGGGCAAACGGCGCAGACGGGACGAATTCTGTTGGTAACTCAATAGTTGTCCTCCTTTCAAAGATCAGATATCCCGGAAACTTCGGGATAACTTTATATCATTCTCCGTTATAATCATAGCAGGCGGGTTCTGTTCTGCCAATTAAAGATAAAGGAGATTGGTATATGTACACTAATTTTTCGTTGGAGGAAGTCATAGCGGCTGTAGATGATTTTTTAGTGAAAAGCGGTCTTTCAGACAACACTCTATCCAGGTACAGACGTTTTGGCTTCAATTATTTTAGGGACGGATTCTCAGCAGAGGGATGCTATTTTTACTCAGAGGAGCTGGCAGAATCTCTTGTTGCAAAATTTCATCAGCAGGTACTCAATGGGCAACGGTCAGAGCGGGATTTTCGTACAATCCGAAAAGTTCACGAATTAATGAAGGAGCATGTCAAAAACGGCAAAATCCTTTATCATGACCTGCCCTTTTGGAACATCCAATATCCCTGTAACGAATTGAAAGAAGCGCTGGTCAGATACCTTGCAAGCATGGAACAGTCGGGTTACTCGGAACTCACAATTAGGGAGGCTAACTCAATCATACGACTTTTTCTGCTGCATATGGAATCTAAAGGGAAGCACACGTTAGATTGCTTTTCCGCTGAGGATATTGAAAATTATCTTCCTGTCCTACGCCAAAAGTGGTCTTCCGGGATGTCAAATCCAATCTATTATTTAAGAGGCTTTTTTGCATTTTTGTATGAAAGGCAAGAAATCCGCCAGGACCTGTCTCTTGTTTTGAAGGTCAATGCTGCAAGCAAGATCAAAGTGAAGACAGGTTTTGAAGCAAATGAGATCGAAGCAATACTCGCGGCAATAGATCGAAGCACCCCCTTGGGGAAACGCAATTTTGCAATGATAACCCTTGCGGTCCATTCTGGACTACGGCAGATCGATGTGCTGAATTTAAAGTTACAGGATATTCATTGGAAAGACGCGGAAATAAGCATCGTACAGCGAAAAACCAATCGCCAACTGATTCTTCCGCTGGATCAGGAAACCGGTGATGCCATTGCAGACTACCTCTTACACGGAAGGCCCACTTCAAAATCGACGTTTGTATTTCTGCGGTCAGTTGCTCCATATACAAATTTGAAAGTTGGCTCCTGCATTGGCAGCCGCATCGTACAAAAGTATGCTGCGCTCTCTGGAGTAGTGTGGACGACCGAGGAACGTAAAGGGTTTCATAGTTTTAGAAGATCGCTTGGCCGGGAGTTGCTGGAAAATGATGTCCCAGTGTGCACGATTAGTGAGATTTTGGGCCATGCCTATCGCAATTCCACGAAACAATATCTTTCTGTGGATGTGAAACATCTGCGGGAGTGCGCGCTTCCTCTCAACGAACTCAGATGTACGAAGGAGGCTCTACTATGACCGTATATTCAAGCCTCTTGGCGTCGTATATTTCTGACCTCATTGCGCAAAAACACCTGCTAGGCTATTCGTTTGCGTATGGCGAACTTGCCTTAAAAAGGTTTGACGAGTTTTGCTCTGAGAATTACCCACAGGAATCCACTATAACACGCGCAATGGGACTTGCTTGGGCTGTAAGGCGTCCAACCGAAAAACCTGTATCTACGGCCAAACGGCTTGCTCCTGTGCGTGAGCTGGCAAAATATATGCTGCGGAAGGGTGTGGACGCATATGTCATTCCGGATGAGTTTGTAAAACAGCCAGCGGTCAGATATGCTCCGCATATTTTTACAGATAAAGAATTGGAGTGCTTTTTTCATGAGACAGATTCGATTCATCCCCATATTCACAAAGAATGTATGGAACCACTGGTCATGCCCGTGATCTTCCGCCTTATCTATACATGTGGACTGAGGCCGCAGGAAGGCCGGCTTATAAAGCGGAAGGATATCAACCTCGAAGAAGGCGTTTTGTTCATTCCAGAGTCCAAAAGGCACAAAGACAGACTTGTTGTCATCCCTGAAGATATGCTGGAGCTTTGTCGTAGATATGACACTATTATCCGAAAGAAGGTTCCGCAAAATGAGTATTTCTTTCCTTCAGGTGATTTCACATGCTATCATGCTGTAACACTCGAAGCTAACTTCAAACGGTACTGGAATAATGCAGGTCTATGGCCGGAGACAAAGGGAAATAATCCCAGAATTTATGATTTTCGACACACTTTCGCGACCAAAAGGCTATATCAATGGATGAAAGATGGACGTGACGTAGATACCTGTCTTCCCTTTTTGAGTGCATATATGGGGCATGCGCATCTTTCTCAAACTGCGTACTATATCCACCTTGTCCCTGAAATTTTCCCCACACTTAGCGGACTAGACTGGGAGAGATTCTCAAAGTTGATACCGGAGGTGGCTGAAGATGAAATATAATGATGCACTTTTCTTGAAAACTGTCCGGGACTTTCTAACCATTTACCTTCCAAAGCAGCGAAAGTTTAGTGAAAATACGATTCGCTCCTATAGAATGTCATTGAGCTTGTTCTTTGACTATTTAAAGGATGAAAAAGGTGTTTCCATACAGAAGCTGTCTTTTAATCACCTGAACTCGGAAAATGTCTCTGGCTTTCTTGCATGGCTACAGTCGGAACGTGGTAATTCAGATACGTCTTGTAACCAACGTCTCATGGCAATCCGTTCATTTGCAAAATATGCAGCGATTTCTGATCCGGCAAATATTTATCTCCAGGCAGAAATCGCAAAAGTACCTGTCAGAAAGTGCCAGTCAAAGGTTGTAGAATTCTTTTCTGATAACGCACTTAAGGCGCTGCTGGAGCAGCCGGATAGATCCAAGAAAACCGGGCTGCGCAATAGTTGTTTTATGATTCTCATGTATGACACAGGTGCCAGATGCCAAGAAATCCTGGATCTTCGGATAAAAGATTTGGTCCTGAATGAAAAAAGCCCATACGTTTATCTGACAGGCAAAGGGAATAAAACCAGAACAGTGCCGCTGATGGAGAAAACAGCGCACCATCTCAATCTGTATTTAAACCGATTCCATCCGGAGGGGCAAAGAAACAGAGAGGATTACCTTTTCTTTACAATCATTCACCAGCAACGATGCACAATGTCGCCCGATACTGTTGCGGCATTTTTGAAAAAATATGCTGACCAGGCACGACACAGTTGCGCTGATATTCCGGAATCTGTGCATCCACATCAGTTCCGCCATACAAGGGCAATTTCCTGGTATCGAAATGGTGTGCCACTGATTTTGGTTTCTGAACTCTTGGGACATGCTGATATCAATACCTCCCAGATTTATGCGTATGCAGATACGGAAATGAAACGAAAAGCCATTTCCAAAGCTTTGGGGGATAACAGCAGCAATTTCCAGAAGGACGACGTTTCCCGTTGGAAAGGAGATGATGAATTAATCAAGAAACTGTTCGCTTTGAGTTAAATCAGTTATCCCGAAATTTTTCGAGATAACTGACCTATGGAAGGAGGTAAAACAAGGATTTATAAGCAGAATCTGCCCCGCCTAATCCGTTTGACCGATTTTTTCGGGATAACTGATTCTTCGGGATTAATGCCGTCGATCATGCCGTAGTCGTCCTCCAGCAGCATCTCCGCATTTTTGAGGTAGTTCTCCGGCTTGAGGAAATTGGGAAGCTCCCGGAAGCCGATGCTGTCAACGTAATGACAGGATACTACGCCGTTTTGCTTTAGGGCAACGATGTCGCTGACCGACAGGCTGTGTCCCTTGAAATCCGCAGGATGATCCACGTTGAACCGCTGATAAATCATATCCAGATTGGTTCTGGCATTCCCATAATCCATAAACCCTCCGGTGTAGATCGCGTCGTAGCCGCCGCGCTCCGGCGTGACGCCCTTGCTCTGCAAGTAGTCATAGTTCATGAAGCGGTAAGTGTCCAGCTCGCCGCCGCGCCGAATCTGGTAAATGAGGAAAGCGTCCTGCGGGTTTTCCAGAAACAGCTTCTCCGTGTCCGCCTGTTCGCTCAGCGTCACAACGCCGCGTACCGCGTCCCATTCCTCGCGCTCCACGCCGAACACGCCGGTGTGGGAGGAAATGTCCTCGGCGTCCAACGCCATGGCCTCGGTATTATCGCCGTAGAGCAGGAACACGGGAACGTCCTGCATGAACAGCTCCATGGCGCGCTCCTTGGTCAGCGGCAGCATGGTATTGCCGTCCGTGTAGCCGTACTGATACATCTCCGAAAAGCCGATGCCGGTATCCGGCATTGGATAGCCCTGCTCCAGCTCCGGCGGGGGCGGCAGCTCATCCTCAACATTCGGCGTTTCCGTTTCAACTTCCGGCTGCGGTTCCTCCTTTGCCCGCCATTCCTGACGGAACAGGCCGTTGAAGCGTTCCAGCAGAGCGTGGGAGCCGTCGTCGATGCCGATCTCGTCTGCCAGCTTGACGAAATCCTCCAGCTCCTTCCGCAGTTCTGCGCCCTCGCAGGCAAGCAGCCGGTCCGCCACCGCCTCCGCCGTGGGTCTGTCCGCGCTGTCGGGAACGTTCAGATCCCGGCGCAGGAACGCCGCGTAGTCGGCGGCAAAGGCCAGCGCGTCGGCGCGGGAGGGCGGGATGGTGACAAGCTCATATTCCGTGTCCTTGGGAAGCTCGATGCCGCGCTCCTTGCAAACCTCCGCAAAATGCTTTTCCACGTCGGTGATGATGCCGTTTGCGGTCTTGCCGATGGTATCCAGACTGGCACGGAACTCCGGCAGCTCGGCGTTTTTTGACCATGTTGCCACATAGCCGAAGCTGTTCGCGCCGGTTTCAATGCCGAAATAGGCGCAGACCATGAAGGAGATGCTTTCGGCCTCCACTTCTTCTGTATTGCGGCTCTTATGCTTACGCGCCTCTGGCTGCTGCAAGCCGTAGTTGTGGAGCTTGGCGTGGGCGATCTCATGGACGGCGGCGGATACCGTCTGCACCTCGCTCATGCCCTCCCGCAGCGTGATGCTCTGGGATTTGGGGCTGAAATAGCCGTCCATATCCGCAGACAGCGGCTTGAACTCCACCGGCACGGGAGAGGAACGGCGCAGCGCCTCCATGAACGCCTCGTAATTTTCCACGCTGCCGGTCAGGTTGGCGACGGGGCTGGCCACGCGCTCCGGCAGCGGCTTTCCGTCCGTCTGGGCGTAGTCGAACACCTTGACCGGGCGGAACATGGGGATTTCAATTTCCTTTTCCTCGGTGACAATTTTGCCGTCCGCGTCCAGAATGGGCAGCTTGGTGTCCGGGTCGAGCTTTTCCTGCTCGATTTTCTTCTTATACGGCGTGGGCGCGATGATGGTGATGCCCTTCTCGCCCCGCAGCACATGGCGGGAGAACTTGTCCCGCCAGCGGTTATAGCCCGCCACAAGTGTGGCGTCCGGGCGCTGCAAGTGGATGAGCGCCTGATTGTTGAGGGAATAGTTGTGAAACCGGCTCATGGTGCGCAGGTAATTGCGGTACTTATCCATATCGCCGGATTCAAAGATGTCGCGGATACCCGCCTCGATGCGGTCGGTGATCTCCTTGAGCTGTTCTCTGTTTTTACCGGGTTTCTCTGGCATAGTTTCCTCCTTTCATCAGGTCGATACGCAGGAGCTGAAGCCCCCGCGAAAGATATTCCCGTAAATCCGTTTTTCCGCAGAGATAGCGGATGTCGCCTGCCTTGTCCTGCTCACGCAGCGTCCACAGGTCCGCCGCCCAGCGTACAAATGCCGCGTCCGGCGCGTTGAAGGGCTTTTTGCGGCGAAGATAGAGGCTGTGCCGTCCCAGCACCATGATCGTGCAGACGGTGTTGACCACATCGAGAGAACATTCGTTGAGAACGGCAATTCTTCGTTCATACGAGGCCGCTTCCAGCAGCTCACGCAGCGCAGGCTTGGCGTTTTCAATCAATGCCGGATAATCTGCTCTTATCGGATACGGAGATTTTCGTGTCATAGGCACTTCCTTTCATTTCATGGGCTGTTTACCCCTAAAATGGCAGCGCCCGCGCAGGGGTAGGCTTTCCTGTGCGGGCGCTCGGTTCTTATTCATTTTCGGAGTATATACTCCTTGCGGGCGGCGTATATCCGGCGTTTTTGGCGCGTTCGCTGGCGGCCTTTTTCCGCTCGTCGCTGAACGGCTCCCGGACGCTGACGCAGCTTTTCGGCACGATGTAGCTGACCGCGCCGGAATGGACAGCTTTGTCCGGGTACACCTTGTCCGGGTATTTCTCCGCAAGGCGCTTGAGCTTGCGCTTCAGCTTGGGGTCGTGGGTGTAGATGCTGGCGGTGGATTCTTCCTCGTTGTAGAGGATGATACTTTCCTGCTCCAGCTTGGAGAGCTTCATGTCCTCGCCCCCTTGTCAAATTCCAAACGGAAGCGGACGCTCTCGCCGGTATCCTCCAGCACGGCGGTGGCATCGTAGGTGCCGCCGGTCTTTTCGGAATAAAGGCCCGTGAGCTTCACCCGCCCCTCTGCCAGCAGCGCGGCGGCGACCTTTTTTGTCAGGGCGGCGCGCTTGGCGGCAAAGAACCTGTTGTCCCGCCACAGCCCGAAGCGGCAGTCGTTTTTCTCGCAGAAGAAGCCCTTTTTGCTCTCGCTGACCTCGCCGCCGCAGCGGGGGCATTTGCCGATGATCTCCCGGCCGGAGGGGAACAGCACCTCCGCGCCGGAGATGACCTTGTAGGTTTTTACCAGCTCCGTGAGCATATCCGCAATGCCGGTCATGAACTCGTCCGGGGAAAGCTCGCCGCGCTCCACCTGCTGCAAGCGGTATTCCCATTCGGCGGTGAGAAGCGGGGACTGTAACTGCTCCGGCAGCACGGTGATGAGGGAAACGCCGGTATGGGCAGGCACAAGGCTGACGGCCTTCTTCGCCCGCTTGCGCTCCACAAAGCCTGTGGCTACCAGCTTTTCGATGATGGCGGCGCGGGTGGCGGGCGTTCCCAGCCCCTTTCGTTCCGCTTCTTCCGGCATATCTTCCTTTCCGGCAGTCTCCATGGCGGAGAGCAGCGTATCCTCTGATACGTTTTGTCAAGGGTGTTTAAGAACTTTTTTCGCTGTCATTCAAAATCAGACGCTTGATTTTGTCGCTCATGGTTTCTTTGCTCGTTTCACTGAAATGGATTTTGACGCGGTAGGTGGTCTTTCCGATTTTCTTTATCATTACAGGTGGCGCGGCTTCCTTTACGGTCAGAGGGGAAGCGGTTGCGGGGGTGCTGCGGTTGCTGGTGT
>OGDY01004322.1_pt1 | contig 9869 bp, 12 predicted proteins | sample 1570341 | NCBI WGS metagenome assembly OGDY01 (sample SAMEA2581972, study PRJEB24529) | metagenome | biome: Human gut stool | place: China | collected 2011 | reverse complement strand
ATGTCGGGGGTGGTGACCAGAACGTCGAAGTCCAGGTAGCCGCCGGCGATCTTGGCGATCAGATCGTCATCACCGACCTCCTGCGCACCGGCAGCCTCAGCGGCCTTGGCGGCGTCGCCCTTGGCGATGGCGATAACGCGGACGTTCTTACCGGTGCCGTTGGGCAGGACAACAGCGCCGCGGACCTGCTGGTCGGCGTGACGGCTGTCAACGCCCAGGCGGACGTGCAGCTCAACGGTCTCGTCGAACTTAGCGGTAGCGGTCTTGCAGCACAGCTCCAGGGCCTCGGTGGGATCGTAAGTCTTGTTATTCTCGATCAGCTTAGCAGCGTCGATATACTTCTTGCCGTGTTTCATTGCGTATTACCCTCCTATTCAGCCCTCAACGGTAACGCCCATGCTGCGGGCGGTGCCCTTGATCATGCTGACAGCGGCCTCCAGGGAAGCAGCGTTCAGGTCGGGCATCTTGGTCTTGGCGATCTCCTCGGCCTGAGCCAGCGTGATGGAGCCAACCTTGTTCTTGTTGGGCACGCCGGAAGCAGTGTCGATGCCGGCAGCCTTCTTGATCAGAACGGGCGCCGGAGGAGTCTTGGTGATGAAGGAGAAGGAGCGGTCAGCGTAGACCGTGATGACGACGGGGATGATCATGCCCATCTGGTTCTTGGTACGCTCGTTGAACTCCTTGGTGAACGCCATGATGTTGACGCCCTTCTGACCCAGAGCAGGACCAACAGGGGGAGCCGGAGTTGCCTTGCCGGCGGGGATTTGCAGCTTGATGTAGCCAGTGATTTTCTGTGCCATAATACTTGCACCTCCAAATTTTGTGGTGAGTTGCGGCCTGCGGTGCAGACCTCCCACGGGCGCACGACCTCCGCGCGCCCTATAAAAACCGTACCCCGGGCACTGGCCCGTTCGCGGTCTTTACCGGAAACTAGGGTGTCCTGAGGAAAACTCAGAACAGCTTGACCTGATGCAGCTCCAGCTCTGCCGGAAGCTCGCGGCCAAACATGGTGATCCTTACGCGCACCTTGCGCGCAGGAATGTCGATCTCGTCGACGGTGCCGACGGAACCTTCCATCGGACCGGCGGTGATCTCAACCGTATCACCGACCTTGTACTCGACCTCAAGGTCAACGGTGGTTTCGACGCCCATCTTGGCAACCTCCGCCTCGGTCAGGGGCTCGGGCTTGGACTCCGGGCCGACAAAGCCGGTGCAGCCGCGCGTGTTGCGCACGATGTACCAGGTGTTGTCGTTCATGACCATTTTAATAAAGACGTAGCCGGGGTAGAGCTTCGACTGAACCTCTTTCTCGCCGGTCTTGTTGCCGCGCTTGTCAAAAACTTCTTCAATGCGGGTCTCGGTGGGAACCTTGACGTCGCAGATCAGATCCTGCAGGTGGCGGTTCTCCACCATCGTCATCAGATCGGTTGCGACCTTGTTCTCATAGCCGGAATAGGTATGTGCCACATACCAATTTGCTTGCTCAGCCATTGTCTTTGCCTCCGCTCAACGCGCTCAGGCGCCGATCAACAGGTGGATGGCGCCGCCAAAGATGAGGTCCAGCAGGATCAGCACGACAGCTGCGACCAGCACGACCACGATAACGGTGATCGTATTAGTTTTGACGTCGTTCTTGCTGGGCCACACGACCTTTTTCAGCTCGCTCTTCGTATCTTTGAAATACTTGCCGATCCCTTTGAAAAAGTTCTTGACCTTGTCGAAGAAGGAGACCTTCTTCTTGCCGTCGTTCTTTTTGGGCTTGTCGCTTTGAGTCTGGGCTGCAGCGGTGGCTGCTTTATTGTCTGCCATCTCTAAGCTCCTATCCTCACTTGGTTTCGCGGTGAAGGGTATGCTTCTTGCAGAAACGGCAATACTTCTTCATCTCAAGACGGTCCGGAGAGTTCTTCTTGTTCTTCTCCTTGTTGTAGTTGCGCTGCTTGCACTCCGTGCAGGCCAGGGTGATCTTGACAGTCATTGTTCGGCACCTCCATTATCGGTTAATAAGCCTCCCTCGCGCTTGCAGGCGCCCTTGAAAAAGGGCATAAAAAATAAACCCGCAAAAGAGGTGCTATCATAATAACACGACTGCGGGTCTACGTCAAGCGGTTTTGCAAAAATTCTTGTAAAATTTTGACGGCCTTGCGCCGAACGCAGAAGCGGAAGCTCCGCGGGCGGGCATAGCCGCGTTCCCCGTCACAGCAGGAGGGCGCAAACGGCTGCCATCCCCTCCTCCGTCAGCTGCACGCCGCCCCGGGCAGCGGCCACGGCGGCGGTGGTGTAGTCAATCGTCAGGGCGGTGCGGGCACTTAAATAGGTCAGTGTCTCGCCCAGGGCGTTCAGGTCTGCGGCCAGCAGGTCGGTCAGCAGCCGGGCACTGCGGCTGCGCAGACCGTCGGGCAGACCGGCCAGCAGCGCCGGGTCCTGCCGCAGGAACGCCGCCCAGACGGCGGCGCGGGCCATGCAGCCCTCCCCTGCCCCGGGCAGCGCCGCCTGCAATTGGGCGATCAGCTCCGACGCCTGCGCGGCGGTACACACGGCGATGGGGTCCTCGCCGTAGCCCAGGCGCGTGCGTGCGGCGGCATCCAGCAGCGATGCCGTGTCGATGCGTGCCGAGGCTGTGCGGCCCGCGCAGTCCGCCCAGGTGGCGGGCGTGGCCGCGATATAGTGCAGCGCCGGGGCGGCGGTCTCCCCCGTAGCCACCGTGCCGACGAGCAGCTGTGCGGCCCGCCCGGCCCCGGCAGACAGCGCACACTCCGCCAGCGTTGTTGTGCCCGAGGGTGCGCTGACGCGCAGCGAACCCGGCAGTGCGCAGAGTGTGACCGTCTGCTGCGGGCCGTCCGCACGGGCCAGCACAAAGGCGGGCTCCTCCTGCTGGACGACGAGCAGCAGCGTATACACGCCCTGCGCACCCGGCTCGATGTGCAGCGTACTGTCCGCCGCCGACGCCTGGCGCAGGAGCTGCTGCTTCTGGTATTGGTCGGTGAAGAACGCGACGGTCAGCACCATCGGCAGCAGCAGAAGCAGCGTCAGCCCGAGGCTGTACCAGAAAATTCCGCGGTTGGAACGCATAACCCACACTCCCCCAGCAAAGACTATGCCTACAGTGTAGGCCGCAAGGGCCGCGCTTATACACTATTATAAAGGAGTGTCTGGTATGTTTGATGAATTTGGACCCCGCGGTGCCGAGGATGAGCGCGAAGGCTTCTGGACCGATTTGAGCGAGGTGCCCGACGAGCAGCACCGCGACGAGGATGAGCCGAAGCAGACGCAGGAGGTCATTGTCCCACCCGCGCAGGAGCCGTATGGCCCGGGGATCGTGCCGCCGGAGGAGATCTAAAGTAAAAAGGCTTCCCCCGCGGGGGAAGCTGTCGCCGCAGGCGACGGATGAGGGGCAAGCTTGCGGAGGCAGCCCGTACACGGGGAGACGTCGCAAGCTCGCCCCTCATCCGGCCTCGGCCACCTTCCCCCACGGGGGAAGGCACGTACATTTATACCTTTTGATACACCAAAAAACGGAACCCGATCTCTGTCGTCAGGCTTTCACATTCCGCAAGCCGGGCTGCGCCGTCGGCGGGGGTGTTCCAGTAATAGGGCGTCATGGCGAACAAATCCTGAACACTCTGCCCTTCCAGCGTGATGACAGCGGTGGACTCAACGGCCTTCACAAACGCAAAGCCGTCGTATTCGGTCTGTCGGACCTCGTTTTCATACGGGCAGTCGTACAAAATCTCTTTCAGGCCGAACAGATGCCGCGCGGTGGGCACGGCGTAAACAAGATGCCCGCCCGGGCGCAGCATACGGGCAAACTCGGCCTCGGCCATGGGCGAGAAGATGTTCAAAAGCAGGTCGGCCCAGCCGTCGCGCACCGGTGCACAAAAGCTGCCGCCGACACAGAACGCCGCGTCGGGCACGAGCTTCGACGCCAGCCGCACGGCCTCCTTGGACAGGTCGAACGCCGCAATCTGAGGGCAGCCCAGCGCGTCATACAAATACTTATCGTAGCTGCCCTCGCCGCAGCCGGCGTCCACAATATGGTCGTGGGGCAGCGCGGCGCAAAGCGCGGCCAGCGTCGCCATCAGCGGGGCGTAGTGCCCTGCCGACAGGAACGCGCGGCGGGCGCGGACCATGGCCTTGCCGTCGCCGGGGTCGGCGGCGTGCTTCTTCTGCATCGGCAGCAAGTAGGCGTAGCCCTCTTTGGCAAGGTCAAAGCTGTGGGCTCTGGCACAGCGCAGGCTGCGCCCGGCCAGCAGCAGCGGCCCGCCGCATACGGGGCAGCGCAGGGCTGCCGCGGTGGCGGGGGTCATTCGGCAGCCTCGGCGGGCGTGGCAGTCTCGGGGGTGTCCGCTGCGTCCGATGCCTCGGGCGGCAGCGGCACAGTCATACCGCCGTGGGCGGCGAGATAGTCCTCGAAATTTGCGAATTTCTGTTTCGGCGGGCGGCGGGAGATCAGATCGAGACCCGGCTGCTCCGGCGCGGTGCTGCGCGGGGCGCGGGCATTGCGGGGCGGGCGCGGTGCCTTGGGCTGGTCGCGCAGCGGCTGGCTGGGCACCTGCGGGGCCGGGCGGGCATTGCGGCGCGGCGGCTGGGGCGCAGCAGGGCGTACGTTCTGGGGCGCATTCTGGGGTGCAGCCGGGCGCTGGGCCGGGGCATTCTGGCGCGGTGCCTGCTGGCTCTGCGGTTGGGCGGGTCTGCTCTGCCCGCGGCGGGGGTGGCTGCCATTGGCGCGGGACGCATTCTCGCTGCGCGGGGCCTTGGGGGCTGCGGGCGCAGCGGCCTGCGGGGCCGGCTTGCGCGGCTGTGCGGGGGCTTTCCCCTCACGCGCGGGCTGCTGCGCCTGCGGGGTGCTGCCATTGCCAGCAGGGCGGCGGCGGCGGCGACGGTGCGGTGCACCGTTCGGAGTTTGTGCAGCTTTTTCCATAATTCACCTGAATCCTGTTATACGCCGATGACACGGCATTCATTGTAATATCGTTTTTCCTCGGCATGGCCCATGCTGAAGGTCTTGCGGGGCAGCACGCCGCCCAGCACAACGCCCTTGAACAGGTCAGCCTTCGCAAAGTCGGGCAGCAGAATGGCCGTGGCTGGTTTGGCCGGGTCGGAGGCCAGCGCCAGCGCCGTGCTTTCGCCGTGGATGTAGTCCACGGTCACGCCGGGATGGGCGGGCAGGAAGTCCGCCAGAAATGCCTCCACACTGCCGACGGTCAGCGGCGCGGGCGGGTTGGCCAGCGCGACGGCACTCTCACCGTGGGCATCGGCCAGGCGCAGACGCTGGTCGGACATCGTCGTACTGCTCCCCTGCTGCTGGTCCCAGGCGTCGAGCGCGGCATACAGCTCCTTGGCACCGACGCCGAACACGACGCGGTGGATCGGCTCGATCTCAATGGCGGGGCTGTGGACGTTGCAGACCTCGGCCAGGCACCAGCGCGCCGGATGGGTCCTGCGCTGCTCCTCGCTCAGGGTGGGCTTCAGCTCCTCCCAGTAGGCTTTGGCGGTGGCCAGGCTGTGATTGCCGTCACCGACGGCCAGTACCATCGGCTGCTGCCCTTTGGCAGCGGGCCAGCGGCGGGCAAAGGCGGCAGGGTCGGCCAGCGCCGCCAGCGCGGCGTCGATCCCGGCGATCAGCGCGGGGTCCTCGACGGCCCAGCCGCGCAGATGCCTGCCGCCCAGCATCAGCTCACCGTCGTAGAGCGGCGGCAGCTGGTTCTTCATCAGTCCGATGGGCTCGATCAGCGTGCAGTCGGCGTCGTCGGCCAGCATCATGACGTGGGGCGTTTCCAGCGTCGCCCCGCGGCGGACCTTGAGGCGCGGCGGGATGCGCTCCACGACGGTGCTTTCGCTCGGGCGGATAGCGGGCTTGGAGCCCTTCGCGTAGTCGTAGGCATCAAGATCGACAGCGCCGACAAGGCCCTGCCGGACCGTGCCGTCCATCTGGGTACGCTCAACATAAACGTAGCCATGTACTTTCCGGGTCAGAACGGTTTTACGGTACTCCTCCATCGTGCGGCGGATGCTCTCTAAGCGCTCGGCCTCCTGCGGGGTGCCTAAGTACGCCTCCGGCAGAACGATGTGCAGGGTGCTGGGCTTGCCGTCGGCCAGGTGCTCGGCGCGCTGCCAGTACTCCGGCTGGGAAGTGAACTGGTCAACGGCGATGCAGGCCCACGGGTCCAGCGGGACCCCGGCGGCGGGCAGTAAAATATCGGCTGCGGTAAAGCAGGCTTCGGACATAACAACGACCCCCTAACAGTTACAGAACAACGGTGTGGCCAACCAGAGCGTAGATCGCCAGCGACAGCACGCCGATGTAGATCATCGAGCTGGGCAGACCCTGGAAGATCGAGGAGATGGCCTTGCTGCGCAGACGGCGGCGGCCCTCCCGAACGATAAAGACGGCAAAGACATAGCCCAGCCCGCTGCCCAGAGCGAACGCGACGCTTTGCAAAATCGTATAGTTCTGGTTCGCGCAGATGAGCATCGTGCCCAGCACGGCGGTGCTGCAGGTGGCAAGGCTGAGTTGGCTGCGGCAGCTGGCGCGCAGCTTGCGGGGCAGCACGCCCAGCAGCAGCCAGGCCACGGCCATGGCCGCGATGCTGCAGGTCAGGTAGACGATGGGCCGCAGGGCCGAGATGGGCAGCCATGCGGGCAGATAATCACGCAGCCACGGGAAAAACAGGTCGTGTGCGGCCCAGCCCGCAGGTGCGGACAGCGTGATGACCAGCAGCAGCGGCAGGCAGAAATCCCAGACCTGCGCGCGGTGGTCGGGCACGAGCTTCATCAGGCGGGTGACGCCCAGCGCGCGGGCCAGGATGACATTCTCCGCAAAGACGGCCAGCACCATATAGCTGATAAACTGCACAACACCGTTTAAAATCGGCTGCAGCTCAGTGCTTACGGTCAGCATACAGGCGGCGCACCTCCTCATGTTTATAATCGGTGTACAGGTTGGCAGCGGCGCACCAGATGGCGGCCAGGATACCCACGATGACAAAGCCGCCCGCGGGCAGTGCAGCCAGCGGCAGCAGCGCATTGTGCAGGATGACGTTGCCAAAGACCGCGCCCGTGGCCAGCAGCTCACGCAGGCAGCCCACGATGAGCAGCACAACACACATGCCGAGTGCGTTGTTGAAGCCGTGGCGGAACGCATCCCTCACGGGTTCAAGGTCGGAGAACTCCATGCGCTTGACGATGGCGGGCTCCACAACCATGATCGGCAGGTAGATGCCCAGCAGCGTCAGGTCAGAGCCGAACAGTGCGTAGAGCAAAACATACGTAGGGATGTAGAGAAGCGCCGCAGAGTAGCAGTACACCACGGGGCGGAAGCGGTTCTTTGTCAGGTGGCAGACGGCCACGGCCAGCACACGGGTGAAGGTGACCAAAATCAGCGAGGCGATACAGAGCATGAGCGCCCGCTGGCCGTCCAGCGCAGCACCGATGACCGGGGCCATGCCGAGGCCGCGCACAAGCACGGGGTTGGACAGCCAGATGTGGTCGGCGCGGATGCGCTCGTTCAGGGCAGCCTCCGCCGCGGCGTAGGAACGCGAGGCGCTGGCTTTTTTGGACTTCGGCGCAGGGGTCGGCTCCGGGTGGGCGGTGTGCTCTGCCGGGGCGGGCGCAGCCGGTGCCGCAGGGGCCGCCTTTTGTACCGGCGGCATGACCTGCGTGGGCTGCTGGGCGGGCAGTGCCGCGGGTGCAGGGGGCTGCACGGCATGGGCGGCAGGCTCGGCGGGCTCGGCAGTTCTGCGCTTCGGGATCGAGATCGTGCGGGTCTCGTCAGCTGCTGCGGGTGTCTGGCTGCTGCGGGCAGCGGGAGTGGGCTGGGGGGCTGCGGACGGTGTGACCGCGGGGCTCCTGCCGTACTCCCGGTCCCGGTAGCTGCGGAACCGATCCTCCTCGGCCTGGGCTTCCGCCTGGCGGGCGGCCTCGCGCTCAGCCTGGCGGCGCTGGACCTCCTCCAGCATGGCGCGGCGCTCCGCGGCGGTGTACCGCGGGCGGCTCGTCGGGATGATGCCGCCGCTGCGGGCGGCATCACTGCGCCCGGGCGCGGGCTGCTGCGGTGCGCCGGGCTGCTTTTCCGGTGCAGGGGCCGCCGGGGCGGCGGGCGCCTTGCCGGTCTGCATGGCGGCAAGGGCGGCCTCGATCTCGGCGCGGGAGGCACCCTTCTCCGCCATGGCGCGGGCGACCTCGAGCATCTCCCTGGTGATGTGCGGGATAATTAAGGTCTCGGAGCGCTCCTCGCCCCGGCGCTTATTCGGGTTTTGTTGAATTGGCAAGGCGCTGCTCCTCCTCTCTCATAAAGCGGATGCGTTCGGTGCGGTGGCTGATGAGGTCGAGCCATTCGGGGATGGAACTGACGATCAGCAGCGCACAGCAGGCCGCGCACTCATACGGGCTGAACACGCGGAACACATAGGTCATGATGCCCAGCGCCGCGCCGTAGATGATGCGGCTCATGCGGCGGTCCGGCATCGTGACCGGCTCACAGACCAGGAACAGGCCGGTGAACAGTGCCGTGCCGGACAGGACGACATATTTTTCCAGATAGAAGCGCTGGCGGATATATTCCCACGGCAGGCTGAAGGTCGGCAGCTCGTTCAGATTCGGGAAGAACCACGGCAGGCCGATGACAAAGATAAAGAACGGAATAACGACAGAAAGCTTGATGCGCCCGCGCACAAGCAGGAACAGCCCGCAGGCCATCACGACCAGCGCTGCGCTGGTGCCCATGGCGGCGGAGACGTTGCCGGTCAGCAGGTTCATCGTGCTGGCACTGGGCAGACCGCCATCCAGCAGAGTGGCGTTCATGCCCTCGACGAGAGTGGTGTTCACGCTGCCGAACAACGGCAGCTGCGTGCCGGGAATGGGGTACGAAAAGACGTCCTGCGGCCACGAGATACCGGCCACGACGACGCCGACGGCGGCGGGATGGAACGGATAGTGGCCCTCGCCGCCGAACGCCTCCTTGACGAGCACGGCGACGATGACGGCGGAAATGACGATGGGATACGAGATGCTGGCAGGCATCAGCAGCACGATGAGCGCGGCAAAGCACTCACTGGACGGCTCATGGGACTGGTAGCCCGTGCCGTGCAGCGGGGCCAAGGCACAGTCGCACAGGTAGGCGGTCAGCAGTGCGGCCAGCAGCAAAAGCACCGGGCGCGCACCGTAGTAATACCACGACATGCCGATCAGCGGGACTGTGCACCACAGCAGGTCACTGTAGTAGCTGTAGTTCGCGCTGCGTTCAACTTTTTTACGATTGGGCATAGGGAAAAAGCTCCTTTACTTGCTGTGCAGGACGTTTACCACAGCGGCAGGATCCATGGCATGGAACAGCGAGCTTCCGGCCACGAGCCAGTCGACCCCGGCAGCGATGCACAGGGGGCCGGTCTCGGTGTTGATGCCGCCGTCCACCTCGATCAGGGTATCACAGCCGCGGCGGGTGCGCTCGGCACAGATGGCGGCAATGCGCGTGGGGGTGGTGGGGAGGAACTTCTGCCCGCCGAAACCGGGCTCCACGCTCATGACCAGGATCAGATCGACAACGCCCAGATACGGGAAAACAGCTTCCACCGGCGTGCCGGGGCGGATGCTGATGCCGACCTGGCAGCCCGCAGCGCGGATAGCGGCGATGACCTCCTCTGCCGTGTCCGGCACAGCTTCGAGGTGGAAGGTGATGAGGCTGGCCCCTGCCCTGGCAAAGTCGGCGGCGTAGCGGGCCGGGTCACTGATCATCAGGTGGACGTCGTAGTAGACGTCGGGCATAGCGGCATGCAGGCATTTCAGCACCGGCGCGCCGTAGCTGATATTGGGTACAAAGTGCCCGTCCATCACGTCAAAGTGCATCAGGTCGACACCGGCCTCCAACAGGCGGG
>OGDY01004314.1_pt1 | contig 9888 bp, 7 predicted proteins | sample 1570341 | NCBI WGS metagenome assembly OGDY01 (sample SAMEA2581972, study PRJEB24529) | metagenome | biome: Human gut stool | place: China | collected 2011 | reverse complement strand
CGATACGCTTATTCATATCTTTCTCAAAACGAAGGTCACGATTGGTGACAATACCGACCAAATATCTTTCATCGTCCACTACAGGAATACCACCGATTCTATACTCAGCCATCAGCGCCAAAGCATCTCTCACGGTAGAACCTCTCTTAATAGTTACGGGATCATAAATCATACCATTCTCAGCACGTTTCACGATAGCTACCTGACGTGCCTGCTCTTCTATAGACATGTTTTTATGAATAACACCGATACCGCCTTCACGAGCGATGGCAATAGCCATTTTAGCCTCAGTGACTGTATCCATGGCGGCAGTCACAAAAGGTACTTTTAACTCGATGTTGCGTGAGAACTTAGTCGAGAGTTCGACTGTTTTGGGTAAAACTTCAGAATAGGCTGGGATTAACAATACATCATCGTAAGTCAATCCGTCCATTACAATTTTATCTGCAATAAATGACATAGGGCTTAATGCGTTTTGAATTTATTGCGTGCAAATATACGAGTTTTATTCAATACCGGAAAATGATAGAATATTTTTTTGTTAGGGTGAAAGAAAATTTAGCAAAAAAATAATCAACCCTGCTCTAACAAAGCCTTCATTATTTTATCAGCCATTAATTTATATCCTTCCTCCGTCAAGTGTGTATAATCACCGCTATAAAGTTCGTCACGTATTCTTCCATCTGCATCCAAGAACCATTCGGTAGGATTCACATATTCAGCGCCAGCCAATTTCTTTTTTTTCAATATGGCATGAATTTTATCACAACTCATGCGAATTGCACTTCCTTTCTCCTTACCTGCGGGGAGAAGACCTAAAAGAAGGATACGAGAATCGGGGAAAGCAATAACCGCTTCCTTTGTAACAGCGACAATACCTTCCGCCACTTCTTCCGGTGTATTTTCACCTGATATTAAATTATTAATGCCGATAGCTATCACAACAACCTCCGGTTTACAACAATTATAATCATCATAGCGGATACGCCAAAGAAGATTCTGAGTACGGTCACCCGATATTCCCGCACTTTCCCACGTCTTCTCACCAAGTACTCTATCCATTGCCTTTTTGCCGGGCTTATAGGCTACAGCTTTTCGGGTGCCTCCCCATCCCTGAGTAATGGAATTACCCAACAGCAATAATTTCAGCTTCCTGTTTGCCAAAGTTGCTTTAATATCAGCATCCACCTCATGCCATTCAACGCCTTTTACCCATCCGGCCCCGGAACGGAACTCATTCCCGGGAACAGCATGGATACATTCATTGGGGAGACGATGTAAAGCCGATAAAATAAAATGTACGATAGGTTCGGGGTTATTCAACGAATGAGGATGATGCCCTACTCCCGGTTTATGTATCACAGTAACAGGAACTCCCAAACGTTCCATTTCTTCTTCAAATACAGCTGTATTTTCACTAACCGGAACAACCTTGTCCGCATCGCCCACAACGTGCAAGCAAGGAATACCGGCTTTTGCTATTTTCCCGGCATGATTCACCGGATTTTTCCGCCACCTTAAAGCTGCTTCTTCATTTGAAAATCCATATGCTGAAAGCAATTGCCGAACATCATCATCCGACCCCTCCGAAGCACCTCTCCCCATCGGCCAGCTTTTAATATCCATCACCGGCGCATCCGCATAGATACAGGCAACTTTATCAGTATTTTGTGCAGCCCAGTTGTAGACAATCAATCCTCCCCGGCTCATACCTTCCAAAACAACTTTCTTATGGAAGCCTTCTTTTACCATCTTTGCATACAATTTATTCCAACGTTTGACAGCTTTGTCCGCCCCATACATATCAGCCACATCACAATAGGCAATATGAAATCCCTGTTCCAACAACGCAATATCCGTTTGAGGTTGATGTCCCCAAAATCGAGCACGCATCACCCACGGCTTTCCTTTCGCCTCCTTATAAGGTTTCACAATCTTGCAAGCAGCCCCGTCACAATCAAACTGATATCCACAGAAACCATGAAAATTAAATTCTTCTTTACCTTGCAACCAATCAGCTTTATCTTGTTCTGTACACCCTGCAGTAAGAATCAAATAAGAACCTATTTGACGAGCCATTTTTCCGGCACCGATAGAAGACGGATGCAAGCGATCCGGTAAAAGATGTGATTCCCATTGGTCACCCAACAAATTAAACAGGTTGAGTATTTCTAACTTGTTTTTCCATGCAATCTCTTCTATCATAGGACGAACCGAAGCAGCTATCCGCTCTGCACTGATGGAGGAATCATCCGTCAGAAAGCAACGGACAGGAGTCAGCAAAATAATACGCGGATGTGAAGGTAATGATTTATAACTATCAATAAGTCGCTGATAATCTCCTATAAAATCATCTTTATATTGCCAGTTTTGAGGTTTGGTATCATTGGTTCCTAATTTTATGAGCACAATATCCGGCTGAAATGTATGTGAATCTGCAAATGCACGGGTCTTTACATAAGGATAATCCCCTTTTGACAAAAGAGTGCAACCCGAAATTCCATAATTCCTGACCTCGTAATCACTTCCCAAATAAGCTTGCAACTGAGCCGGATAACTATTTTTATTGCGATTGGGAATGTTAGCTCCATAAGTAATACTATTTCCAACGCAAGCTACTTTAATAACTGCTTTTTGAGCAAAAGCATCCATTTTTACTAAGAAAAAGGATAAAAGCAATACACAAATCAGATTCGTTTTCATTCGTATTTTAATAGATTTAATTTAGTCCTAGAGTGCTCATTTCAGCAAATATCTGAATGGGACAAAGTACCTATTGTCATTTCCAAAAACAAAAATAGTACAAATTCTCTATATTCAAAAAAAGTGGGGAAGATGATTGGAGATACAGACAAACAAACCCAATTTAATAAATCAGTATACAGTCCTTTAAAAAGAACAAGAAGTTTTGTAAAAAGAACAAGAAGTTTTAAAAAAAGACCTTGAACTTTTTTAAAAACTCCAAGGTCTTTTCGGAGTGGCAATGGCCACAACAGCAAATAAGACATCCCTGATTGAACATCCAAATAAAGTTTGTGAAATCTGCCTTCACACATAGCGTATAGTACATTTCACCTCTCTACACTATATATCAACAAGTTACGCCTCGTTTTGTGTGAAAGCAGTTTTTTTCTAAACTTCATTACTATCACCGACAGAAGTCAATTCTCAAGATTTAATGAGCTACATCGACCTTCAAAAGATACAACTTACGCAACACCTGCTTGACATCATACACCATACCTTCTTGCACATCCTTCGGCACATTCAGACCGATGGATATCACGTTTTTCGATACGTCCACCCTTTCAAGCAAGGAAGCTATTTCAGATTCCAATTCCTGTAAAGTAAAATCTCTCAAACTTCTTTTCTCTTCTCCTTCCATGAAAATCGTGATGCCAAATCCTTCCAAGCGCTTGTTTTTATCCGCCACTTTTGCAACCGGATTTCCATAAGACCGGGGAGGATTATAAACAATCCGGTTGGAAAGACTATGCTGCAACAGTTCGGCAGAATACTCCGCACTCAACTCACGCAAAGCCAACTCATATCCGCGACTTATCTGCTGCCTGGTCTCGTAAACGCAACCCATCTTCGCATTCCGGTCGGCTGTGATGCAAGCCACTATCTGCGGCACCTCCTTGTTCTTGGCATATCGGGAAGAGAAGTCGGCTACCAATCTCTTCGATACAGCATCTGCCAATCCTTCCAACTTTACCACATCCATCTTGTCAAAAACGCCAATCATCAACTGGTTGCGCTGGTTAACATACACATCAAATGCAACGGCATCCGGCGCCAGTCCAGCATAATCAGCCGCCGAAACCGACATATTCAGCGAACTGCTGTCGCACATGGCCGCCTGTCTCACTACTACTGTTTGTAAAGCCGCATCTACTTTAGGCTGGGCGAAAACGAACACGGCTCCCGCAGCCAACGGAAACGCTATCAAGATATACAAGCGCTTCCATCCGGGTGTTTTTCTTTCCATCATCATAGTTATACGTTTTTTAAGTGAACAATGGTCGAAACCGCAGGCCATAGAGTAGAGCCTTGTGCCCACAGCTTTTTCCACCAATAATAATTGATATGTTTTTACATCAATACCACAACTGATTACTCCATGGTCTGCCTGATACTCATGCAGGTCACGCAACTCTTTCTGCCACAGCCATACCACCGGATTGAACCAGTGGAAAACCTGTAATAACTGCATCCAAAGGCTATCCCACGAGTGGCCATAAAATACATGCATCTGTTCGTGCAAGCGTATCAACGGATAGGCTTCATAATCCTTACGGTTCATCACAATATAATTTCCCCAACTAAAGGGGCTTACCTGCCTGTCCGTCACTATCCAACATACACCACTTTCGCGATATACAGAAGCGCTTTTTATCAGATGCCACATACGGATGTATGCCGCCAAAAACAGGAGCAAAACAAAAGAACACCCCCCGACATAAAGAAAAAAGAAAAACCGGGAATAAAGAAATGTACTTTCTCCGGCATCGGCAGAAACAACCGCTCCCACCTCAGCCTGTCTTGTTTGGGGCAAAGTAACTTTAGTCAATGCCTCATCCAACATACGCAACGAACGATGCACAGGTAATTCTTCCTCTAAAGTGAAATGTACCAAAGGAAGTAATGAACACACCAACAAGCCCAACAACAAGACCCGGCGATTAAACCGAAAATGAGTGGTTCCCCTGAACAGCAGTCGGTACAACAAATAAAACGCAGACAGACAGAGGGTGCTTTTCAATATATAAATAATAAAAGCAGTCATAACGATTTCTTTTATTCCTATCCTTTTTCAATTTTTGCTATCAACGCCTTCAGTTCATCCAGTCCCATTTTCTCCTCCTCAATGAACTGTGACACTACCCGAGTATAAGAGTTGTCATAATATTGCGAAATAACATCACTCAATGCCGCCCCTTTGTATTCTTTCTCCGAGACTATCGCATCATAGCGATAACTATTACCCCACACACGAAAAGTTACAAATCCTTTCTCAACCAACAGTTTTACCAATGTAGCCACGGTATTATAATGAGGCTTAGGTTCCTTATAAAAGGCCAGCATCTCACGAATAAACATTGGTCCGTGTTGCCAAAAGATATTCATAATCTCTTCTTCCTTTGCTGTCAGTTTTTTCATTTTTTTCTTTGTTTGTCAGTTAGATACGCTACAAATATAAGCAAAGTTTAATACAATCTACTAAATAAATTAGTAGAAGTATTATATTTAATAGTAATTAACGATACAATATAAAGAAAGCCGGATTCTGCTTAGAAACCCGGCTTTCTTTGTATATTAATCCTTTGCTTAGTTTGCCATTTCAGAAATGAACTTGATACGAACCAAACGGATTTCGTCCTCAGTATAGTCGTCACCCAATTCTTCCATTGCATCGTCTATTTTATCGGTTGTAGACTCTTTGAAATAATCATAGATATCATCCAAGTGGTCTTCATCCATAATTTCTTCGAGGAAATAGTCAATATTCAACTTAGTACCCGAATAAACGATAGCTTCTACCTCATCCAACAGTTCACTGAATTCCAGTCCTTTGGATACGGCAATATCATCAAGAGCAACCTTGCGGTCGATAGCCTGAATGATAGATACCTTCAACTTAGATTTGTTAGCAACAGTACGGACACGCAAATCTTCCGGACGTTCAATCTCATTTTCTTCGCAGTGCTTCTTTATTAATACACAGAACTCCTGACCGTAACGTTTAGCTTTGCCTGCACCCACTCCCGGAATATTCTGAAGTTCTTCCAGCGTAACGGGATAGATGGTTGCCATTGCCTCCAGAGAAGGATCTTGGAATATAACATAAGGAGGAACATCCAGCTTCTTCGACAGCTTCTTGCGCAAATCTTTCAGCATGGAATAAAGCACAGGGTCTACTGCGCATGAAGCACCTCCCCGAACCGGAGTTTCTTCTTCTTCCTCTTCAAAATCATTATCTTCCACTATCTTGAACGATTTCGGATTCTTCAGGAACTTATGCCCTGCCGAAGTCACCTTCAGTAATCCGTAGTTCTCGACATCTTTGCTTAAATAACCGGCTATCAACGCTTGGCGAATGACAGCATTCCACGTTTTATCTTCTTCCCCCATGCCCGAGCCGAATACTTCAAGCTCTTCATGTTTATGAGCAAGTACTTCCGTAGTTTCCTTACCCAGAAGAATGTCTATTATATAATCTGCTTTAAAGTTTTCTTTTACCGCTATGATTGTTTCAATCACGGCACACAATGAATCCTGAGCCTCCACTTGCTTTTTAGGATTTAAACAGTTATCACAATTTCCACAATTATCTTCTGTAAACTCTTCACCAAAATAATGTAATAACGATTTGCGACGACATACCGACGATTCGGCGTATGCTGCTGTTTCAAGCAACAGCTGTTTGCCTATTTCCTGTTCCGCCACCGGTTTTCCCTGCATAAACTTTTCCAGTTTCTGCAAATCTTTATTGGAATAAAATGTAATACACATACCTTCTCCCCCATCACGTCCGGCTCTACCAGTTTCCTGATAATAGCCTTCCAGACTTTTAGGAATATCATAGTGTATCACAAAACGCACATCAGGCTTGTCAATGCCCATTCCAAAAGCGATAGTAGCTACAATTACGTCGATGTCTTCTTTCAGGAAACCATCCTGATTGGCGGTGCGTGTTGCCGAATCCATACCGGCATGATAAGCACGGGCATTGATGCCGTTGGCTTGCAATATTTCTGCCAGTTCTTCTACTTTCTTACGGCTCAGGCAGTAAATAATGCCTGACTTGCCTGAATTTGCCTTGATAAACTTAATAATGTCACGGTCGATATTATTCGTTTTGGGGCGTACTTCATAATAAAGATTCGGACGATTGAATGAAGATTTAAATTCTGCCGCATCCAGCATTCCCAAATTCTTCTGAATGTCCATACGAACTTTCGGAGTAGCTGTAGCTGTAAGCGCGATGACAGGTGCCTTTCCTATTTCATTTATAATAGGACGGATCCTACGGTACTCGGGACGGAAATCGTGTCCCCATTCCGAGATACAGTGTGCCTCGTCTACTGCATAAAAAGAAATCTTCACGCCTCTCAGAAACTCTACGTTTTCTTCCTTCGTCAATGACTCGGGAGCCACATAGAGCAGTTTGGTCTTCCCGCTCAAAATATCTGATTTTACCTGGTCGATAGCCGACTTGTTTAATGAAGAATTGATGAAATGAGCCACTCCGTCTTCTTCGCTGAAGTTACGCATGGCATCCACCTGATTTTTCATTAATGCAATTAAAGGAGATATAACAATTGCCGTTCCTTCCATGATGAGTGAAGGCAACTGATAACATAATGATTTTCCGCCACCTGTAGGCATTAATACAAATGTATCGTTTCCCGCCAGCAAATTACGGATAATTGCTTCTTGGTTTCCCTTGAAAGTATCAAATCCAAAATACTTTTTCAGTGCGTTAGTCAAATTTATATTCTCCTCCATTGTCTCAAATAGTTTTTCGCGGTTCCCCGTTCTTGTTTTTACATCTTTTGTTGTCTAACAAAGTTATAAACAAGTTCTCAAATTACACGAATATTTCGAGTAATATTTTTCAGAAGAATTGCATTTTTCTTTCTCTCTCCCTTTACTATATTGATACTAAGCATTTTGCAACCGTGAGATATTTGCTTTATCCATCTGTTTTTGGGCGTAATCCAACGTCACTTCGAAGCTTTTCACCTTCTTTGATGGTAATTCAAACATCATATCCATCATAATTGTCTCTACAATGGAACGTAATCCACGGGCTCCAAGTTTGTATTCGATAGCTTTGTCAACTATGTATTCGAATACTTCGGGCTGAAATACCAATTCTATTTTATCCATTTTAAACAGTTTGACATACTGCTTGATAATAGAATTTTTTGGCTCCGTAAGAATGCTGCGCAATGCATTTCTATCCAACGGATTCAAATAAGTAAGAATAGGCAGACGACCGATTATTTCGGGTATCAGTCCGAATGACTTCAAATCCTGGGGTGCAATATACTGCATCATATTACCACGGTCTATTTTTACCGTTTCTTTGGCTGCACTGTAGCCTACAACATTAGTGTTGAGACGCTGGGCAATCTTTCGTTCAATACCATCAAACGCTCCGCCACAAATGAACAGAATATTTTTGGTATTGACCTGAATCATTTTCTGATCCGGGTGCTTGCGTCCTCCCTGAGGCGGAACATTGACAACCGAACCTTCCAACAATTTCAACAAACCTTGCTGTACTCCCTCACCGCTTACATCACGGGTAATGGAAGGATTGTCTCCCTTACGGGCTATCTTGTCGATTTCATCTATGAATACAATACCTTTTTCGGCTTCGGCCACATTGTAGTCCGCCACTTGGAGCAAACGAGTCAGAAGGCTTTCAATATCTTCCCCCACATACCCGGCTTCGGTCAAAACAGTAGCAGCAACAATGGTAAAAGGAACATGCAATAGTTTTGCTATCGTACGTGCAAGCAGTGTTTTTCCGGTTCCTGTGCTACCCACCATGATGATGTTGGATTTTTCAATTTCTACATCATCCTCGTCTGCATTCTGAAGCAAACGTTTATAGTGATTGTAAACAGCTACCGAAAGATATCTTTTCGCATCATCCTGACCGATAACATACTCGTCCAGGAATTCTTTAATCTGTTGAGGTTTAGGCAACTCTTTCAAGTTGAGTTCTTCAGCCTTTCCTTGCGACTGACGAAGGGCTTCTTTGGTAATTTCGTATGCCTGCTCGGAACAACTGTCACAAATACAGCCATTCATGCCGGTAATAAGAAAACCTACCTCATTTTCAGAGCGTCCGCAAAAACTGCATTTTCTCTTGTTTCTTGGTGTTTTACTATCTTCCAATTTTCTCTTAATATTAATGTAATTATACCTTATATATTATAGAGCCGGTTTACGAGACAGCACTTCGTCAATCATACCATACTCTTTTGCTTCCTGAGCCGTCATCCAGTAATCGCGATCTGAATCAGCCCACACCTTATCAAAATCAGTATGCGAATGCTCTGCTATGATTGTATAAAGCTCTTTCTTCAGCTTCATTATTTCACGTGCTGTAATTTCAATGTCCGAAGCCTGACCTTGAGTGCCTCCCATCGGCTGATGAATCATAACACGAGAGTGTGTCAGCGCCGAACGTTTTCCTTCTGTTCCCGCAACCAGCAAAACAGCAGCCATCGAAGCAGCCATACCTGTACAAATAGTAGCCACATCACTATTGATAAATTGCATGGTGTCATAAATGCCCAATCCGGCATAAACAGAACCACCCGGCGAATTAATATAAATAGATATATCTTTTCCTGAATCTACAGAATCCAGATAAAGGAGCTGAGCCTGAAGAGTATTGGCCGTATAGTCATTGATTTCTGTACCCAAAAAGATAATTCTGTCCATCATCAAACGCGAGAATACATCGAGCTGTGTCACATTCAACTGACGTTCTTCCAAAATATAAGGGTTCAGATATCCGCCTTGAGACTTAATGACATCATCCAGCACCATGCTGCTCATTCCTAAATGCTTAGTAGCAAATTTTCTAAAATCATCCATAATTTAATGGTTTAGTTATTATTCACAAAAAGAGGCTTTCAACCCCATTTTTTCAAACAAACAAAAGTACAAAAAAATACGGTCGACGTATCGAAACTTTTGCTTATAACGAAAATTTTTGGTCAAAAGCCCCCTTTTTTAGTAAGATTTAGCAATCAATGCTTATCTCACCAAAATATTATTCAAACATCTTGTTGAATTCTTCCATTGTAACCGACTTGTGGTTCAATGTTGCTTTTTCTTTCAAAGCAGCAGCCAGTTTGC
>OGDY01004312.1_pt1 | contig 9890 bp, 9 predicted proteins | sample 1570341 | NCBI WGS metagenome assembly OGDY01 (sample SAMEA2581972, study PRJEB24529) | metagenome | biome: Human gut stool | place: China | collected 2011 | reverse complement strand
TCTGCTGCTGCTTTATTTTGCCGTCCCCCTCCGCCGCTCTTTTCCCCCACAGCGGCGCAAGCAACAAAAGCCCGGCAGGAATCCCCCTGATTCCCACCGGGCCTTCCGTTTACATCAGCGTCACCGTCACCGCTTCCTTGGGCCGCGCCATAAAGCGTGCCCGCCAGGTCACAGCCTCTACCGGCTCATAGTGCAGCGAAGAATACGCCGCGCGCACATCCTCCCCGGCTTCATCCCCTTTGCCCGAAACAAAAACCGCCGTCGGGCCATCCGCTCCACCGATGATCCCGATACAGGCACTCTCCTGCGCCGTAAGGCCGTTCTCCACCCTGCAGGCACGGGCCTCATCGCCGGGCGCCGCATCTACCAGCACAAAGTCCCCCACCGGCAGCGGCGGCTCCAGCGTGTACTGCATCTCTACATATTCCGTCGGGAATTCCATCCCCACCGGGGGCAGCAGGCTGCGGTCCATCGTTTCCGGCGTCAAAGAGAGCACCCGCAGCGTATGGGTCAGCCCTGTGCGGGGGTCGGTCAGCGGCACTGTTTTGCCCGGCTCCGCCGTAAATGTGCCCCCGTCCACTGCTTCTTTCTCGGCCGTCATGGTCAATTCCACCGTTTCCGGTTTCAATTTTCCGCCATTCCACAGGCAGCACACCCGCCAGATGGCCCAGCCGCAGTCCCGTTCCAGCCCGTAATGGGCCACCACCTGTTCGGCCTCCCCATCCCAGCGGGCGCTCTCGGGCAGGCCGGGCACCCAACATACCCCGTAGCCGGTGCTTTGCTGCAGCCGCCGTCCGCTCACCGTCACCTCCGCCCGGAAACGCTCCTCCATCGGGTTTTCCGCCTCCATCGCGTCCTGCTCCGCCGGGGGCAGCTCCCGCCGGGGCTCGCCGTTTTCCTCCAGCCCCCACTTTTCCGCAAAGCGTTCCAGCGCCTCCAGTGGTACCTTTTTCAGCAGATCCAGCACCACCCCCTCGCTGCAGCAGTACATGGCCGGTACCAGCCATTCCTCTTTGCCCCAGGTAAATGTCTTCCCCAGCGTGATTTCTCTGCCGGGGCGGTGCCGGGGCTTCTTTCCGCCAAACCCATACTCAAAATAAACCGCCCATTCCTGCGGTTCGCATTTCACCGGATGCAGCAGTTCTTCATATTCCTTCTCAAACCGCAGACCGGAGCAGTCTGTTTCCGCCCGCACTTTCTTGAGATATCGCCACGGTTCCTCCATTGGGGTCAGGCCGCACTTCTCTTCAATCTCCCGCATCACCGCCCGCTGGTCCTCGGTCGGCGGATATTCCCGCAGGTACTCCTCAAACTGCGCTTCAGTCCACATCCACGCCTGCTCCAGCGCGGCGGTATCTCCACAGGCCAGCAGCAGCCGCAGGAAGTCCCCCATATCCCGTGCCAATGGCTGCACACAGTCCTGCCCCGGGTTCATGGGGCTTACCGAAAAGATGGTCTCCCCAAAGCCCTTTATGGTGCAGAAATGGATGCCATCCACCCCCGCCCAGCCGAAGATCTTAGCCCCCTTCGGTGTGCAGGTGTAGCGCACCGCATTGCGGCCGCCCTCGGCGCCCAGCGCCCCCAGGTCAATATGCATTCTCTTAAATTCCGTATAGGTCATGGTTCTCCTCCTTTTTGCGTCCCACTCATGCTTTGTACTATCCCATGGTTTTGCCCCTGCTTTTTCATCCGCTAAAAATCCAGTTCCAGGCCTGGGCAGCCCCCCGCAAAAGCCTAGATCGCCCGCAGACTTTCTGCTTTTACAGTGTTCTCCTTCTCTCCCGTACCAGCAGCACCACTCCTACGATCAGCAGCACGGTCGGCGCCGCTACCAACCATTCCAGGTCATACTTCTGCACAAAGTACTTCCAGCTGTGGCCGGTCACATTGCTGTTCCACCAGTATTGCCAAGTGCTGCGGTCGGTGCTCCACACCTTGCGGGGGATCATCACCTCCACAAACCGCGAGGCAATATAAATGATCACATTCCCCCAAAAGCCCAGCATCGCCATGCAGCCCCCGGCGATCACCTTTCCGTTCGTCCGGTGCGGCTTCTGCGCTACGGCAGCGGCCGGCCCCTCCGGGCTTTCCCGTTCCTCATCCAGCAGGTAGTCCGCCGATACCTCAAACAGCCGGCTGATTTGCCGCAGATTTCCGGCATCGGGCAGTGCCGTTCCGCTTTCCCAGCGGGAAACCGCCTGCCGGGATACCCCCAGCCGCTCCGCCAGCTCCTCCTGCGATAGCCCCCGCCCTTTCCGCAGCTTGATGATCTTCTCCGATAGTTTCATGATAAAGCACCTCCGTATGATCGTACCCCTATCCTATCAAAGCCGCCCGGCCGAATCCACCGCATCCGCTTCCCATTTCCGCAACAAGAGTTTACATTTCCTCTTTTTCGTCGTATTTCTCCAAAAAGCTGTGCAGCTCGTCATCATCACCCATGCGGTAGCCCACCGCCGTCGCCAAATTCACATTGTGCATACTGCGGAAAATATTGATATCCACATTTTTATTATGCTGCTTCATCTCGGCGATCAGCCGCTTCATCTCCCGGCGGGCGCTGTCCTCCTCGGCATGTGCGGTGCGCTCGGTAAAGCGGCAGGCACACTGCAAAAAACGCAGGTTATTGTATTTTCCCCAGCTGATAATATCTTCTTCCCGCACCAGGTACAGCGGCCGGATGAGCTCCATCCCCGCAAAGTTGGTGCTGTGCAGCTTCGGCAGCATCGTTTTGATCTCCGCCCCGTACAGCATACTCATCAGCGTCGTTTCTATCACATCGTTAAAGTGGTGCCCCAGCGCTATTTTATTGCAGCCCAGCGCCTGTGCCTCCTTATACAGGTAGCCCCGGCGCATCCGCGCGCACAGGTAGCAGGGCGAACCGCCCTCCACCTCGTCCACCACACCAAAGATCGGGCTTTCAAAAATACGGATGGGCAGCTCCAGCGTGCGGGCGTTCTGCTCGATGAGTTCCCGGTTGGGGGAACTGTAACCGGGGTCCATCACCAGGTACTCCGCCTCAAAGGGAAAATCGCTGTACTTTTGCAGATGCTGCATGCACTTGGCCAGCAGCATACTGTCCTTTCCCCCGCTGATGCACACGGCAATACGATCCCCCGGTTTGATCAGCTCATAGTCCTTGCACCCGCCTATAAACCGGTTCCATATCGTCTTGCGGTATTTGGTGATGAGGCTGCGCTCCGCCAGCTCTCCCGCAGTCATCTCTTTCGGCATTTTTCTGCCCTCCCGATGGTTTTTGTTTCTACCGCCTAATGATACCACACCCCCTGCCCCACCGCAAGCAATGATGTTTCCCCAGCCCGCATCCCGCTCCTTTTCCACCCCCTGCCCACCGCAAAATACGGCCCGCAGGGCACCCCATCCTCCGGATGGGGTCGGCGGCCTGCGGCCGCCTGCGCCCGGCTTCGCCGGGCGGCCCTGCGGGCCACCCCCTCCCCCATAAAAAATCTCCCCTGCCGCGCGTCCCGCAGGGCAGAGGAGATTATCTTTTTACCCGTGATGTTCCTCGTTTTCGTTGGTGTGGATGTTGATAAACTCTGCCCGCATCTTGGAATAGAGGATGGTCTGACTGCTGTAAAGTCCGCAGTAGCCGGAAAGCAGATAGCTGATGGCGCACGCCATCGCAAAGTACAGCACATCACCGGTGCTAAATAGCTCAATGCTCAAAAATACTGAGGCAATGGGACAGTTCACCGCCCCGCAGAATACCGCCACCAGGCCAATGGCCGCGCCAAAGCCCGCCGGCAGCCCCATGGCACCGCCCAGCACGCAGCCAAAGCACGCTCCCACGAAGAAGGAAGGCACCACCTCGCCGCCCTTATAGCCAAACCCGATGGTCACCGCGGTAAACAGCAGCTTCCAAAGCCACGCCCACGGCTCTGCTTCGCCGCTCATGGCACGCTCCACCATCTCCATCCCGGCACCGTTGTAATTGGTGTTGCCCACCAGCAGCGTCAGTACGATCACCAGCGCACCGCCCACCAGCACCCGTCCGTATGGGTTCGGCAGCAGCCGCGCCGCCAGTTTCCCGGTCTTTTGCAGCCCGCGGCAGAATAAAATACTCACCACCGCGCAGCCTATGGCCAGCAGGATCACCAGCAGCATGGTCCAGGGGTCCAGCCCCGGATCCGCCACCGCAAAGCGGGTCGGCGGCACCCCCATCAGCAGGCTTACCAGATAGCCCACCAGCGCGGCCGTCAGGCATGGGATCAACCCCGCATAATAGAACACCCCCACGCTGATGACCTCCATCGCGAAGATGGCCGCCGTCAGCGGCGTCCCGAATAGCGCCGAAAATACCGCGCTCATCCCGCACAGGGTGGCCAGCGGCAGGTCCTTTTCCCCCAGCCGCAGCAGACGCCCGGCCTCAAAGCCGATCCCGCCGCCGATCTGCAGTGCCGCGCCCTCGCGTCCGGCACTGCCGCCGCCCAGGTGGGTCAGCACCGTGGAAATAAAGATGACCGGCACCAGCAGCACCGGCACATTCTTGCCAAAGTGCACCGATTCTATGACAGCGTTGGTATCCTTGCCCTCCACCTTGGTCACGCGGTACAGCCCCACAATGATAAGCCCCAGCACCGGCAGCAGGTACAGGATCCATGGATGCGCTGCCCTCATTTGGGTGGCATAGTTGACACCAATGTGGAACAGCGATCCGATCACCCCGCCGATCCCTCCGATCAGCGCCCCCACCGCCAGCCACTTGGCCAGCGCAGCCGGGTATGCCCCTATGTGCGCCGCGATCCTTTTCCATTTTTCCATGGTATTCTGCCCTTCTCTCCCTGCTCATTTTCCACAAAATCCCCTTATTTATAGCACCTTTCCCCACCGGTGTCAACCTCCCCTACCACCTCCTGCAAACCGCAAAATACGCCCGCAGGGCGCCCTCCCCGTAAGGTTCTCTCCTTTTCCAGTGGATTTTCCCCACCCATTCTGCTATAATGTCACCATCAAAAGTACAATAAAGCCGCAACATCACGGGAGGAAAGCACAATGGCACACTTACAGCCGATCACGCCGGAAAACTGGCGGTGCGGGCTTCGCGTTCGGGAGGACCAGCGCGAATATGTCGCCGATAGCGACGCTATTCTCTCCCGGGCTTACGCCTACCGGAACAGCCGCAGCGAGGTGCTCCTCATTTACAATGATGAAACGCCGGTCGGAATGGCGCTTTACTACGATCTGGGGGAACTGCACACATACAATTTCTCGCAGTTTTTCATCGATCACCGCTACCAGCAGCGGGGCTATGGAGCCGAAGCCGTCCGGCTCATCCTGCAAAGAATGAAAACAGACGGCATGTTTCACAAGGTCGTCCTCTGCTATGTCGATGGCGATAACCCCGCAAAAAGGCTGTACGAAAAGTTCGGCTTCCGGCTCACCGGTGAAGCCGAGGAGGACGAGATCGTCATGGAGCTAACACTTTAGCCTCCCCCACCAAAAAAGCACCCCTCCGGGTGCTTTTTCCACGCTGCCTATATCCCATAGTGGATCACCCACTTGTTTTCCCGCTCAGCCCGCCGCAGCAGGGCCGCCAGCTCCGCCATGCCGCCCCGCCGGGTCACCGCTTCCCGCAGCCCCGGCAGCGTCTCCGGCGGTATCAGTGTGATACCGGTATAGCATAGTCCCCTGCCCGGGCGGTCCACCGTGTGCCAGTACATCGGCAGCCCCAGCGTTTCGGGCAGCAGCCGCTCTATCTCGTCATCCTCCACCGGGATGCAACGGTATTTCCCCGGCTCATATTTCTCAAACCGCTGCCCCACCTCCGGCGCCTGCGGCATCACGCCAAATTCATGCCTCGCCATTTCCCCTCCTGTAATACATACTGTATAATTTCATTGTTTTATCCGGCTTATAGCGGGATCTTCGCCTCCTGCAGCCGCTTTTTGCGTTCCTTCCAGTCCGGCATCACCTCGGTCACCACCGCGTGGAACGCCGGGGAATGATCCGCCCGCACCAAGTGCGCCAGCTCATGCACCATGATGTACTCGGTGCATTCCATGGGGGCGTGCAACAACCGCTCATTCATCGTGATGACCGCCGTGGCCGGCTGACAGCTCCCCCACCGGCTGGTCATCCGCCGGGTGCGCAGCATCGGCCTGGGGATGTTCCACCGGGCAAACCGGGGGTACCACTGCTCCAGCACCGCCGCAAAAAGCTCCCCGCAGATTTTCTTCCACCACCCCGTCAGGAGCCGTTCCGCTGCCTTTCGGTCGGCCAGGTCGGGCAGCGTCAGCACCAATTGGTTTCCCCGCAGCTCAGCGCCTTTGGGGCTTCCCTTCCGCAGCACCAGCTCCATCTCCCTGCCCAAGTAGGGCAGCTTCGCTCCATTCTCTACCGTCAGGGCCTCCTGCAGACGCTCGTTTTTCCAGCGTTGCCGGGCCTTTTCTATCATCCCGGCATGGCTCCTCACAAATTCATCCACCGCTGCCGCGGGCACCCACCCCGCCGTCGAAACATGGATGCTCCCATCCGGCCGCACCCGCAGGTTCAGGTTCTTCACCCGCTTTTTCTGCCACTCATAGCTCAGGTCGGTACCATCCACCCACAGTTCTCTGCGCATGGCACATCCCCCTTTCCGTCCTCGTCCACTTCCTGCAGAATCCGGGCATCGGGCCGCAGGCCGCCCGCCCTCCGGGCGGGCAAACGGGCATCCGCCCGTTTCGGCGGCTCCGCCGCCGGGCCTGCGGCCCGCCCCTCCCGCCAGCTCTTTCCTTATCCCAAAGCGGCGCACCCTCGCCGGGTGCGCCGCCCATTTTTCCTTTGGCTTACCGCGGCACGCTTCGCAGCAGCCCCTCCGCCAGACCACTGGCCGTCTCGCAGATGGTCTCCCAGTCGGCGCAGGCCTCATACTGCTCCGGGTTGGGGATGAACCCCACCTCAAACAGCACCGCGGGGCAGAAGCCCAGCCGGGTCACATAATAGTAGCCCCATTCCTCCCCCTTGGTGTCACGGTCGGTCGCGCCGGTCACAGCCGCCGCCAGGTTGGCCGCGTAGGTCTCGCTGTCGTCCTCGCAGTAATAGCTCACCGTCCAGTCGGCGGAAACATACTTGGTCAGCCCGGTGCTGTTGTGGTGGATGGAAAGGAAGAAATCCGGCTTCGCGTCCACCGCCATGCGCACCCGCTCATCCAGCACGATCTTCGGGGTCTCCCGGTCATCGGTCTCTCTCGTCATGATGACCGTCGCGCCCATCTGCTCCAGCCGGTCGCGCACCGCCAGGCTCACCGCCAGGTTCAGCTCCGCCTCCGCCGGCCCGTAAAGCCCCGCCGCGCCGTAGGCGCCGCAGTCCTTGTTGCCGTGGCCGGGGTCCACCATCACCGTGATGCCCTCCAGCGGCTTGCCGGGAGTGGCACTCAGCTTCGGCGGCTCTTTTAGGCTCAGCAGCAGGTCGCCCTCCTCGGTGTACTGGAGGTCATACCCCCAGTAGCTTTCCTCGTTCAGCGTCAGCAGCAGGTTCACCCCGCCTTCGGTTTCCTCCCAGCGGGCCTCCTTTATCATCGGTGCCGCTATGCCTTCGGTGCTTTCCGGCAGGGCGGTGTTCTCCAGGTAAATGGTCAGCAGCGCTCCCTCCCGCTTCGCGGAGGCCGCCGGGTAGCTGCCGCAGGGCAGCGTAATGGTCGTCAGCCGCCCCTCCGTCACCGAAGAAACCGCACCGATCGTCGTCTCCTCCGCCGGGGTCGGGGCCACCGTGGCCCGGTCGCTGCTGATGTAGCCCCCCGCCACCTCGTAGAAGATGGTACCGTTATACTGGAAGCAGCCCACCATCGGGATCTTCGCCCCGCGGTGGTAGGTCGCAATAAAGGTGCTGTCATCGGTATAGTCGGTCAAAAGGCTCACATTCTCGGTATTGGCCAGCACCGCCGGGGTGGTGTTCTTCCCTGCGGCGTACAGCCGCCCGGCCGATTCATAGCTCGTGGTCTTGCCGCCCCACACCATGGTGTATTTTACGGGGCCCCAGTCCTGCAGCTCCCCTTCAGGCAGATCGGCCGGCACCTGGTAGGTCCCCTTGTAGGTAGCGGCAATGCCGTTTTTGGCGGTCGCCGCCGTCTGCTGCATCGTCACCGTCTGTCCGTGAATGACCGCGGTCACCTTGCTGCCGCTGGGGGCCACGCACCGGAAGGTCAGCTCCTGACCGGCCCAGACGGCAGCGTCGCTGGTCGGGAACCGGGAGGTCAGGGTGGAGGTGGTGCCGTCCCCGGTGCCGCTGCCGCGGCGGATGGTCAGGGTCAGGCTGTCCTCCCCATTGCGGAAGGTAAAGTAGTTTTTCCCATAGGCCAGGCTCACCGAAACACCAAAGCAGCCGCCCTCCCCGGTGCGCTCCACCTCTTTGCCGTCCATTGTCAGCGGCTTTGTGGGGTCGCTGGTCCCCATGATAAAGACCTGCGCCGTATAAACCAGCGCGTTATTGGCCGGGTAGCCTATGTGCAGCTCTTTCGCGTATTCCAGAGAAACAGCGGTCAGCGGCCGGGTCTGAGCCGCATCGGCGTAGCTCAGCAGCAGGCCCCGGGCCGCGGTATTATCGCTTATTTCGCCGTAGTTTGCCAGCACAAAGCCAGCGGCCTTGCTGTTCCTCGCATTGTAGAACAGCTGGCTGCCGGTCACACCGCCCTGCAGCGCCGTTACCACCGGGGTCACCTCGGCGCCGGTGTTCTGCCAGCTCTCACTCCGAGCAATGTACTCCCGGCCGGCCACCTCCGGCAGCACCGGCAGCAGGCGGGTCAGGTTATTTTTCTGTACCAGCTCAGTCAGCTCTTCCCCGGCCAGCTCGGCATCCCAGCGCAGGGCCAGCGGCAGGCCGCTCTCTCCCAGCCCGGAAAGCTTATTCCGCAGTTCCTCCGCCGTCAGACCGTCCCCCCATAGGGCCAGACCCGCCGGTTCGTATTTCAGCTTTTTGGCGGGGGCATAGTCCCCCTTTACCGCCGCCCAGATAGCCGGGCTGCCATCGGCGGCCTTGCACAACAGCTCCAGCCGGGAGTAATCCTCCTCGTCCGCCACCTGCCAGTACAGCGTCTCTATGCGGTTCTCCCGCGCGAAGATCAGCAGCTGCCGCAGCGCCTCTTTTTCGGCTTTCTCCCGTTCCCGCGCGGAAAGCTTTGGGGGTTCGGTGTCATCCAGAGCGTCCTCCAGGCTTTCCACCCTGGAAATCTCCAGCGGCAGCTCGTCCATGCCGACCCACAGCGCGGTACCGGGCAGTGCCGGCTCCGCCGCCTCCGGGATGGAAAAGCTCTCCCCCAGCAGCCGGGGCAGGCCCATGGCTCCGGCCGCGATGCACACGGTGAGCAGCAGCACGGTGATTACCGTCAGTTTTCCGGTTTTCTGCTTCATTTTGGTTTCCTCCCTTGGGCGTCACTTACAGCTCAAAGTCCTCCGGCCGGTAATCTCCGGCGGCAATTTTCGGGGCCCGGCGGATCTCCCGCCGCAGCGGATCGTACCGGAAAGCGGAGCAGTGATCCTCCGCCGCCATGACCCCCCGCTTGGGGCACAGCACAAAATCCTGATCCACATTGGGGGTGCCAATGGCACAGTACCGGCAGGCCGGGTCTATCTCCCGGTCAAAAAATTTGCTCCTCATAGGCTGTTTCCTCCCTTTTTACGCTCCATTCCTCTCCCGCCTGCATCGGGCCGGGGCAAAAAATCCAAGTCTCCATAAAAGGCTTTCCGCTTTGGCTCCAAAACGAGCGGCAGCATCGGCTCCCCCGCATTTTTCGACCCCATTATACCACACCGTTCCCCGGCTGGGAACCATCCCGGCGCCAAATTTACTTTCCGGTAACAATTCCCTGTCCTCGGCACATTTCAGCATCAACCGGGCCACGGGCCGCAGGCGCCCCGGCTTCGCCGGGGCCGACGGGCTTCGCCCGCCGGGGC
>OGDY01004306.1_pt1 | contig 9905 bp, 7 predicted proteins | sample 1570341 | NCBI WGS metagenome assembly OGDY01 (sample SAMEA2581972, study PRJEB24529) | metagenome | biome: Human gut stool | place: China | collected 2011 | reverse complement strand
CGCTCGGCACAGCGGCTCTGGAGATTGGCCGCGGCCAGCACCCGCTCGTCCCCTTTAAAGGAGACGCGGCCGTCGGTCACGGTGACGTCGCTGGCGCCGATCTTTTTAAAGTCAAAGGCGGCGCTGCGCTCCGTAACGTAGTATTCGACCGCGCCGGCGCCGCGGCTTTCGGCGAAAAGGGGCCGCAGCGCTTCAGCGAGCGCTTCGCCGACGTCGATCATGCGCACGCCGGGCAGCCGCTTTTCGAGCGCCGGGCGGTACACGGGGTAATGCGTGCAGCCCATGATGAGCGCGTCGATGTTCTTGCCGTCAAAGGACTCCATATACCGCGAGCAGACCGTCTCCGCGACGATATCGTCCGGCGCGATGCCGTTTTCCACGAGCGGCACAAAAAGCGGGCAGGCGCGGGAGACGACGTGTACACCGGGGTCTATGGCGCGGATGTGCGTTTCGTATGCCCCGCTCTTGACCGTCGCCTGCGTGCCGATGACGCCGACGGAGCGCGTTTTCGTCATGCTCGCAGCAAGCCGCGCCGCGCTTTCGATCACGCCGTAGATCGGCAGGTCAAACTTTTCGCGCAGCGCGTCGAGCGAGTTGGAGCTCACCGTGCCGCAGGCGATGACGATCGCCTCCACGTTCTTGCGGAGCAGGAAGCGCACGTCGTCCTCGGCATAGTGCGTGATCGTCTCGACCGAGCGCCCGCCGTAGGGTACGCGGGCGGTGTCGCCGAGATATACCATATCCAGCTGCGGGAATGCCCGCCGGAGCTGGCGCAGCACCGTAAGACCGCCGATGCCGCTGTCAAAAACACCGATTCGATGCATTGTTCTCACCTCATTGAAACGATTTTACACCGAAACGGTGAAGAATACAACCGGAAATCAGCCCGCAGCATTCCCGGCCGCGATCTCCTCGCCGGTGACGATGTTGCGCACCCAGATGCCGCGGCGGAGAAGCACGATGCCGATGACCATTTTGATAAGGTCGGCGAGATTCACAAAGAGGTACGCCTCCACGAGCGGCAGACCCGTTTTATGGATGAGCACCCACGCGATCGATACCGACACGACCCAGGTGAACACGCTGTCCGAAAGCATGGTGATGTACGTCCGGCCTCCGGCGCGGATGGTCCAATACGCGGCGTTTACCACGGCGTGGACCGGCAGCATGAGAGCGCAGATGCGCATGAGCGACGCGGCGAGCGTCATGATCTCGTGGGAGGTGTTGTAAAGCCGCGGGGCATGCGGCGCGACGAGGAACATCACAACGCCGACCGCCGCGCTGGCCGCGCAGCTGAGCGCGGCGAGCTTCGGGCAGTAGTTCCGCGCGCGGTCATACTCCTCCGCGCCGAGCAGGTTGCCGATGATGATGCCGACGGTGTTGCCCATCGTGAAGATAACGGTATTGAAGAGATTGAGCACCGTGGAGTTGATGTTCAGCGCGGCAATGGCGTCCAACCCGCGGTAGGAGTAGCACTGCGTGAGCATCGTCATGCCGAGCGACCAGAACATCTCGTTCACGAGCAGCGGCATGCCCTTGCGGACGATCTGCCCGGCGAGATGGCCGGGGATCGCAAAGCCGCGGTACAGCCCGCGGATAAACCGCGGCGGCGTTTTCTTCCCGTGGGTGCCGAGCAGGATCAGTCCGAACTCCACATAGCGCGAGAGCACCGTGGCAATGGCTGCGCCGCGGACGCCGAGCATCGGGAAGCCGAGCTTGCCATAGATGAGCAGATAGTTGAAAACGAGATTGACGAAGATCGCCGCGATGCTCGCCTTCATCGGCAGGCGGTTGTCGCCGGTGACGCGCAGTATGCTCACATACGCCGTCGTAAGGCAGAACGCCGGCAGACCGAAGAGCATGATGCGAAGGTAGTCCTTGCCTTCCGAGAGCGTGAGTGCGAGATCGCCGCCGGTGCCCGCCTCGTGCAGGAACGCGCCGATGAGCGTATCCGGGATGAGCGCGAGCAGCACCGTGGCGATCACTGTAAACCCGGCGCAGAGCAGGATATTGAAGCGCAGCGTATGCCGGACGCCGTTATAGTCTCCGCGGCCGAAAAACTGCGCGCCGAAAATGCCCGCGCCGCCCGTGCCGCCGAAGAGACAGAGGTTATATACGAACATAAGCTGGTTGACGATGGACACGCCCGACATCGATTCCGTGCCGATCCGCCCGACCATAAGGTTATCGAGCAGATTCACAAACGTCGATACGGCGTTCTGCAGCAGCAGCGGCAGCGCGAGCGCCGCGACCAGCTTGTAAAAGTCTTTGTTTCCGATAAATTTCTTCATAGATCCTCCGGCAAAAAGTGCGGTGTCTCTTTGCGAGACACCGCATTTTTTTCATTTGTTCATCGCCCGGAGGACGCCCTCCGGCTCAGGTGGTTTTCTTGTGGTGGTACTGATAAGAGGTGTCGATGCGGTTGCAGGCAACGAACATCTCCTCGTCGAGCTCGCGCTTCATCTGGAGCGCTTCCTCGATGTCCATATCCTCGAAACGGCCGTTCCGCTCGACGATGACGCGGCTCGAGGCATCCGACTTGAGCACATCGATCGCGCGCACGCCCATCATCGCGGCGGACACACGGTCACGTCCGCTCGGCGCGCCGCCGCGCTGGATGTAGCCGAGGACCGTCACGCGGGTCTCAAGCCCGGTCTCCTCTTCGATCGTCTGCGCGTACTCGTGGACATGGCCCACGCCCTCGGCGACGACGACGATGTGGTGGCGGCGGCCGTGGATGCAGCCGCGGCGGATCACATCGATCACATCATGCTCAAGATCGACTTCCTTTTCGGGAAGCAGCACGGCGGAAGCGCCGGCAGCCAAGGCGGTGTAGAGCGCGAGATGGCCGGCGTTGCGGCCCATGACCTCTACGACCGACACGCGCTCGTGGCTCTGCCCGGTGTCGCGCAGCTTGTCGATGGCCTCGATCGCGGTGTTGCAGGCGGTATCAAAGCCGATGGTATACTCGGTGCAGCCCATGTCGTTGTCGATCGTCGCGGGGATACCCACGACGCGGACACCCCGGCGGGCCAGCTCCAGCGCGCCGCGGTAAGTGCCGTCGCCGCCGATGGTGATGAGACCGTCGATGCCAAGATATTTGCAGACTTTTGCGGCTTTGTCAACACCGGCTTCCGTGCGGAATTCCTCGCTGCGGGCGGTATAGAGAATGGTACCGCCGCGGCGGGCAATGCCGTCTACGTCGTTGCCGGTCAACTCAAAAACATCGCCGTTGATGAGTCCGGCGTAACCTCGGCGGATGCCGATGCAGGTGATTCCCTCAGCGCCGGCCGTGCGGACGATGGCGCGGATCGCGGGGTTCATACCTGGGGCGTCGCCGCCGCTCGTCAGGATGCCGATTCTGTGTGCTCCTGCCATAAATAACTTCACCCTTTCCGAATGTTTTTTCTTTGGTTGTAATATAGCCCGATTGATTCGATTTTGCAATAGATTTGACCCAAAAAATCGTTTCCAAATTGCAATTTCAGCGATTTTTGCCAATGAGCGCCTTATAGAAATCCACCGCGCCCGGCAAACACGCCGTTTCGATGTTTTCGTTGACGCCATGCATGCCGCGCATCTGCTCGGGGCCGTAGATCACCGGGGCAAAGCGGATGCAGTTATCGCAGATCGCCTGATAGTTCTTCGCGTCCGTCGCGCCGGTCATGACATACGGGCTCCAGGCAAGGCCGGGAAACACCTCGGCGATCGTATCGGTCACGCGCCGCCACGCCTCGCCGTGGATATCCGCGGGGGCAGAATAATCGCTCGCGGAGAGAACTTCTGTCTCGATACCGTACTTTTCCGCGCGCTTTTTGATAAGCGCAAGGCTCTCGTCCATTCCCTGATGCGGGATGAACCGGAGATTGGCCCACACGCTTGCCTCCTGCGGCAGCACGTTGCAGGCGTCCGAACCGGAGAGCATCGTGAAGGCCGCCGTTGTGCGCAGCATGGCGCCCGCCTGCGGCGAGAGCGCGGGCATGACGAGCTTCATAAGCGGCGCGAAAAGCCAGAGATTGCCGAAGAGAAGCCGCAGTGCGAAGGGCGCGTACGCCGCGAGCCGGGCAAACATCGCGCTCACCTCCGGCTCGAATTTTTTCCGGAAGGGCGGGTGCTTTTCCATGCTGTCCACAAACGCCGCAAGCCGCGCCACGGGCGAGTTTTTCGGCGGCGCGCTCGCATGGCCGCCGTTGGAGCGCGCCGTGAAACGCACATCCGCTTTCCCCTTTTCAAACACGCCGAGCATGGCGAAATTCCCATGAATGCCGCCGATGGGCTCGGAGATGATGCCGCCGCCCTCGTCGCAGACGAGGAACGGCTTCACGCCACGCCGACGCAGCTCGTCCACGAGCTTGCCGCCGCCGGGCCCGGCGAACTCCTCCGTACAGGAGGACGAGAGGTACACGTCCTGCTCGGGGACGTACCCTTCCCGCAGCAGCTCCTCGCACGCCTGGAAAAAGCCCATGACGCTGCACTTTGTGTCTGAAGCGCCGCGGCCCCAGACCTTGCCGGCGGCGATGTCGCCGGAGAACGGCGCGTGCTCCCATGTTCCCTCCGCCGGGACAACGTCCTGATGCGACATGAGCACGAGCGGCCTGTCGTGGTTTTTGCCCTCCCAGAAGAACAGGAGATTCCCGTCGATCTCCGTTTTTTCCAGCTTTTCGTGTACTGTCGGATACAGCTCCGCGAGCAGCTTATGAAAGCCGCGGAACTTTTCGAGCTCCGGATCGTCCGGGTGCGACACGGTCTCATACGCTACCATGCGCGAGAGCTTTTCCGCATACTCCCGCTCGCGCGCGGCGTCCGGGTGCGGCGTATAATCCGAGGTTTTTTTCTTCATGCACAGCGTGCGGATCACTGCCGCAAGCAGAAGCAGCACGAGCACGCCGAGCGCGGCGAGCAGAACATAGCCTACGACCCTCATGCCGCCGTCTCCTTCCGCGAGCGGCGGTACCGGAAGTACGCCACGCCGATGGCGATCGCGCCGGAGGGCAATATCATAAAGCTCGTTGAGCCGAGCAGCCCCGGCACGAGGATGAAGAGCACGCTCATAAGGACAAGCGGCCAGAGCGCGATCTTCATGTTCTTCCGGTAGTACTTATACGCCATCGCGCCGAAGAGCGCGGGAACGACATTGTCAAATGCCGGCTGGAGCGCCGGGCTTTGCAGCACGGGCTGCAGCGGGATGAGCAGCAGCACGCCGAGCGCAAGAATGACGATCGTGACGAGCGACGCCGTGGCGATCGAGAGCGTGGAGATGATCTCGTTTTCCGGCGTGCCGGTCTTGGCCCCTACGATATCGCGCGCGTTGACCGCGCACGGGATCTTCATGTTGATGAGGTTGCCTGTGATGAATGCGAGATACCCGCCGCCCGCGCCGAGCATCGGTGTATAGACGAGATATTCCGCCACGCAGCTCACGAGCCACACGATACCGATGGCAAGAAATCCCCTGCCGAACGCGCGCATATCGGGCATTGCGCCGAGAATGTAGCCCATCAGAAACGGCGCGCCGAGCAGCAGCACGAGCGTCACGCCGCAGGCGATGCGGCCATAGGTGTGCGTCCGGCGGTTGTAGGCCTCAAACCGGACGGTCTTTTCCTGTTCGTTCATTGCATTTCCTCCTTACACGCCGCGCAGCAGCACCGCTGCCGCCATTCCCGCGAGCATGCTGCCCGCAATGGAAAAGTTATCGACCCATGCGGCATTCTTCTTTTCGGCGAGCCATACAAACACGGCCATCACCGCCGCCGACACCGCAACGACCGCAAGCGGCATCCAGCTTCCCGCAAACGTGAACCGTCCCGCGCCGGAAACGAGAGCGCCGATGTAGCTGCCGATGTACGCGCTGACAAGACCGATGAACATGGCGGTCATGGCCGTGTCGCCGAAGCCGCCGCCTGCCGCGCCGTTTTTCTTCGGCGCTTTGAGACGCGAGAGGTATTTTTTATTAAAGAAGATCGAAAAAACCATGCCCCACATGATGCAGACGCCCATCAGAAGGGCGATCGTGGTAAAAGCCTGCGGCGTCATTGCCGAGGCCGAAAGGCCCGGCAGACCGACTGCCTCCGCCGCGGCCTCCGCGACCTGCGTTTCATAGTGCAGCGCGCCGATGACCGAAAGGCGCAGCCATGACCACGGCGTGCCGAGACTGCCCGAGAGCGCGATGACGCCGAGCAGGATGCCGACGCTCGGGAGCGCGGCAAACGTGGCGCTTGCGGTGATGGTGCGCTTCATTTTCGTTTTGTCCATGCCGATGGCGACGCCGGCGCGGTAGGCGCGTACCATGAAGAACACGCACACCAGCGCAACAAAGAAAATAATGCCGCCGCAGATGAGATACATGACCGGACTGTTGAGTTGAGATAAAATATCCATATGTACTTCCCTCCTTTTCTTCCTCCGCAGTTTATCACTTTAATTCGATTTTGAAAAGGGTATGTGAAAAATCTCTCTTTTCTCTTTTCATTCCGCCGAAAATCCGGTATGCTTATGCAGAGATAGCGTCGATTAACAAGAGCACACACGTCGGACAGGTAAGTCTTTTCGGTGCTTTTTGCCCTTTTGTCCTTGGCGGGCGACAGATGCGCCTGCGTCCAAAAGAACAAAAATCCCTCGAAAATCCAAGGCTGTCCGATGCGAAGCAGTTCTGCCGGAGCAGAAATGCTCGCAGACAAGGAAAAGGCCGCAGAGAATACTTTGTGTATTCTCAAGGGCTTTGACGCAGTATGAGGGCATTTCCGCCCGGCAGAACCGCGTGTGCCCTTGTCAATCGACGCTAGGGGGAGGAATAAACATGATCGTTACGGTTTTGCAGCTTATCGCGGTGTTCGGTGTGCCGGTACTTATCCTGCGGCAGCGGGAAAAGGGGCTCGTGCGCACATTCGGCACGATCGCCATGGCGTATTTCTGGGGCATCGTCGTCGCGGTGACGGCGTTTCTCTGCCGGAAGGCCGGGCTGGACGTCCGGCTGAACGCCGATGTCGGGCAGATCGGCAGCTATGTATGCATCGGGCTCGCCATTCCGCTATTGATGTTCGGCACAAATCTCGCCGATGTGCGGCGGCTCGCAAAGCCGGTGCTCATCTCGTTTGCGCTTCTGCTGCTCGCCGTGAGCGCCGTTGTTGTGGTTTTGGGACGGACGCTCGGGGCCGGCTTCCCGTGGGGACAGCAGCTTGCCGCGATGGCCGCGGGCATGTATACCGGCGGTTCGCCGAACTTCAACGCCATCGGCGTCATTCTCGGCGTGCCGGGCGACACGATCGCCATCGGCAATCTCTCCGATATGATCGTCGGCACGGTCTTTTACATATTCATCCTTACGCTTGCGAAGCCTCTCTGCGCCAAAGTTCTCGACCGGCACGCAAAGCAGGGCGCTTACATGCGCGAGAACGGCGGCGCGGAAAATGTGGACGCGCTCGAATGGAACGGCTTCCACCGCGGCATCGTGCGAAATCTCGCCCTCTCGCTCGCATGCGTGCTCGTCGGCGCGGTCATCGACTTTGCGATATGGAAGGTCAAGGGCGGCGCACTCACCGATCCGCTCGTTCCGGCGGTGATGATCGCGGGAACGGTGCTCGGGCTTGCGCTCTCGTTCGTGCCGAAGGTGCGGAATGTGAAGGAAAATTCCGCCGCGGGACATTATCTCATTCTCGTTTTTTCGTTCGCGCTTGCCAGCTCGCTCGATCTCGGGACGCTCGGCGGGAATCTGCTGCACACGGTCGCGCTGCTCGCCTCCATCACCGTATGCTCCGCGCTGCTGCATCTTCTGCTCTGCCGCATTTTCCGCGTCGGCGCGGACTGCGCCATCGTCACGATGACGGCAGGGCTGTACGGCCCGGCGTTTATCCCGGCGGTCACAAAGCAGCTGCGCTGCGACGCGCTCACTGCGCCGGGTCTCATCTGCGGCGCGCTCGGCTACGCCGTCGGCACGTTCCTCGGCGCGGCGCTCTTCTGGATATTATAAATTATACAGACCGGCGGCTCTCCTTTTCGGAAAGCCGCCGGTCTGTTTTCTCGCAGAGTTTGCTCCCGCAGGAGCAAATAAGGTTAAAAACATTTTTGCCGGCGGCATGCGCGTCGGCAAAAATACTTATCAGATCGCAAGCGTGCGGGCGGAGCGAGTGCGCTGCGGCGAGCCGAAGCCTCTCAAATAAGCCCCTTCAACGGAGTGGGGGGGGTGACCGTTTTACGCCTTCATTTCCTCGCAGAACTCGACCTGCTCGATCTTCGCAACCTGTTCGGCCGCCTCTACATGACCCAGCTCCGGCCGCATGATCTCCAGCTCCAGAATGTATCCGTGCGTTTCCGCGCTGCGCGAGCCGATATCCTGTATGTCGTTGACTTGAATGCCCATGCTTTTGACCGCGCGCAGCAGCGCGCTGAGCGGCACACCGCTCTTGAGCTCCACATATACGTTCATCACCCGCGACGCCTTCACATGGGTCGAATCGAGCTTGTTGAGAGAAACGAGCACAACATAGATGAGCACGCACATCATCAGCGCGCCCTCATAGAAGCCCGCGCCCGCGGCAAGGCCCATGCACGCCGAGGCCCACAGGCCCGCGGCGGTCGTAAGGCCGGTGACGTGGCGCTTGCCGGTGACGAGGATGCTGCCCGCGCCGAGGAAGCCGACGCCGCTCACGACCTGCGCCGGCATACGGAACGCATCGCCCGGCACACCGAGATTCTGTGCCTGATACAAGCTCGTCATCATAACGGACGCCGCGCCGATGCACACAAGAAGATGCGTGCGCAGTCCGGCGGCGTGCTGGCGCTTGCCGCGGGACATGCCGATGATGCCGCCGCCGAGAAGTGCGATGGCAAAGCGCACCAGCATGGAGACAAGATTCACTTCGTGCAGATGCTCTATAACAGCGTTGAAAGATGCCATACCTCACACCCGTTTCGGATAAAAGTAACAAAACCGGAGACAGCATACCGGTTTTTTGTCGTGATTATAGTACAATATCGTAAAAAGTGCAAGAACATTTTTTACAAGAATTTTACACGCTTTTTTCTCATTGTAAAAATTCATGAAAGCAGCCCGGTCGATCCCCCGCTGCACCCCGCGTTCTCCGCTTTTTTTTAAAAGAGATCGAGCATGCCGTCAAGATAGATTTCCTCGCGGACCGGGAGGTGGTATTCGGGTCTTGTCAGGTAGTGCAGCAGAAACTCCAGCAGCACTGCGCTGCCGAGGGTGCGCCCCTCGATCTTGAAATGGGAAAAGCCCATGGGAAGATATATATCCCGAATGTCCGCCGCGCCGATGAAGCCGGGATTTTTCATGGCTTTGGAAAACCGGTAGCCCTGCGCGCCGTCGGGCGCGGCGCAGCGGTGCTCCGGCGCATCCTCGCCGAGGTTTTGGCGGCTGACGGCTTCGTAGCATGCCCGCCGCTCGGCGCAGCCGAAATCGCAGCACTCGTTGCAGAGGAACTCCACCTTGTCCTTTTCTGCCTGCGGGAGCGTGCCGAGCCGGTCAAACCTCCGGTTCAGGCGAAAATCCGGCACGACATACGAAAACTCCTCCCGCTCGAGTTCCTTCCGAAAGTCCCGAAAATCCGTCAGCACCTTGGTCGTGGAGGACACAAAATACAACTTGGGATACCGCCGCCGGAGATAGTCGAGCAGCAGCTCCGAATGGACGATGACGCCGTTTCGCGGCGTTTCTCTCTCATTGAAAAGTGCGCAGAGACCGGTGCACTTTTTATCCGAGAGATGCTCCTCCCGCAGGAGGGAATTGCTGAACGTGAGCCGCGCCGAAATGCCGTATTCGCGCAGCAGCGAGAGCACCTCGCGCGGATCATCGTCCCCGTACCCGGTGCGTCCGCCGTCCCAGAGGCAGTCCGCCGGCGCGCCGTAGATCGAGCCGATGGCGCACCAGTCGTAAAACCATTCCCGGTGCA
>OGDY01004305.1_pt1 | contig 9907 bp, 10 predicted proteins | sample 1570341 | NCBI WGS metagenome assembly OGDY01 (sample SAMEA2581972, study PRJEB24529) | metagenome | biome: Human gut stool | place: China | collected 2011 | reverse complement strand
TAGATTTACCAATGTATTTAAGAATTGCAACAGAATTAAACTTAAAAAGATTAATAGTTGGTGGATATGATAAAGTATATGAAATGGGAAGAATATTCAGAAATGAAGGTATGGATATTAGACATAACCCAGAATTTACATCAATAGAATTATATGCTGCATATCAAGATTACAATGATATGATGGATATAACAGAAGAAATATTCACAAAATGTGCTATGAAAGTTTTGGGAACAACAAAAATAACATATCAAGGACAAGATATTGACTTAACACCAGGATGGAAAAGAATTACTATGATAGATAGCATAAAAGAAGCTTGCGGAGTTGACTTCAACGAAATCAATTCAGACGAAGAAGCAGTTGCATTAGCAAAAGAAAGAGGATTAGAAATTCCAGACCCAACAAAAGAAACAAGAGGAGATGTAATAAGTCTATTCTTTGATGAATATGTAGAAAAAACATTAATACAACCAACATTTATATATGATTATCCAGTAGAAATTTCACCACTTGCAAAAAGAAGTCCAAAAGACCCAAGATTAACAGAAAGATTTGAAGTATTTATTGGTGGTAGAGAATATGGAAATGCATTCTCAGAATTAAATGACCCAATTGACCAATATGAAAGATTTAAAAAACAAGTTGAAGCTAGAAATGCCGGAGACGAAGAAGCAGGTATGATGGATGAAGACTTTATTCAAGCGCTTGAATATGGTATGCCTCCAACAGGTGGTTTAGGAATTGGTGTTGATAGATTAGTAATGTTATTAACAGATGCTGCATCAATTAGAGATGTATTACTATTCCCAACAATGAAACCTTTAAACTAAAAGTTGGTATGTAAAAAATGCCTGAGGAGGTAAAAAATGATTTTAGAGAATAAATTAAATATTACTGACCAAGCAGAACTTGCAAGAGAAGAAGAAAAAATTAGCAAAATACGAGCAAAAGAAATGTTTGAAACAGGTTATTTAAATAAATTAGAGCCAGGAACATTTGAAACTTTAAAGAAAATTCATAAATATTTATTTGATGAAATATATGAATTTGCAGGAAATATAAGAAAAGTAAATATAGCAAAAGGAAATTTCAGATTTACACCTCTTACTTATCTTGAAGAAGCAATTAAAAATATCGAAAAAATGCCACAATCAACATATGAAGAAATAATAGAAAAATATGTAGAAATGAATATAGCACATCCTTTTAGAGAAGAAAATGGCAGAAGTACAAGAATATGGCTAGATTTAATTTTAAAGAAAGAGCTAAATTTAGTAGTTGACTGGAGTAAAGTAGATAAAACAGATTATTTGCTTGCAATGGAACGCAGTCCAATAAAAGATATAGAAATTAAAGAATTGCTAAAACATAGTTTAACTGATAAGATAAATGATAGAGAAGTATATATGAAAGGTATAGATAATAGTTATCTATATGAAGGCTATTTCACATTTAAAACCGAAGAATTATAAATTAAAACGGTATAAAGAAAAATCTAAAAGGCTGAAAGTCAATAGTTGGGGTGGAAAACTTTGAAAGTTTTCTGCTCCAATATTTTTATGCATTTTTAAAATTACTAGATATTGTTTATTTTTCTTATAAATTAGAACAAAACTGAAAATTTTCAACTTTCAGTTTTAACTATACTTTTTAGCATACTCAATATATAAAAAAGTGTAACCTTTTACTAATTAAACTACACTATATAAGTGTAAGATATCTTATAAAGGAGTTTTTAAAATTGAAACAAGTAACGCAAATAGAAAAATATTATAAAAATAATGAAATTGATATGGATCAAATAATAGAAGATTTTACACCATATATTACCACAATAATAAACAAAGGAACAAATAATAAACTATCATTTGAAGACAAAGAAGAAATCTATTCTGACACATTCTTTATATTATGGAAAAATAGAAATAGATTAAATATAAATGTATCATTAAATTCATATTTAGCAGGAATAACCAAAAATTTGATAAAAGAAAAATATAGAAAATTGAAAATAGTCTATGATATTAGTGATTTTGAAAATGATGCATTAAATAGTGTAAATATGTATGAAAATGATAGAGAATTAATATGGGATATAGAACAAAAAATAAAAGGACTAAAAGATATTGATATAAAAATTGTAAATTTATTTTATTATTCATCTGTATCAATAAAAGATATAGCAAAAAAATTAAATATTTCTGAATTAAATGTAAAGACAAGACTGCATAGAATACGAAAGAAAATAAAGAAAGAATTGAATAACGGAGGAATTTAGAGATGGAATTTAACAAAAATAAAATAAAAACCAAAATTGCTATATCAAAAATAAAAGAGGAGAATGATATAGTTATGGAAAAGAAAAAAACAAGAAATATATTAAAAACAGTTGTGACAGCGATAGCAGGAATAATTTTAAGTGCAGGATTTGTATTTGCAGGGACAGCAGTATATGAAAGAGTATGGAAAACACCAGAAAAAATCCAATTATCTTCTGGAAATTATGAAGAAATAACAAAGGTAACTGAAGAAAGTAAAAAAGAAAATATATCAGAAGAAGATGCGAAAAAAGTTGCAATAGAAAAATTAAATCAAATTGGATTTAATTCTAATATAGTAAGTACAAATCATTTTAAAGAAATAGATTCAACTAAAATATTGTATCGTTTCGATACAGAAGACAATTATGAAATAACCATTGATGGACAAACTGGAGAATTTTCAGAAATATGGGACAATAATAAAAATATTCAAGATACAAGTAAATATATGACAGAAGAACAAGCAAAAGAATTAGCCAACAAATATTATAAATTATTTGGATACAAAGAGGGGGAATATGAAATAACAAAAGTTCTATCTGTAAACAATGAAGGAAAAGACAGAGGACCAGGATTTAGAATATATGTAACATATAATAAAAAATATGGTGATGTATATAATCCATATGAAGATATTACAGTAACATTAGAATCCAAAAACATGAAAATGGCCATGTTTGGAGTTAGGAATATTCCATTTGACAACAATGAAACAGTAATCACAGAACAAGACGCAATAAATATTGCCTTAAAAGAAGATAAAAAAGTAGCAAAAAATAAAGTAAAAAACACAAAAACAAAATTAATGGTAGTAAAAATGAATGCTGATGCCTATGATAGAACAAACAATACAGATAAACATTACGAAGCAATGCAAACACCTAATTATCCGGTTGAAGAAAGAACATATTATAAAGTAGATGATAAAATAAGAAAAGCGTGGGTAGTTGTTATAAATTATGAAGATAATTTCGGAGACAATGTAACAAAAAGATACACAGAGGGAGCATATAGTTATTTTGTTGATGCGACAACTGGCGAAATAATAGGTGGACATACAATGGATTATATTTATAGTGAAAGTAGATAAATTATAGTATTAGTTTTATAAAAAAATTTGAATAATTATAAAAATCTATTGACAAAAATAATACCTAGATATACAATGTATAAAAATACATAGAATATCTAGGTATATTTATTTTTAAGGAGGGGATAAAAGTGAAAATTAGTAAAGAATTACTAAAAGGAAGCACAACAATGCTAGTATTGGACTTATTAAAAAATCAAAACATGTATGGATATGAGATGATAAAAAAATTAAAAGAAAAATCAGAGAATGTATTTGAATTAAAAGAAGGAACACTATATCCAATATTACATGGACTAGAAGAAAACGGATTTATAACATCATATTGGGATGAAACAACAGCAAAGAAAAGAAAATATTATGCAATAACTGAAAAAGGAAAAAAACAGTTAAAAGAGAAAAAAGAAGAATGGAAAATTTTTAGCAATGGAATTAACCATGTATTAGGAGGTGTTTCATTTGCAAATTAAAGAATTTTTAAATACAGTATGTGAACAGATAAAATACAAACCTATACGAAATAGCATATCAGAAGAGTTAGAAAATCATATAGAAGAATCAAAAGAAAACTATATTCAAGATGGACTAAAGGAAAAAGAAGCAGAAGAAAAAGCAATTACACAAATGGGAGATGCCAAAGAAATCGGAGAAAAATTAAATAAAATACATAAGCCAAAACTAGACTGGAAATTGTTAATAATTTTAATAGTGCTTTTAGGATTTGGATTTTTAGTTGCATTTACCAGAGCAAGCAGTATAGTATCAGATGGATATGACACGGAAAATGTTATAGGAAGATATATTTGTGCTTTAATAGCAGGTAGTATTTTTAGCATATTTATATATTTTATTGATTATACAAAAATAATGAAATATTCAAATATATTTTATATAATTGCAACTTTATTTGTTGTTTATTCATTTCTTTTTGGAATTAATGTAAGTGGACTGCCATACATATATATTTCACCATCAATAACAATTTCACCGGTTGTTATTGCAATGCCACTTTATATTATTGCGTTTGTAGGATTTTTAAATAGTGAAAAACAATACAAAAAGAATGTTACAATATTCAATAAGAATATAAATTTAAAATTAGCTAAAATAATAACATTAAGTATAATTTCTATATTTATTTTTGTAAGTATACCATCTATTGTATCAGCATTTATATTAGGACTTATTTATTTAATAATAGGAACTGTAAAATTAGTACAAACTAAAACAAATAGAAAAAGAAATTTACTAATCCTTTGGGGAATACCAATAATTTTAGGAACAATTTTATCGCTAAGTGTAATAATTGAAACACCATATATTGTTGATAGATTTGTAGCAGTATATAATCCAGAAAGCCAAGCAGATTGGTATGGATGGATCCCTTTAAATAGAAAAATAATTATAAATTCTGCTCAAACATTTGGTGAAGCAGACGATACTAGCAATGCTTTAGAAATATTTGACGAAGGCACAAATTATGCGTTTATATCAATTTTAGCACATTATGGCTGGATAGTAAGCATTGGAATAGTAATAGCAGTTTTAGCCTTAAGTATAGAACTAATTATAAATTCAATTAAGATAAAAGAAATTAATGGAAAATTATTAATAATTGGAATGTCTAGTATGTTTATTTTACAAAGTATATTTAATATTCTTATGAATTTGAATTTAATAATTGATGCTAATTTTAATTTGCCATTTGTTTCTTATGGTAGGTTAAATCTTATTGTTAATATGATGTGTTTGACTTTGGTATTAGCCATTTATAGAAGAAAAGATATACTTATCTTGATGAGCAACCTATAATTTCGTCAACTTGTTCTTGAGTGTATCCGTTTGCAAGTCTTGCCTTTTGTAATTTTGAATTTACTTTAATTTTTGATTTTTATTATGTAAAATACAAATAAAATTATTGAGACAATTTGATTTTAACATTTTTTTGGTTGATTTATTGTAATAATATTGTATTTATGATAAGATAAAACAAAATTAAGAAATACAGAAATATTAGGAGGTAAAATAATGAAAATAGGAATAGATATAGATGGAGTTTTAACTGATATAGAACAATGGCAGTTAGATTATGGAAGTAAGTTTTTTTATGAAAAATATGGTTTAAAAATAAAGAATTACAAGGGATATGAAACTAATGAAATATTTGATGTAGATATAAAATTAGATGATGAATTTTGGAACAAATATTTTAGGGAATATTCAATTAATGTCGAAGCAAGGAAGTTTGCAAATGAGGTCATTGATAAATTAAAAAAAGATGGACATGAAATTTATATAATTACGGCTAGAGGCTCTTTTTTATCTCATTCAGCAGATGTAATGACAATAGAAGAAAATAGAAATATTGTATTAAATTGGCTAAAAATTAATCAGATACATTATGACAATATAATCTTTAGTCCAGAAGATAAATTGGAAATATGCAAACAAAATAATATAGATTTAATGATTGAAGATAAGCCTAAAAATATAAATACAATTTCTAATGAAATACCTGTAATTTGTTATCATGCAAATTATAATGAGCAATGCAATGGAAAAAATATTTTTAGATGTTATAGTTGGTATGATATATATAGAAAAATAAAAGAAATACAAAAACATTAAGAGGTAAAAGATGAACATAGGAATAGATATAGATAATGTAATATCAAATTTTGATGAAGTATTAAAAAAAGAATTTTTAATACATGACAAAGAACTAAGAAATACAGGAATAATTAACCCGGAAGCACATATGACAAGAGGAATGTTTGACTGGACTGATGATGAAATATGGACATTTTATTTAGAAAACATAGGAAGAATAACTCCTAGTCTAGATGTAATTGAAGGTGCGAAAGAATATATTGAAAAACTAAAAAATGATGGACATACAATAGTAATTATTACAGGTAGAGATAATGGAGAATATAAAGATCCATATACTATGACAAAAAAATGGCTAAAAGAAAAAGGAATAGTATATGATAAATTAATATTCACAAACGGATATAAAAATGGAAAACAAGGTAAGGCAGAAAAATGTTTAGAAAATGACATTGATGTAATGATAGACGATTCAGCCAGAATTTGTAGAGAATGTTTTCAAAAAAATATTCCTACACTTATAATGGATAAGCCTTCTAATAGAGATGAAACAGAAATAGCAAGAGTTCATAATTGGAAAGAAATTTATGAATTTATTACAAATTATAAAAAAGAAAAAGTAAATGTAATATTAGACACAGACACATATAATGAATGTGATGACCAATTTGCACTAGCGTATTTATTGAAAAACCAAGATAAATTTAATATTGAAGCAATTACAGTAGCACCTTATTCACATAGTTATATAAAAGAAACAATAAAAGAAACAACAGAGAAAAGTTATAATGAGATATTAAAAATATGTAATTGGCTAAATTTTGAAACAAAAAATAGGGTGTTTAAAGGCTCAACAGATTACATATGTAATGGATATAATGAAGATAATGATGCTGTAAATAAAATTATAGAAATTGCAAACAAAAATAAAAAGACATATATTTTAGCAATAGGAGCAATTACTAATGTTGCTTTAGCAATTAAGAAAGAGCCTAAAATAATTGATAAAATAGAAGTTATATGGTTAGGCGGAAATGAAATAGGATATAAAGACAAGCTTGAATATAATTTTAGACAAGATATTAAAGCGGTAAAAATAGTATTCAATTCAAAAGTAAAGATGACTATACTACCATGCAGAAATGTTGTATCAGATTTAAAAATAGATATAAATACTCTAAAAAATAATTTAGAAAACAAATCAGAATTATGTAATTACTTAATTGAAAGATTCTATAATGATGGATATCATGGTGTGCATGAAACAAAAGAGATTTGGGATATATCAGTAATTGCATATATGATAAATAAAAATTGGTTTGGAACAAAAGAAATAAGTTGTCCTAGTATCAAAAAAGATAGTTCATATGAATTGACTGATAATAGGCATGTTATTACTTTTGTAACTAAATTAGATAGAGATAAAATATATAACGATTTATTTAAGAAACTAGGAGAATGATTTATGAAATTAACAAGTGAAGAAGCAAGAAATTTATTAGAAAAAGATAGAAATAATGTAAAAGATGATAGATGGATAGAACATTGCATTTGTGTTGGAGATACAGCAGGAAGAATAGCACAAGCATTAAAGGAAAAAGGGTATGATGAAGAATATTGCAACATATGTATAACACATTCATATTTAAATAATGACATTGTATGTACTACTGGAGGAGTTCCAATCCAGATGATAAACCTTTTATAGCAGAGTTTATAAAAACACATAAATACACAATAGAAGAAAAATTAATAAATTTATGTGACTTAATGTGTCCACAAGGTGGTAAAGTATTTACCATAGATAAAAGGCTAATTGATATTATGATTAGAAGAGGAGCTTATTCAAATACACAATATCATATTAAGGAAACATATAAATTAAAAGAATATTTTGATAATTTGTTGGGTTATAATTTATATGATTTATTTCCAGAAATAAAAGAAAATTTGTAGGATTCAAATTATAAGATACAAAAATTAAGTAATGAAAAATGAAGATTCAAGAGGTAATAAAAGATGAAAATAGAATTAGTAGGAACAGGAGCAATATATACTAAATATAATGGTGCTTGCACATTAATAAATGAAGATACAATAGTTGATATGCCAAATGGAACATTAAAACAATTACTAAAGAAAAATTATACTCCAGAAAAAATAAAAACAATATTAATAACACATATGCATGGAGATCATACAGCTGATGTACCATTTTTCTTAAAATATGTATATAATTTTAGTAAAATTGATAATGAAATATTAATAATAGGACCAAAGGGGATAGAAGATAAAATAGTTCAATTATTTGAGGCATATAATTTTGAAAATAAAAAAGAAATAGAACAAGCAATGAAAATAAAATATATTGAATTAGAGCAAGAAAATACAGTAATTCAAAATATAAATGGTTATAAAATTCAGTCCATATTAGTTTCACATGGAGAAGAAAGACCAGCTTATGGATATGTTATTAATGATGATATTGGATTAACAGGAGATAGTGGAATTTGTAGTGGAGTTGAAGAAATAGTAAGAAATAGTAAAATTACAATAGCTGATACTTCATTATTTGAAGGAGATAGCTGTCACATGGGAATAGACAATATTAAATATCTTGTAGAAAAATATGAAAAACAAATAATTACTACTCATTTAAGAGATACAACTAGAGAAAAATTAAAGAATGATAAGATTAATAATGTACTAGTAGTAGAAGATGGATATACATTTGAAATATAGAAGTAACTAAATTTAACTAGTATATACTTTATACATAAAAAGATATTAAAACAAATTATATAAATCATAGATAAGATAGTACAATCAATTAATGAATTTATGAGAAAGAAAATAAATTGATGGAATAATTTTAGGAGAAACATATGAAAGAATACTTTTATAAAAAAGAATACAAATATATGTATTTAAGTACTATATCATATAACTTTGCAAATGCTTTAATTGGAACATTTGGAACAGTTATGTTATATAAAAATGGAATACCAATATGGCTCATATTATTAATTTATGGACTAAGATTTGGAATAACAGGATTTACAACACCATTATTTGTAACAATATCTTCAAAATTTGGAATAGCAAAGTGTATTTTAATATCTAATATTTTCAGTATTATCTGTGCATATATGATGTTAGATGGAACAAATTTATATAAAAATATAGTGATATTTATATTTGCAATGGGACTTATGGGACTTTCTAATCCATCAAGCGATTCACTTTCTAGTAGATATGTAGACACAGAACATAGAGGAAGATATAATAGCTTTATAAATATAAGTAAAATATTGGGAACAGCATTAGCAAGTTGCCTAGTTGCATGGGGAGTAATAACGGAAAATAGTATTGTATTATTTTCTATAATTGCTATATTTTTTATATTACAATATATATTTATAAGAAAAATAGATTATAAAGTAGGAAATAAGACAAGTCCTTTTAAATCAACAATGAGATATATTTTAAAAAGTAAGAGTAGATACAAAATTATTTATGCTTTAACAACAAATCAAATAATAGAAAAACAATTTGCACCACTTTATTTGTATATTGTTTTGAAAGATTTTTCACTATTTTCTTCAATAGTTATAATATCATTATTATTACAAATAGTTACTATAACATTAATAGGGAAATATTCAGATAGAAATTTATCAAAAGCAAATAGTTTAGTGTCAGTTATTAAGGCGACAATAAGTGGCGTATATTTATTTGCTAGAAATAAAATAACAATATCATTAAATAGCACATTAAGCAATAACTTTGCAAAAGTATATGAAACATCTATTAAAACTTCAATACAAAATATAATAAAAGATTCAAAAGAAGATAGTGATCTTTTATCAGCAGTAGGTCAAAT
>OGDY01004302.1_pt1 | contig 9915 bp, 8 predicted proteins | sample 1570341 | NCBI WGS metagenome assembly OGDY01 (sample SAMEA2581972, study PRJEB24529) | metagenome | biome: Human gut stool | place: China | collected 2011 | reverse complement strand
CCAGGCAGACATCAAGACCATGACCGCCAACGGCGTTTTTGCCCTGTGCGCAGTCACGGCCCTGACCGCCCAGAACACCACCGGCGTGACCGACATTTTTGACTCGACCCCGCATTTTCTGGCGGAGCAGCTCGACGCAGTGTTTACCGACATCTTCCCCGATGCCGTCAAGATCGGCATGGTATCCTCGGCAGAGCTGATCGAAACGATTGCGGCAAAATTGAAGGAATACGGCGCAAAGCACATCGTCGTGGACCCCGTCATGGTCGCAACATCCGGCGCTAAGCTGTTGCGCGACGACGCCGTGACCGCGCTGTGCGAAAAGCTCCTGCCGCTGGCCGAGGTCCTGACGCCGAACATCCCCGAGGCGGAGATCCTCTCCGGCATGACCATTCAAAACGCCGCCGATATGGAGCGGGCCGCACAGACCATCAGCGAAAAGTACGGCTGTGCGGTGCTCTGCAAGGGCGGGCACCAGATCAACGACGCCGACGACCTGCTTTGGCGCGGCGGCGCGGGTAAGTGGTTCAAGGGACGCCGCATCGACAACCCCAACACCCACGGCACCGGCTGCACGCTGTCCAGCGCCATTGCGTCGAATCTCGCGAAGGGCTATGACCTTGACACGTCGGTGGAGCGCGCAAAGGCGTACATCTCGGGCGCACTGGCCGCTATGCTTGACCTCGGCCACGGCTCCGGCCCGATGAACCACATGTTCGCACTGAAGGGGGATTTTGTCGAATGAAAAAGACCTCTACCTTTCAGAACGGCCTGATCTGGTTCGGCGCGGGCGTCTCGCTGGCCGAGATCCTGACCGGCACCGCCTTTGCGCCGCTGGGTATGGCAAAGGGCTTTGCGGCCATTCTGCTCGGGCATATCATCGGCTGCGCCATGATGCTGCTGGCGGGCCTCATCGGCGGGCGCACGGGCCGCAGCGCTATGGAGACCGTAAAAATGAGCTTCGGCCAGAAGGGCGGCCTGCTGTTTGCGTTCCTGAACGTTTTGCAGCTCGTCGGCTGGACGGCCATCATGATCTATGACGGTGCACTGGCCGTCGGCGGCATTTTTGCGATTGGCCGCTGGGTCTGGTGCCTTGTCATCGGTGCGCTGATTATCGTGTGGATCGCCGTCGGCGTGACCGATTTGGGCTGGATCAACAAAATTACGATGGCTGCTTTGTTTATTCTGACGCTGGTGTTGTGCAAGGTCATCTTCTTCTCCGGCAACGCCATGGTCGGCATTGACGGCGAGAGCCTGACCTTCGGTGCGGCGGTGGAGCTGGCCGTGGCGATGCCGCTGTCCTGGCTGCCGCTCATCAGCGACTACACCCGCGACGCCGAGAAGCCGACCCAGGCGACCTGGGTCAGCGTGCTGGTCTACGGCGCGGTATCCTGCTGGATGTACGTCATCGGCATGGGCGCGGCCATCTTTACCGGCGAGTATGACATTGCCGTCATCATGGTCAAGGCCGGGCTCGGCATTGCCGCGCTGATCATTCTGGTTTTCTCCACGGTCACGACGACCTTCCTCGATGCGTGGAGCGCGGGCATCTCTGCCGAGAGCCTGTCCGCAAAGCTCAACGGCAAAAAGACCGCCATTGCCGTGACGGTCATCGGCACGGCGGCGGCCATCCTTTTCCCGATGGACGACATCACGGGCTTTCTGTACCTGATCGGCTCGGTGTTTGCGCCGATGATCGCCGTGCAGATCGCAGACCACTTTATTTTGCACCGGGACCGCTTTGCCGTGGCTGCCGACGCGCGCAACCTTGTTATCTGGCTCGTGGGCTTTATCGCCTACCGCCTGCTGATGGGCGTTGACACGCCGGTGGGCTACACGCTGCCCGACATGGTGCTGACCGTGGTGCTGTGCCTGCTGGCCGAAAAAGTAAAACCTACCAAGCAAATGTAAAAGCGCGAAGGACGCGCTGTAAACAGCAAAATAGCACCCTGTATTTTGCGAAACCTGTCCTGTTTTGGAGCACGGGCGGCAGCTATAATGGTAGCATCATCAGCAAGAAAACCCGCTGATGACGACCCTTATCGCTGCCGCTTTTTTTGCGGCCCAATGTGTTCTGAAGGAGGAACAAGAGTATGGGATTCATTATTGCTGCCGCTGTTGCCGCGGCCATCATTGCCTTCTGCTTTCTCTGCTACAAGAAGGCCCCGCCGACCCAGGCCATCGTCGTGACAGGCTTCGGCCTCTCCCGCCCGAAGGTCGTCTGCGGGCGCGGCGTCTTTGTGCTGCCCATTGTGCAGCGCGCAGACCGCCTGAACATGCGCCTGTTGAAAATCGACGTGAAAACGCCGGAAACGGGCGTTAAAACCAAGGAGGGCGTCTCCCTCTGGCTCGACAGCGTCGTCACCGTCCAGGTCTACAGCGAGAACTCCACCGTCTCGGACGAGGAGGTCCGCAACGCCGGATATGACGACATCCGCAAGTACATCAATTCCCGCCAGCAGGCCGCGATCTCGAACTTCCTCGGCATGGACGAGGCGCACATCAATGAAAAGATCAACGATGTGCTGCAGGGCAACCTGCGTGAGATCGTGTCCGAGATGACCGTGGACCAGATCCTGACAAACCGCAAGCAGATGGCCGTCAGCGTCGTGGAGAACGCACGCCCCGACCTGGCCAAGATGGGCTTGGAGGTCGTGACCTTCAACGTGCAGGACGTCAAGGACGCCGTAGACGCCATGGGCCACAACCACGGCGTTATTGAAGCCATCGGCGTCGAGCAGGAGGAGCTTGTGAAAAAGCGTGCCTCCATCGCCAAGGCCGAGGCCGAGCGCGACGTCTCCTGCGCGAAGGCTGCCGCCGCCATGGCCGCGAACGAGAAGGAGATCGAAGCCCAGACCGCCATTGCCCAGCGCAACAACGAGCTGGAGCTGGCAAAGTCCAAGCTGAAGGCCGAGGCTGACAAGGCCGCCGCCGACGCGAACGCCGCCGGTATGATCCAGACGAACCTGCGCGCCAAGGAGGTCAAGGAGTCCGAGGCCGACGCCGAGATCGCCCGCCAGAAGAAGATGGTCGACCTGGCCGCCCAGGAGGCCGAGGTCCAGCAGCGCAAGCTGGATGCCGAGGTCCGCAAGCAGGCCGACGCCGAGCTGTACCGCCGCCAGAAGGAGGCCGAGGCCCAGAAGTATGAGGCCGAGCGTGCCGCCGAGGCCGCGAAGTTTGCCAAGCAGCAGGAGGCCGAGGGCATCGCGCTGGTCGGCAAGGCCGAGGCGGAGGCCATCCGCCAGAAGGGCCTGGCAGAGGCCGAAGCGATGAAGCAGAAGGCCGAAGCCTACAAGCAGTACAACGACGCCGCTGTGGCCGAAATGATGATCAAGGTCCTGCCTGAAATTGCCAGAAGCGTCGCGCAGCCCCTGTCCAGCATCGACAAGGTGTCCATCATCGGCGGCGATGCGTCCGGCGTGTCGGGTGTCTCCGGCAATGTGCCGGTGCTGATGGCCCAGACGATGGAGGCCATGAAGGAGGCCACCGGCATCGACATGCGCGACATTATCCGCGCCAACAGCATCGAGGCCAAGACGGACCGGAACATTACGATCAAGACCGAGGACGAGGAATAAACGGGAAGCAGAGCGGTAGGGGCCGCACACGTGCGGCCCGCAGCTTACCGAAAGGCGCTTGTATTCCTTACACAGCCGGGCCGGGCATGCCCGGCCCCTACTGAGCAATAAAAGAAAGAAACGGGATGTCACTTTTGCGGGCATCCCGTTTCTTTCTTTTTCTCTCATAGCTCCGGCAGTTCCTCCCACACAGGCAAGCGGTGCAAAGCGCGGACAATGTTGCACTGCTCTAGCAGCGTGCCGTCGCCGTCGCACATCGTAGCGTACCACAGCGGGCTGCGCAGGGCGTGGGTGTCGGTGTCAAACAGGTGCTCGGGACCGCTGGCGTACTGGAAATGCAGGTGGCTTAAAAGCCCGCCCTGCAGCCGGGCCGCGCGGGGCGGCATCGGCTCCATTGCCAGCAGGCAGCGGAACGGCCAGTCGGCGGGGACGTCCTCGGCGACGAAAAGGGCGTTCTCCTTGCCCTCAAGCCCGCGCTCCAAAACGTGGTCCAGATGATAGACCGCCCGGCCGAGGGGGTTCCCGTCGGCGTCCGTCCACGCGATGCAGAGCTTGCCGCCGTCGGCGGGGGTGATAGTCCAGCCGCCCAGCGTGTGCGGGTTGCCGATGCTCGTCGTCACGCAGGCCGTCTGCCAGAACTGCTTCGCGCCACTTTTAAACATCGGCAGCGCAGCAGCGGCGGCCTCGGCCTCCTGCCAGGCAAGCTGCAAATACGGGTCAGTGCTGGTGATATAGCTCTCAAAATTCTGCCAGCGGCCCAGCCAGTCGTTCGGGTGAAATTCCATGGGGGTCACACTCCTTCCGTATCGTCCCAGCGTATGACGCGGTCACACCAGTTGGCGGCCAGCTCCTCATCGTGGGTGATGACAAGCAGGGTCTTGCCCTGCGCCTTCCATTCCTGCAAAAGCTGCCCGACCTGCTGCATACTGCCCAGGTCAAGGCCGCTCGTCGGCTCGTCCAGTAAGATCAGCGGCTTGTCGGACAGCATGGCCGCCGCTACGACGACCCGCTGCTTCTGCCCGCCGGAAAGGCTCATCGGGTGGCGGTCCGCCAGACTGTCCAGCCCCAGCGCCTGCAAAACGGCGTCGCACCGCTCCGGGTGGGCTGCGCCGAGCAGCACCTCCTCCCGCACGCTGTCGCTGAACAGCTGATAGTTCACATCCTGCATGACAAGGAAGCTGCTCCTGAGCAGCTCCCTTGCGTTGGCGGGTCTGCCGTTCCGGCAGATTTTACCGCTGACCGGCTCCAGCAGGCCGCAGAGCGTGCGGGCCATCGTCGATTTGCCGATGCCGTTGCGCCCCATCAGGCCGACGATCTCACCGGCGGCAAAGCTCATATCGGGCAGGGTGCGCAGCGGGTGCTTTTTGTCGCAGCCCAGCGTGACGCCCTCCAGCGTGAGCACCGGCGTACCGGGGCATCGGGCGCTCTGCTTTGCGCGGATTCCGGCGCGGCAGTCGTCCAGCGTGCGGGCGCGCAGACCGTACCCGGCCAATGTGTCCGCAGGCAGCGCGGCAAACTCCGCAGCGGACCACTGCGCGGCCAGGCGGCCCGCCGCAAAGAAGAAATACCTGTCCGCCAGATCGGTGATCCAGGCAAGGCGGTGCTCCGCCAGCATAACGGTCACGCCCTGCCGCTTCATCACGGCGATCATATTGTGCAGCTGCGCGATGGCGGCGGCGTCCAGGTTGCTCGTCGGCTCGTCCAGCACCAACAGCCGTGGGCCGAGCATACAGGCCGCCGCGAACGCGACGCGCTGCTTTTCCCCGCCCGACAGCTTGAAAACGCTGCGGTCCATCAGCGGGCCGAACTGGAACTGTTCGACGACCTCGTCCACGCGGCGGCGGATGGCCTGCGGCTCCATGCCGGCGTTCTCACAGGGGAAGGCCAGCTCCGCCGTCGTGTCCACGTTGAAATACTGGGTCTTGGGGTTCTGGAACACGCTGCCGACCTGCGGCACATAGGCTTCGATGGCGGCCTCGCCCGCGGCCAGCCCCGCCGCCGTGCAGCGGCCTGTCAGGGTGCCGGGATAAAATTCCGGGGAAAGACCGTTCAGCAGATGGGTGAACGTCGTCTTGCCGCAGCCGCTCCGGCCACAGAGGACGACGCATTCCCCGGGCTGCACCGTCAGCGTGACGTCCTGCAGGGCGGGGGAGGGGGCACTTTGATAGGTAAAGCTTGCGTTTTCGGCTTCGATCACAGCAGCGTCACCACCTTCCAGAGCAGGGGCAGCGTGCAGAGCGCGGGATAGAGGAAATCCCACGCGGTCAGCCGCAGCTCGGTCATGCAGGTATGCCGCCCCGGCAGGCCGATGCCCTTGGTCAGCGCGGCGGCGGAAAGATCCTGCGCCACATTGTTGCTGTTCATCAAAAGCGGCATCAGGATGTATTCCAGTGACTGCACGGGATGGCGCAGCAGCGCGCCGCGGCCCGCGGCAATGCCCCGCAGGGCCATGGCCGCGCGGATGTGACGGTAATCCTCGCCCACGGTGGGAAAGAACCGCACGACGACGGCACAGGGGATGATGATGCTCTCCGGCAGGTGCATCCGGCGCAGCGCGGCGGTCAGCTCCCCGACTGTCGTCGTTGAAAACGCATAGGCGCCGGTGATGATGCAGGGCAGCATCATCCGCACGCCGACCGAGACGAGGGAGAGCAGGTTCAACAGCACGCTCTCCCCGGCGCGGGGCACGACAAAGAGGTCCACGGCCAGCAGACCAAAGTACAGCACCGACAGCCGTACCCCCGCGCGGGCCTTGCCCGACAGGAAGAACAGCAGCAGGCACAGCGCCGTGGCAGCGGCCTCCGCCCCGGTGCCGACGTGAAAGAGAAGCATCAGGTTGGCAAGCAGCAGCAGATAGAGCTTGGCGCGCGGGTCCATGCGGAAGGTCATGCAACGATCCCCGCCTTTTCAAAGTGCTTCTTCAGCATCTTCTGGCCGAAGAAGCCGCCCACAAGGGCGCAAATCAAAATTGCCAGTATGCTGACCACAAAGCTGCCGCTGTTGATGGGTGCAAACAGCGTGTCGATGTAGGCGGCGTCCTTGCCGCGGGCCGTCAGGTTGGCTATGTAGGCGGATTTCATGAACCACAGCGGCAAAATCGGGCCGGTCAGGCCATAGGAAAACACGACGTAGCTGGCCAGCAGCAGCTTTTTGCTGCGGTATTTGCCCGCAGCGGCCACCAGGTCTGCCGCGACGCCGCAGATGATGTTGGCCGCGAACGACAGCACAAAATGGCCGGAGACGAAGAAGAACAGGCCCATCACAAGGCCCATGATCGTGATGCCGCCGAATTTTTGCAGCTTGGCGGCCAGCAGCATATAGACGCTGCCGGAGATCAGCGCGGCCACGGCGGGCAGCAGAATGTTGCCCACGCCCGGCAGCAGTGCACAGGCGAAGGTCGCCACGGTGACAAGCACAAAGTACAGCGCGGTAAAGACGCCGACAGAGATCAGATCGGGCACGGTCAGCTTGTTGGACTTCTGGTTCATGGGGATTCCTCCTGACTTGTGTTAGCTTATTCTAACTCGTACAGCATAAAAAGCACCATGCCTATACATGGTGTTCACAGCAGAGATTAGTTTAGCATAACCGACGTGCCCTTGTCAACTGCTGGTATTTGCAAGCGGCGCGGAGGGTGTGCTATAATAAGACGGAAATTTACTGCAAGGGGAGAACAGCCATGCTGCATCTGTACTGGGGCGACGGCAAGGGAAAGACTACCGCCGCCATGGGGCTGGCGCTGCGGGCGCTGGGCCATGGCCGCAGGGTGGTCATCCTGCAATTTTTAAAAGACGGCTCCAGCGGCGAAATTGAAATGCTGCGCCGCTGCGGGGCAGCCGTCTACGCCTGCCCCAACGCGAAATTCACCTGGCTTATGACCGACGCAGAGCGCGCCGAGGCACGCCGGACGAACACCCGGACGTTACAGACGATTTTACAGGGCAGCTTTGACCTGCTGGTGCTGGACGAAGCCTGTGCCGCCTGCAAAAATGACCTTGTGGAGGAAGCTCTGCTGCGGGAGGCCGCCGTCCGCGCCGAACAGGGGGCAGAGGTCGTGCTGACCGGGCGTGAGCCCGCCGCCTGGATGCAGGACGCCGCCGACTACTCCACCGAGCTGCGCGCCGTCAAGCACCCCTACACCCGGGGCATCGCCGCGCGTGAGGGCGTTGAATACTGATACATACAAAGGCCCCGCCGCTCCCTCACCATGAGAGCGGCGGGGCTTTCCCGTCCAAAAAAATTATAGAAGCAAACAGAAGATGGCGTTTTTAAGCGGTCTGCTTTTTGTCATTCCGTCAGCACAACTGCCACGTCGTTGACGTTTGTGCCGGTGGGGCCGGTCATGATCAGACCGCCAACGGCCTGTAAGGCGTGGTAGGCGTCGTTGTCGGCCAGCGCACGGGATACGTCCAGGCCCGCCACAGTGAGGGCGGCTAAGGCTTCGCCGTCCGCGTAGCCGCCCGCGGCATCGGTGGGACCGTCGGTGCCGTCGCTGCCCACCGAGAAAACACAGCACCCGCGCAGCCCGGCCAGCGCCGGGGCTGCGGCTAAGGCAAGCTCCTGATTGCGCCCGCCAAGCCCATGGCCGGTCAGATGCACAACGGTCTCGCCGCCCGCGATAAAGGCCCGCTTGCGGCCCTGCCCTGCGTGGGTGCGGGCGATGCTTCCCAGAAGGCTGCCGGCCTCCCGGGCCTCACAGCAAAGGCAGTCTGTCAGCAAAATCGGCTCGTACCCTTCGGCGCGGCAGGCGTCCGCAGCGGCACGGCACAGCTCCCGCACGCTGCCGGTGATTTTTGTTGTCACGTTGGGCAGCGTTTTGGGCGTTTCCTGCCGCAGCAGGGCCGCGGCAGCAGGGGAGAGCGCCAGCCGGTATTTTTCCGCAATGGCAGCAGCCTGCGCGCAGGTCGAGCTGTCCGGGCAGGCCGGACCGCTGGCGATCATATCGAGCGGGTCGCCGAGAATGTCGCTGAGCACCACGCTGTACACCGCGGCGGGCGCACAGGCCAGCGCGAACCGCCCGCCCTTGACGGCAGACAGCCGCTTGCGGATCGTGTTGATCTCAACAATATCCACACCGCAGGCCAAAAGCGCCTGTGTGATGGCCTGCAGCTCCTCAGCGGGCAGCAGCGGTTTTTCAAACAGCGCGCTGCCGCCGCCGGAGAGCAGAAACAGCACGGTGTCGTCCGCCCGCAGACCGCTGACAAGCGCCAGCGCCCGCTGGGTGGCCGCAAAGCTGTTGTCGTCCGGCACCGGATGCCCTGCCTCGCAGCAGGTCACGCCGGGCAGCGGCCCCCTGACATGGCCGTATTTTGTGATGACGATCCCGCCGTCCACACGGCCCAGCACGGCCAGCGCCGCATGGGCCATCTGCCACGCGGCCTTGCCCGTCGCCACGAGAAATACACGACCCTGCGGGTGAAAATGCTCCAAAGCGCGGCGCACCGCCTCATCCGGCAAAACGGACTGGATGGCCGCTGTCCAAATCGATTCTGCGCGTTGGCGCAAGAGCTGCTCCATTGTGTTGCTCCTTTCCTTTCGTAAAAGCAGGGGACAGCCGCCCGGCCCACTGCTTTTTGCCGGCAGACATAACAAAATCGGGGCGGAACCTTGCGTCCGCCCCGGTGGTATCAGATGATTGGAGTCATAGCCTCATAACCCTTTGCCTTATTTTTCGGTCTGTTTCCGTTTGGTCATAGGAATCATCCCTGTTTTATTTTGTTTCGGGTCTGATGCAGAGGTGTTGCCCTCTTAACTCTGGTACATGGGAGTTTCTCCTTGATGATCAGGTGAAGTTCAGATAGGATCTGTTGGGTGGAGTGGTGGTAGTCATCGCTGCCAGCCTTCTTTCAGCCTAATCTATATTCACGCGGGGGTCTGTTTTGACGGGCCCGTGTGTCTGCTAACAATTTTGTAAGATACCGTACATCACATTTTTATTGATCTTTTACAGAGAATGCTCTGCGGCTTTTGGATGCGGTCTTATTCTGTCAGCAGGCCCACGCCCGCCGGTGATGAATAGGATCCTTGAAGTTTGCCATTGGACTTGAGCCTCCTTCCTTGCGAAATCCTGCCGATCAGCCTTTCTGTTTCTCTGTTGAGAAATCCGCTCCCTGGGAACTTTTGGCTTTTTAGCTTCGGCTGTTTTCTTTCTGTAACTATACTATAGAACAGCCCCGGCCTTTCGTCTATTCGCAGACTTCACAACCTTGCAAGGCTGGATTTGTGCATTGTTTCCGAATGGGAATACACATGGTATAAATTTAACAGACTGTCGAAAAAGGTGTGCTCACCCCTTGGCCCCTCTGCGAGGGGGCTCCGCCCGCAGGCGGTGGGGGAG
>OGDY01004301.1_pt1 | contig 9923 bp, 9 predicted proteins | sample 1570341 | NCBI WGS metagenome assembly OGDY01 (sample SAMEA2581972, study PRJEB24529) | metagenome | biome: Human gut stool | place: China | collected 2011 | reverse complement strand
ATAGTTGCATAAATTATATATTGATTTTGCGTTGCTATTATTTTTTGAATGGACATTCTAAAATTTTTGAAACAAATTTGATAAAAACTATTGAAAAAGAAACTAATGTTTGATATTATTTGAATAAAAAATATTACAAAATAAGTAATAATTTGTTGTTAAAAAATATATTTTGTGATATAAATAATATAATTGTAACAAAGGAGAGATTTTTTATGAATCCAATAATAAAATGGGCTGGGGGAAAAGAAAAGGAATTACCATATATAAAAGAAAGTTTGCCGAATGCCATAAATAGATATATAGAGCCATTTGTTGGTGGTGGTGCAGTATATTTTAATTTAAATATTGAGAATTCAATTATTAATGATAAATCAGAAGAATTAATAAATTTATACCAATGTATAAAAAATCATGACAAAGAATTTTTCAGTAAATTAAAAGCAATTTATAAAAATTGGAAATTGTTAGAAAAAGTTGTAGAAAATAATGCTAGCGAATTAATAAATATTTATAGAGAATATTGCAATGATTTGAATAATAGCAGTGATAATAAAATAATAAAAACAAAGTTTAATGATAAAATATATGCCTTTGTAATAAAACATTCAAAAGAATTTAATGGTATCTTATCAGCGGAGTTTAATATAGAAATAGACAATTTTATAAATGAAATTGTAAAAAATCTCATATCAAAAATGAATAGAATGTATAAGATTGAAATTCAAAAACAAAGAATGAACGAAAAAGATACTCTTGATAATATTGAATGTGCATTAAAAAGCGCATTTTATATGCATTTTAGACACTTGTATAATGAAGCAAAAACATTAGAAATCAATACATCATTTTATACAGCAATATTCTATTTTATTAGAGAATTCTGTTATGCATCTATGTTTAGATATAATAAAAATGGAAAGTTTAATGTACCTTATGGGGGAATAAGCTATAATAGAAAAGAATTTGGAAAAAAAATTGATTATATAAGTTCTAAAAAAATTCAAGAATACATGTTAGGAACAAAAATATATTGTGATGATTTTGAGGATTTTTTAAATGATGTTAATCCCCAAAAAGGCGATTTTATATTTTTAGATCCACCATATGATACAGAATTTTCAACTTATGCTCAAAATGAATTTGCTCAAAAAGATCAAATAAGACTTTGTGAATATTTAAAGAACACAAAAGCTAATATAATGTTAATTATAAAAAATACAGATTTTATTTATAATTTATATAATACAAAAGAATTCAAAATAAGAACATTCGATAAGAAATATCTTGTAAGTTTTCAAAATAGAAATGATAAAGATGTTGAACATTTATTAATAACAAATTATTAGGGGAAAAGTAATTATGGAAGAATTGAAAAGAAAAGCAATTAATGAAATAATAGATAGTAGTATAAAAAGTTTTGCGGATGGTTTTGAAATAAGACATATAAAAGAAGTAGATGATCCAAATGGAGTTATTAATTCTAAAAAGAATAATATTTTTATGGCTGAATTAGGAGAAGAATTTATGTTTTATTCAGCATTTGTTAGATCTTTTGATTCAAGCTTTGGAAATGTGTTGGAAAATATAGGAAATGCAATTGCAAAATTATCTTATGAAGTTAATGGAAGAATAGAATCATATTTATTGCCACAACAAACACAACATATAGATTACTTAATGACAGTATATAATGATCATGTTACACCAAAGAAGGAAGATTATGAAAACTTTTCATGGGTTAAACCCAGAGATGTTACTAGCTATATGACAAGTCATGAAACAGATAACTATTTTTACAATCCGGAAAAAAAAGAGCATTATATAATTGAATTAAAAGCTGGCGGAGACTTGGATAATAAAAAATCTAAAGCAGAGAAGGTAGAACTATTAAGAGAATACTTTTTATTAAAAAATAAGTTAGAGAATACTGATGAAAAAGTTAGAGTATTATTTGCAACAGCTTATAATAAATTTGGAGAGGGAAATGATTGGAAGCAAAGTCAGGTAAGACAATATTTTGATGAAAAGGAATTATTAATAGGAAGAGATTATTGGAATTTTGTATGTAATGATGAAAAAGGATTTGAAATTGTTTTTGAACAATATAAGAAAAGTGCTAATTATATAAAAGAGGCTATTAAAAATATAAAGGCATTATATTTTAATTAGGAGTTTAGTCATGAAAGAAAAAAGAATAAGGGAAAATGAAATAATAAAGCCAGCATTAACAATAATAAATGATAATCCTGGAATTAATACATCTGAATTAATAAAAGAACTTCAAAAAGTTATAGAACTTTATCCTGGTGATAGAGAAATTTTAAAAGGAAGAACAGATAATAAATTTTCACAAATTGTTAGAAATTTAATTTCACACAAAGATAATAATAAATTTGGAAAATGTATAAATGAAAGAGGAACTGGAAGAAATTCTGGACTATATATTAATGAAATTGGAAAGAACGAGATTTTAGGATATGAAAGAAGAGAAATAAGAGATGAAAAAATAGATAATGAGTTTCAAAATCAAGTTAGAAAATCTCAAGCATATAGCGAAAAAAAAGACTTAGATAAAGCAGATTCAAGAATGCCAGAGAAAAAAACTAAAAGTAATAATTCAAGATATAAAACCGATTCAAGAATAACAAAGACTGTTTTAGAAATGAATAAACATATATGTGAAATTGAATTGATTGAAGGAAAAAAGCATAAGACATTTAATACAAAGGATGAAGTACAATATATGGAAGGACATCACTTAATTCCGATGAAAGCACAAAAAGATTATATTCAAAATATTGATAGAAGTGACAATATATGTTGTTTATGTCCAAATTGTCATAAAGCTATACATTATGGTTCTATTGCAGAAAAAAAGAAAAGGTTGATAATGTTATATACTAAAAAAATAGAAAAACTAAAGGAAAATGGAATAGACATCGAATTTGAAGAGTTGTTTAATAATTATTATATTTAATATAAGGTGGTAGAGATGGAAGAGATATTAAGACAGGAATTTTACAATTTTTTTGAGAATGGATATGATTTTGAGATTTTTTTAAAAGAATTTTTAAAGGATTTAGGATTTAAGGATATAAAAATAACACAAAAATCTAGAGATGGTGGAGTAGACTTAATATGTTATAAAGATATAATAGAAGGAATTAATACTGTTGAAAGTGAAAAATTTATTGTTCAAGCTAAAAAGTATGATAAGAATATCTCTGCGGAAAAAATTCGTGCTTTAAATGATGCTAGAAATGTTGGTATAAGAAAGATTTTTATAACAACCAGTAATTTTTCTAGCCAAGCAAAAAAAGAAGCTCAAGAAATGCCAGATATGTCTTTAATAACGGGGAAAGATATTATTAATTTTTATTTACAAAATAAATCAGATAAAATATTTGATTGGGAACCTAAATTATCAAGTGAAAAATTAAAAGAATTGATTTTAAAAAACAAAAAGGATACAATGTTAGATAATAATGTTAATGCAAAAGAAGAAAAAATATTACGAGTAATAACAAAAAATGATGTTAGAGCTAGAATATTGAGAATTCCAAATGAAATATTTGAAAAAATAAAAGGAGAAGATTCATATGATGTAGTAATTGATGGTATAGATAAAAAATTAAAGATAATAAAAGAGATAAAATCATTTGCTGGTGTAACAGAGTTTTATAGAAAGCATAATTATATGAATAATGAACAGGCAATAAGAAATAGTTATTGGAATATAGACAATAAAAATCAAAAAATATATGTTGATTTAGAAGATTAAGACCAAAGCAAAATAAGAGTACATGATGATACTCTATTTTGTATTGACTCTATAATAAATGTTGAATTTGTTATAGTATTTTTTAATACTTTTTCGGAGCTATGCTCTATATGAGTGTGGCTCTATTTTTCATTAAAAGAACATATAAAATAGAATGGAGTAAAAGATGAAAACATTAGATGAGTTAATGGCAGACAAAATTATGGACTTATTACATTACATTTTATCAAAATTTATAAAGTCAGATGTAACATTAGAAAAAGTAAATGAACTAGATTCGGATACAATCAATAAATTAAAACAACAATATGGAATTGAAGGAATAATTTTAGATGTTGATGAAACATTAAGAAAAGAAATGAAAGATATTCCTAAATGTAATAAAGAATGGATAGAAAACTTAAAAGGTAAACTACAGGTCATAATTGTTAGCAATGAAAAAGATCAAAAGATTGAACAATATTTTAAAAAAACAGGAATAGATTATATAGGATTTGCCCATAAACCATTAAAAAAACTTACTTAAAGCCTGTGAAAAAATGAATTTAAGCCCAGATAAAGTAATGACAATTGGAGATAGTTTATTTGATGATGTATATGGTGGAAAGAAAAACAACATGAAAACAGCATTAATAAAAGACGTAGAAGAGGAAAGATAAATTTTATATAAATATCTCATTAAAAAAATAAAAAGGAACTTAAGTTAGTAAAAATATAATATAAAGAAATAGTATCATTAAAATGAAAAAAGTTCCAAAAATTAAAAAGTTTTTTCAAAATTTTGAAAAAAATCCCAAAATTAACGAGTTTTTTTAAAAAATTTACTACGCAACAAAACATTAGAAATAATAAAAATTCAAGATATTAATATAATTTGAGAAAAAATCTCAAAAATATTAATATTTTTTAAAATTTAGCATATAATATATAAAGTAAAGGAGGAATCATAAATGTTAATAAGATTTAGTTTTAAAAATTTCAAATCATTTGAAAATGAAAACTGCCTAGACATGGAAGCAACATCATTAAAAGAACATGAATACAACATTGCAAAAACAGAAAATGGAGACTACCTAAAAATAGCAGCTATTTATGGTGCAAATGCAAGTGGGAAAACTAATGTATTAGAAGCATTTAGCTATATGAAAAAGAAAGTTTTAATAAGTGACGATTCAAGAATAAACAATAACTTAAGTGAAGAAAACATTTTTACATTTATGATAAACAACGAACCAATCAGTCTAGAAGTAGAAATACTAGCTGAAAACAATAAAATATATAAATATGGATTTGAAGTATTAAATAATGCAATTATTTCAGAATGGTTGTATGAAAAAAGAGTTAATAAATTCTATGAAATATTTGATAGAACAAATAACAACATAGAAGTAAAAGACAATAAAAATAAATTGTTAGGTTTGGCAAACGTAGATGAAAAGACTTTATTTTTAAATGTATTTGCTAAAATAGATAAAAATAATGAGGACTTTTATAATGTATATAATTGGTTTATAGATGCAAATTATTTAGATTTAGGAGATCCAAATTTTGAAAATGCATTAAACAATAGAATATCTTTAAAAATAATTGAAGATAAAAAATATAAAGAAGAATTATTAAAGTTTATAAAAACATTTGATGCAACAATTGACTCAATAAATATATCTCCAAATTCACTAGAAGAATTAAAAAATACAAATGGAGTAGTAAAAGTTGAATTAGTTCATAATGGAGAAGATGGTAATAAAAAAGCATTACCACTTGTATTAGAATCAAATGGTACTATGAAAATGTTTCATTTATTTGACTTTTTAATGGATACATTAAGAAATGGAAGAGTATTGTTTGTTGATGAATTAGATGCAGAATTACATCCATTATTAACAAGATATATTATTAATTTATTCCACAATAGTGAAAAAAATATAGGTAATGGTCAGTTAATATATTCAACACATGATACTGTAAATTTAAATAAAGAAACATTTAGAAGAGATGAAATATGGTTTGTTGAAAAAGATAAAAATGGAGTTTCAGAATTGTATTCTTTATCAGATTATATTATAGAAGATGAAAATGGAAATGCTAAAAAAGTTAGAAATGATGCAACATACAATAAAGATTATTTAACTGGAAGATATGGTGCTATTCCAGTATTAGAGGAATTTATCAAATAAGTATTGACTTTTAGTAATAGCCATGGTAAAATAAAATTGCCATCAAAAAGTGGCACTTATTTTAAGGAGATGGCATATTATGAAAACAATAAGAGGTCAAATTAGAACACAAAATTTACTCAAAATTAAAAAAATTGTAGATCAAGATAACAATGGCGATAAATTTATAATTGCCAGAAGAGATAAAAACATTGAATTTATGAGAGAATATGGTTTGAATCATGAAGATATAAAAGACATTATAAGGGGACTTACTGTAGAAGATTGTTTTTCAGGACCAGAAGAAGATAGAAATCCAAAATACGATGGTTGGATATTTAAATTTAATCCAATGTTTGAAGACACGCAGTTATATATTAAAATAAGAATAGAAAATATTGAAAAGTCAGTTTGTTTGTCAGTTCATGAATTTGGTAAATATGATGAGGTGAATTAGAATGAAAGTATATTGTCCATATTGTAAAAAAGAAGTAGAATATAAAATAGAAAAAAGAGAATTAAAAGAATTTAGAGGAATTGAAGTAAACACGTTTGAAAATGTAGCTATATGCAATGAATGTAATCAAGATTTATATGTTAATAAAATAGAAGATGAAAATAATGAAAGAATATACAAGATATATAGGGAAAAAGCTAATATTATAAAAGCAGATGATATTGTTAAACTTAGAGAAAAATATGATATATCACAAAGAGAATTAACAGCTATTTTAGGGTTGGGAAAAATGACTATTAATAGATATGAAAGAGGAGGTCTTCCAACAAAATCTCAAAGTGATTATATTAAATTATTAATAGAAAATGAAGATAAATTTATAGAAAAAGTAAAAGAAGCATATGAAAATAATAATATTACTGAAAAAACATATAAAAAGATAGTATCTGAAGGACAAGAAGAAAATATTAGTAAAAAAAGAGTTCAAGAAAACATTAGAAGATATTTAAAAGAAGTATTAAATAGAAAACCTGATATTTATAATGGATATAAAACATTAGATTTAGAAAAAGTCGAAAATATAATCTCATATATAGCAAGTAAAGTAAAGAACTTAACAATAACAAGTTTGAATAAATATTTGTGGTATATTGATATGTTATCATTTAATAAAAGAGCGGTTGCAATTACAGGACTAACTTATCAAAATCAAAAATTTGGACCTACTATAGTGTATAAAAAATATGATGAATTATCATTATTAGATGATAAATATCAAAGAGAAGATATTGAAACTGAAAATGGCAATACAACTAAAATTATTAGCAATGAAAATTTTAATTTAGACAAAATAAATGATAGCGAAAAAGAGATAATAGATACAATAATAAAATTACTAAAGAATAAAAAAGTGACAGATATATCTGAAATGTCACATAGAGAGGATGGATGGAAAAAAACTAAAAGATTAGAAAAAATATCATTTGAATATGCTATGAATTTAAATATAATTAAATAAATAACAAAAGAAGAATGAGATATTAAAATAAGTAGCTTGATATTTCGTTCTTTTTTATTTAGAAGGGAGAAAAATGATTAATACACCAACAATAGATAATAGAATTATTACTTTAGATAATATAATATGTACAAATATTGATAGAATTTCAGCTGAAGAGAGAGGATTTTTATCACAAAATATTTTATCACAGTTAAGAAAATTAGTGGAACATATTGATTTAAAAATTTATTTTATGGATCAAGGAAAAGAGCTAGAGATTAATCAAGATAATTTTAAACAGGCGGAGAAACATATAGCAGCGAGAAAAGGAACTAAGTTTTTAAATGATTTTCATAATTTCTTACAAATTTCAGAATCACATTATATTACTAATGATGACAGTGCTGAAAGATTAATGCTAAAATATTATGCTTACTTGATAAAAATAAAGGCTTTAATGAAAGATTATTATAATATTGAAATTTTAAGAAATATAGCAAAATTTCCTATTGATCAAGATAAGGAATTAATGAAATATTATGAAAAAATTGTAAATCAAGTTGAAAGTGTAAAATTAGATATACAAGATAAGTTTATTGATGGTAGATATTATATTCAAAAAGTGAAACCTATTTTTATTAATTCGAGGATTTATTATGAGTTAACTTTATCAACAGCAACAGACACAATTAATAAGTTTGATAGAATTACAGTTTTTTCAAAATTTGAAGTAATCTCCAATTATGCTATAAAGCTTTCATATGTAAATCGTAAAGTAGAAATTTTTAATAATAAAATTGATGTAAAAATTCTTACTAATTGGATGGTTTCAATAAGACCTTGTGAAATAAATAATCTTGGAAAGATTTTTTCTAAGTGTCTTAAAATCCAAAGTGGACAAACTGAATATAGAGAATTAATGAAATATTTAACTGAATCTGGACATACACTATTAGATTTGGCTACTATGGATGGAGCATATTATTTTAGAATTAAATATGATATACATTCAAGGACAAGAAGTCAAAGTATTTTTGAATTGATTGATGAATGTAGGAGTATTGTTAATTTTAATAAAGCCGGTTCAAACATTATCAGGTATTTATTATATACAATGAATAATAAAATAATTAAACAGCAATATATAGTAGATAAAAATGAAAAATTGTGTACGTTATGTTTGAACAATAGATCCATTCCATTCGACGAATTACCACTAATTTCATCTTTATATAGACATAATCCTAGAGGTAGCGATTTATTTGAATGCATTGATCTGAATAATAGAGAGGATGAATTATTATATAGATATATACAAAATAATACTGAAAAAAATGGAATATTATATACTCCAATAGAAGAAATCAACAATAAAGAAAAATTACCAGAACTAGTAAATAATATAAACAAAAAATTTATTTTACAACATTATTTTAGAAAATTAGTAATTGAAAAAGATTATGTATATATCAAAAGCTATGAAGACGATACAATACAAATCTTAAAAAAATTACAAACATATTCAATAGATGGAGTAAAAGAATATAAAAACTCAGTTAATTCTTGGTTAGAAAATGATATTTATGCTACAGCTGTTGATTGTGATGAAAAGAAAAACATATTGAAAAATATGTTCGAAAATTCAAAAATTGCTATGATATATGGTGCTGCAGGAACAGGAAAAACAACATTAATAAATCATATATCAAACTTTTGGAGTCAGCAAAATAAATTGTTTTTAGCTAATACACACCCAGCAGTTGAAAATTTGAAAATGAAAGTTAATAATACACAAAATAATGATTTTCAAACAATTGCAAAATTTTTAAATGATGCTTCATTATGGAAAGAATACGATTTAGTAGTTATTGATGAATGCAGTACTGTTAGTAATATAGATATGAAAAAACTGTTAAATATTATAAATACAAAACTATTAGTTTTAGTTGGAGATATATATCAAATTGATTCAATAACTTTTGGAAATTGGTTTAAAATTGCTAAAAGTGTGATGCCCAAATATGCTGTTCATGAATTGACAAAAGCTTATAGAAGTAGAAATAAGCATTTACAAGAAATTTGGGATAAAGTAAGAAATTGTGAAGATGATATATTAGAATATTTAACTAAATATGAATATACAACACGTTTAAATGAAAGCATACTGAAAAGAGAATGTAAAGATGAAATTATTTTGTGTTTAAATTATGATGGCTTATATGGTATAAATAATATTAATAGATTTTTACAAAATTCAAATTTGAATCCAGCATTTGAATGGGGAATTGGTACATATAAAGTAGGTGATCCGATTTTATTTAATGAATTTAGTAAATTTTCTAAAATACTATATAATAATTTAAAGGGAAAAATACTGGATATAAAAAAAGAAGATGATAAAATATGGTTTACAATAGAAATAGATAAAGTAATTAATGAATTTGATGCTTTTGGATATGATTTTGAATTACTGGGAATGTCAGAAAATAAAAAATCTATTATACGATTTAAAGTAAATAAATTTGT
>OGDY01004298.1_pt1 | contig 9935 bp, 6 predicted proteins | sample 1570341 | NCBI WGS metagenome assembly OGDY01 (sample SAMEA2581972, study PRJEB24529) | metagenome | biome: Human gut stool | place: China | collected 2011 | reverse complement strand
GAAATCCGTTGGTACGGGCTGATGTGGGGGCTTGGATTCGCGTGAAAGGGTGCCGTACCCTCAAAGAGTGTTTCATCTGTTTTGAAGCAATGCATTTTTTTTGTTCCTTTGTGAAGTTTATTGATTAAAAAATTAAGTAGCATGACATTTGCGAGCATTGTATGGGATGTGGATCCGGTGCTGGTTCATTTGGGTTCGCTCGAAATCCGTTGGTACGGGCTGATGTGGGGGCTTGGATTTATTCTGGCTTACGAAATGGTCTCCCGTTTGTTTAAGAAGGAAGGGTATCCGGAAAACTGGGCCGACAAGCTGTTTGTATATTGTATTGTCAGCAGTGTGATTGGGGCTCGTCTGGGGCACTGCCTGTTCTATGAATGGGATTATTATGGAGCACATCCGGCAGAAATCCTGAAAATCTGGAAAGGCGGACTGGCCAGTCACGGAGGTGTATTTGCCTTGATACTGGCTTTAATCTGGTATTCCAAGACAGTGACGAAAAAAAGCGTATGGTGGCTGTTCGACCGTATGATACCTGCCGTAGCGGTGGTTTGTATGTGTATCCGTTTCGGTAACCTGATGAACTCTGAGATTTTCGGTTATCCCACGACCTTACCATGGGGATTTGAGTTTGTCCGCTCGCGTGAATGGCAGGAATTGTATAATCAGAATGGAGTGGCGCAGGCTTGTCATCCTACTCAGATTTATGAAATGCTTTACTGTCTGGTGGCACTGGTCGTATCGTGGTTCATGTATCATAAGCTTCATTTAGGTAAACGAATCGGATTGACTACGGGCGTTTCTTTGCTAATCTTTTTTGGTGCCCGTTTCGGACTGGAATTCATGAAGAATCCGCAGGTAGCTGAAGAAGTAGGCATGACGTTGAACATCGGACAATGGTTGAGTGTACCATTGATATTGTTAGGTGTGTATCTGATTGCGACCAGCGGAAAAAGGAAAGAAGCCTTTTGAATCGGACTTTGTTAAGAGTCTGAAATGTAATATCTTATAAATGTTTCCTCTTATTGTACTTTTGTTTCTTTGTAACAAAAATGCAACGGGAGGAAACATTTCTTTTATATGAATTACTGAAGTATCCCTACTTTCGTGGCATCAAAACAATTCAAGTTAAAACTATTAAAGTTGATGCTATGAGAGCAAATATTCAAACCAAACAACGTGTCAGTGCACTTGTTCTTTTATTAGCTTGCGCATGTACAGGTGCATTCGCGCAGCAGGATTCTACAAAGGTTGCTTCTAATACGAAGGAAGAAGCTAACCGTAATGTCATGTTGAATGCAGCCAGTGCAAACGGACCTCGTGAAATTCAGATTGGTCTTCCTTCTGCGGATGTGAATGTGCTTGAAAATGGAATTCCGGTAACGTATGCTACCAACCCGCACAGCGTAAACTCTTTGTGGCGTGCAGATGCCAGCTTGAACCATGTAGGATTGTTGAAAATTTCAGAAACTGCCATTACAACCGGTAATATCGGATATGCAGTCAACTCTTTCAGTCAGCTTGGTGAAAAAGGTTTTCATGGAACATTGAATTATAAGTCCAATCATTTCGGCATGCAGGAGTTCTCTCTGAATCTGAATGGAGAAATTGCTAACGATTGGTTCTATAGTGGAAGCATCTATCAGGATTTTGACCCGGGAACATTCAAAATCAAATCTACTCCTTTCCAGGATCGTACACAGATTTATAAGTTTGCCTTGACAAAACGCTATAACAATAACCGGGGTGAGTTTACGGCTATGTATCATTACAGCAACAGCCATCCGGTATATATGTATGCCACTCAGTCGGCTCCGTTTATTTACGTAGGCGATGGTAGCGTAAGAGAGTTGGGTGCTTTTGCTTTGGGTACGACTTCTTATCTTCCGGTTGACAATGAAATGGTATATCGCGACATGCGTACGGGAGAGTTGAAGAAAACAAGCTTGTATGATGCCGTACAGAATAAGGGTAGTGAGTTTACCTTGATGAACAATTACAACTGGGATAACGGTTTGTCTTGGAAGGTAATTATGAAATACGACCATGCGACTGGTTCTTGTGTGTACCAGACTCCGATGGAACTTTCACAGCGTGCAAACAGCGCTATCAATTATATGTATGAAGCAGAAGACGGTAGCATGAGAGCATACGATGGCGAATATGTACAGAGCCGTATGTCTTGCTTGAACCGTGGTTTCATTGATGAAGTAATGTTTACTACTGAGCTGTCTCGTAAATTGTCTAACGGTACATGGCGTGTGGGCTTGAACGAATGGTATTATGATATTGATTATGCATCAAATACTACGATGTATGACCAGTCTGTACCGACTGACGGAAGCTATCCGGTTCGTCTTTATAATCCGGACTATGCTACATCGACAGCTCGCGTGTATGGAGGTAATGGATATTACTATGACTTCAACAAGAATGCATCAGAATATTATAAAGGTCATGAAAACAAATTGGCTGTATATTTCACTCACGACTGGGATGTAACAGACAAATTTAACCTTTACTACGGTGCTCGTCTGGAATACCAGGCTCTTCGTGGAAACAATGCAGCGGTTAAAGATGCTGATGGCAATTTTGTAGGACGTTTTGCTGATTATTATCTGGGAGCTACTGCACCTAATGGAACAAAGATTGAACCGACTCCGATGGAGTATGACTGGTTTAATTGCGCACTGAGTGCAGCCGCTACTTATAAGTTGACCAAACAGTTCGGATTTACTGGAGACTTTACTTACATTACCCAGCATCCGAGAATTGAGAACTTTGCTCCGGCTGTATTGCCGAATACCGATAAGATTTCAGTACCTCTGGGACGTGCCGGTATCTACTATAACAACGAATGGTTGAGCTTGACTTCATTGTTCTCTTATATCTCAAAGACCAACAACAACTCTACATTGAACTTGCAGCATAGCGTAAATGGAGTAAACGAAATCTTGGCTGCTCCGTTGAACTATGACATCAAGACATTGGGTTGGACTACTGACGTGGTAGCTCGTCCGTTTAAAGGTTTTGATTTGCACTTCCTCTTCACTTACCAGAAGCCGACTTACAAGAAATATGAAACTTCTGTGAAGTTCTCAGACGGTTATGTAGGTCAGATCAATGCCACTGGTAACATCGTAGCAGAAATCCCGCAGGTAATCGTGGAAATCGACCCGAGCTATATGATTACAAAAGATTTGAAAATCTGGACCAGCTTCCGTTACTTTAGCAAGACATACGCTAATATCAACGATGCCTATTATTTCAATGGCCGTTGGGAAACCTTCGGTGGTTTGAACTGGCAGGTAAACAAGAAGCTGTCATTAGGCTGTTCAGTTGTTAACTTCCTGAACCAGACTGGTGCAAAAGGAAGTATCGCAGGTGCAGAACTTGTAACGAAGGAAGAAGCTGGAAAATATGCCAATACAGTAATGGCAGGAAGCTACATCCGTCCGTTCACAGTAGAATTCTCTGCACAGCTTAAATTCTGACATTCATTTTTCTATTCCGATAAATTCCCGGCACAACGAATCAATGGGTTGTGCCGGTTATAAAAAGTTTTCAATAGGTATTTTTAAAAGAATAATTTGTATTTTTAATCCCATAAAACAACGTATCATGAAAAAGAATTTTGTTAACCTCGCATTAGGAGCGTTTTTCTTGACTGGTATGTGGGCATGCCAATCACAAAAAAATAACTTAGTATTTGAGCATCAGGGAGACACTTTGACTGTCGTACACATAAAGAATCCTTCTAAATATCTTTTGCTTCCTATTCAGGAATCATCTAATGAGGGAAAGGTGAAATTAGTGACCGGAAGTCCGGCTGATATGCCGATGGATGTACGTCTGGCAGTAGACAGCGTAGAGTATTACGTACCCTTTGAATTGCCTCAAGGAGCTAAGGAAGCTACTGTTACCATTGGAAAGGTGGCTGCAAATGCTGTATGCTGGGAGCATATTCAGTTGTCGGATACTTTTAATACGGCAAATACGGACTATTATCGTCCGGTATATCACCATACACCGCTTTATGGCTGGATGAACGATGCCAACGGACTGGTGTATAAAGATGGAGAGTATCATTTGTATTTCCAGTATAATCCTTACGGTTCCAAGTGGGGAAATATGCACTGGGGACATTCGGTTAGTAAGGACTTGATTCATTGGGACCATTTGAATCCTGCTATCGCACGTGACACATTGGGTCACATTTTCTCAGGAAGTACAGTGGTAGACAAGAACAATAGCGCAGGCTACGGAAAAGACGCCATTATCGCTTTCTATACATCTGCCAGCGATGAACACGGACAGATTCAGTGTATGGCTTATAGCAAAGACAATGGACGTACTTATACAAAATACGAGAAAAATCCGATTTTGACTCCGTTTGACGGACTGAAAGATTTCCGCGATCCGAAAGTGTTCTGGTATGAACCAGCTCAGAAATGGTATATGATCGTTTCTGCGGACAAGGAAATGCGTTTCTATTCTTCTTCTAACTTGAAGGACTGGGAATATCAGAGCGGATTTGGTAAAGGTTATGGTGTACAGCCTAATCAGTTTGAATGTCCTGACTTTTTCCAGTTGCCGGTTGATGGTGACAAGAACAATATGAAATGGGTGATGATTGTAAATATCAACCCGGGTTGTATGTTCGGTGGTAGCGCTACAGAATATTTCGTAGGTGATTTTGATGGAAAAGAATTCAAATGTGACACGAAACCGGAAGTAACTAAATGGTTGGATTTTGGTAAAGACCACTATGCGACTGTTTGTTTCTCAAATACTGGAGACCGTGTGGTTGCAGTACCTTGGATGAGCAACTGGCAATATGCAAATGTTACTCCTATCCGTCAGTATCGTGGAGCAAATGCCTTGCCGCGTGAACTGTCATTGTATACAAAAGATGGCCAGATTTACATGGCAGCTAATGCTGTAAAGGAAACAGCAGGCTTGCGTAAAGAAACACGTACCATTGACAATCAGACTGTGAAAGGTGAAAGCAAGATTGACGAAATCTTCCCGCAGAATGAGGGTGCTTTCGAAATTGAAATGGATGTAACTCCGGGCGCATCTGCTGTAGCTGGAATGGAACTGCTGAATGACAAGGGTGAAAAGACCAAGATTTACCTGGATATGAAAGCCGGTAAGCTGGTGATGGACCGTACAGAAAGTGGATTGGTTGCCTTTGGTGAGAAAGCAGAACCTCATGCCATCGAAAATCATGATCGTCGTAAAACGACTTCTATCAACTATAAGAGTGATTTTGCATTAGGCACATGGGCTCCTCTTTCATTGTGTGAAGGAAAAACTTATCATTTGCAGATTTTTGTAGACAAATGCTCTGTAGAAATCTTTGCCAATGGAGGTCGCATTGCCATGACAAACTTGGTATTCCCTACCAAACCTTATAACTCTATCCGTCTGTATAGTGAAGGTGGCGATTATAAGGTTGAGAATATGAAGATACATAAATTGGGGTTGTAATTATTAAAAACCAGACTGACCATGAAAAACTTTTTTATTACGGCTTTAGGCTTGTTTTGGGGCTTTCAGTGTGCGGAAGCAGCAGAAGAAAAGATTATCCGGATTTCAACGGATAATACGGATCTGGTGCTTCAGGTGACTGAAAACGGACGGCTCTATCAGACTTACTTGGGCGAAAAACTGTTGCATGAATCGGATTTGAAGAAACTGGACTGGCAGATACATCCTGCATCAGATGCCAGTGTCTCTCCACGCGGATGGGAAGTCTGCTCAGGTTCAGGTAACGAAGATTTCTTTGAACCGGCCTTGGGAGTGACTCATGCCGACGGTAATGCTTCTACCTGGCTTTATTACGTGTCTTCTTCTACAAAAGCTGTGGAAGGAGGAACACAGACAGATATTCATTTGCGTGATGATAAATATCCGGTGAATGTCACCTTGCATTACGTAGCTTACGAAAAGGAGGACGTAATCAAGACCTGGAGTGAAATCTCACACCAGGAGAAAAAGCCTGTACAGTTATTCCGTTATGCTTCTACGATGTTGTATTTCAATCGTCCGGCTTACTATTTGACAGAATTCAGTGGAGACTGGGCGAAGGAAGTGCAGATGAGTACACAGAAGCTGGAGTTTGGTAAGAAAGTGGTAGATACCAAGCTGGGAAGTCGTGCTGCCATGCATACGCAACCTTTTTTCATGGTCGGTCTGGATGCTCCTGCTGCAGAAAATCAGGGGGAAGTCCTGATGGGTACATTGGGATGGACAGGTAACTTCAGCTTTACTTTCGAAGTAGACAATGTGGGTAACCTGCGTGTGATTCCTGCCATTAATCCTTATGCTTCGGTGTATGAGCTTCAGAAGGGCGAAGTGTTCACTACTCCTGAATTTATTTTCACTTTGAGTAATAAGGGTACGGGCGAAGGAAGCCGTCGCTTTCAGAACTGGGCGCGGAATTATCAGTTGAAAGATGGAAAAGGTACTCGCTTAACGTTGTTGAATAACTGGGAGAATACAGGATTCGATTTTAACCAGAATATCCTTGTCGATCTGATTAAGGAAACGAAGGAACTGGGTGTAGACATGTTCTTGCTGGATGACGGATGGTTTGGTAACAAATACAAACGCAGCAGCGATACAGCCGGACTGGGTGACTGGGATGTAACGGCCGACAAACTTCCTGATGGAATCAATGCGCTGGTTCAGGCGGCTGAAAAAGAAGGAGTGAAGTTCGGTCTCTGGATTGAACCGGAAATGGTAAATCCGAAGAGTGAATTATTTGAAAAGCATCCTGACTGGGCAATCCATTACCCGAATCGTGAAACATACTATTATCGTAACCAGCTGGTACTCGATTTGAGTAACCCGAAGGTGCAGGATTATGTATATGGCATTGTGGATAAGTTGTTGAAGGAAAATCCGGGTATCGCTTATTTCAAATGGGATTGCAACAGCCCGATTACCAATATCTATTCTTCTTATCTGAAAGGTGCACAGGGACGTTTGTATATAGACCATGTACGTGGCGTATACAATGTCATGAAGCGGGTAAAAGAGAATTATCCGAATGTGCCGATGATGCTTTGCTCTGGTGGCGGCGCACGTTGTGACTATGAAGCGTTGAAATATTTCACGGAATTCTGGTGCAGTGACAACACGGACCCTGTGGAAAGAGCTTACATACAGTGGGGATTCTCTCAGTTCTTCCCGGCCAAGGCCATGTGTGCACACGTGACAAGCTGGAATAAGAATACTTCTATCAAGTTCCGTACCGACATGGCATCCATGTGTAAGCTGGGATTTGATATCGGCTTGAAAGAAATGGCTGCAGAAGAATTGGAATATTGCCAGCTTGCGGTAGCCAACTGGAAACGTCTGCAGCCGGTGATTCTGGATGGGGTACAGTATCGTCTGGTATCTCCGTATGAATCTAACCACATGGCAGTAAACTATGTCAACCAGGATGCTTCGAAAGGCGTGGTATTTGCATACGACATCTATCCTCGTTTCCAGGAGAAACTGTTTCCTTTGAAAGTGAAAGGATTGGATCCGAACAAGATGTACCGTGTGAAAGAAATCAACCTGATGCCGGGAACAGAATCTACGCTGGAGGCCGATGGAGAATTATTCTCTGGTGATTATTTGATGAAAGTCGGTCTGGATGTCTTTGGCTTCCGTCCTACTCAGAGTCGTGTGATTGAACTTACAGCCGAATAAAACAGAAGGCTGAATTTGAACAGATTAAAAACAAGTAAAAATGACAAATACTCAATTAAAATATGCCAAGCTGTTTCCTGTGATGCTTTGCTTCTTTGCCATGGGATTCGTTGACTTGGTAGGAATTGCTTCAAACTATGTAAAGGAAGATTTAGGTCTGACAGACTCTGAGGCAAATATTTTTCCTTCCTTGGTATTCTTTTGGTTCTTGATATTCTCAGTACCGACAGGAATGCTGATGAACCGGATTGGAAGAAAAAAGACAGTGTTGCTGAGTCTGGGAGTCACTTTCTTCTCTTTGTTGCTTCCGATGTTTGGTGACAGCTATGGATTGATGCTTTGCTCCTTCTCTTTATTGGGAATAGGTAACGCCTTGATGCAGACTTCACTTAATCCGTTGCTGAGCAATATTATTTCGGGCGACCGCCTGGCTAGTACACTGACCTTCGGCCAGTTTGTGAAAGCCATTGCTTCTTTCCTTGCTCCTTATCTGGCTATGTGGGGGGCTTTACAGGCCATTCCGACGTTTGGCTTGGGATGGAGAGTGTTGTTCCCTATTTATATGGTTGTAGCTGTGTTTGCCATTCTGTTGCTTTCGGCTACTCCTATTACCGAAGAACAGCCGGACAAGGCATCTGGATTTGCCGATTGCCTGAAACTGTTAGGAAAACCCTTTATTCTGTTGTCTTTCCTTGGCATCATGTGTCATGTGGGAATTGATGTGGGTACCAATACTACAGCTCCTAAGATTCTGATGGAGCGTATTGGAATGACATTGACCGAAGCCGGGTTTGCCACCAGTCTCTACTTTATATTCCGTACGTTGGGCTGCTTCTCTGGCGCATTTATCTTGCGGGCTGTATCGTCCAGAATCTTTTTCCTGATAAGTGCCATCTGTATGATGCTGGCCATGATCGGACTTTTTGCTTTCGATTCGCAGACGGTGATTTATATTTGTATTGCGCTGATTGGTTTTGGTAACTCCAATGTGTTCTCTATCATCTTCTCTCAGGCTCTTCTGGCTATGCCCGACAAGAAGAACGAAGTGTCTGGACTGATGATTATGGGCTTGTTTGGCGGTACCGTATTCCCTCTTCTGATGGGAGTGGCCAGCGATGCAATCGGACAGAATGGTGCTGTGGCAGTGATGACAGCTGGTGTGATTTATTTACTTGCTTATACGTTAAAAATTAAACATTAAGACTATGGAGAATACAATAGTTGTAGGTATAGGTGAAGCACTATGGGACGTGCTGCCTGAAGGAAAGAAAATTGGTGGAGCTCCGGCTAACTTTGCGTATCACGTATCACAGTTTGGTTTGGACGGTCGTGCAGTTAGTGCCGTAGGAGATGACAAATTAGGAGCAGAAATCCTGGAAAACTTCTATGAGAAGAATCTGCATAGCATGATTGAAAAAGTACCGTATCCCACAGGTACGGTTCAGGTAGAGCTGGATGCAGAAGGGGTTCCTTGTTACGATATAAAGGAAGGTGTGGCATGGGATAATATTCCTTACACTCCGGCTTTGGAAGGATTGGCTAAACAGACTACAGCGGTTTGCTTTGGCTCTTTGGCACAGCGAAGCGAAAAGCCCCGTGATGCAATCTTGAGGCTCATAGATGCCGTGCCGGATACCTCTTTGAAGGTGTTTGATATTAATATCAGGCAACATTTTTATTCGACAGACTTGATTGTGGAATCCTTGCAAAAAGCAAATGTACTCAAATTGAATGAAGACGAATTGCCATTATTGATCTCTCTCCTTTCTCTTTCGACTGATTTTGTGGAAGCTATCGCAGAACTCATTGCTCGTTTTTCGCTCAAATATGTTATATTCACACAGGGCGCAGTACGTAGTGGCATATACGATGACAGTGGGGAAATTTCATCCATAGATACACCTAAAGTCGAGGTGGCCGATACTGTAGGTGCAGGCGACTCGTTTACTGCTACTTTTGTTGTGAACATACTTAGAGGGGCGTCGGTCGCTGAATCACACCGCAAAGCGGTAGATGTATCGGCATATACTTGTACACAAAGGGGGGCTATTAATCCGTTGCCGGATAGTAAAAAGTAATCTCTTTTGATTGCATTTTATAGATAACTCCAGTTAAATAGTTATTTTTGCAGAAATAACTGATGGTATGTTTATCCATGAAATAGAAAATTGGAGTTCATTCAGATGGAACGCTGAAAGATTGTCAGATGCGATAGCCCTGACAAACAGGGC
>OGDY01004286.1_pt1 | contig 9972 bp, 9 predicted proteins | sample 1570341 | NCBI WGS metagenome assembly OGDY01 (sample SAMEA2581972, study PRJEB24529) | metagenome | biome: Human gut stool | place: China | collected 2011 | reverse complement strand
AAAGCACCGAAAAGACTGGCTGTCCGACGTGTGTGCTCTTGTTAATCGACGCTATCATTTTTCCGAAAAACTCCGGCCGGTGGAAATCGGTCGCTGCCGTTTCCGCGGCGTTCCGCGCGGGAAAGTGCGGCCGCGGCGTTGTGATGTATTCCTTATGCGCGGGAGAAAACGATCGCGGTACCGGCGATGTCTTCGTCAACGACGGAGAGCGTACCGGCGGCCTCGTCATAGACGGCGGAGCTCTGCGTTTTGCCGATGGTCAGAACGATCTCACCGTTTTTCACGGCATACACGCCGTTGACGGTGCCGCTGTCGAGAAGCTCCTTCAAAGTCTCCTTGGGAAGCAGGCTGGCCATAAAGTCTTCCAGAGGCATTTCCAGCATGGCATCAATGAGTTCGCGCGTCGTTGTGCAGCCGTAAGTCTGCATAAGTCCTTCCACGGTATAGCCGTTGTTCGCAGCGTCCTGCTCGATCTCTTTTTCCAGATAGGCGGTGAGACCGTCCGTAAAAGCTGTATAGAACGTGTCGATCATCGCGGCGGCAGATTCGCTGTCAGCCGCCAGAAGGAAGGTTCCCTCGCCGGTGAACTCGATGGTGTACTTCAGGGGAAGAGCGCCGAGCTCCATGCAGTCCAGAAGCGCTTTGGAGGATTCGTCGTCATCAATGGCGTCGTATAGGGAGTCGATGAAGATCGACGATACATCCATTTCGTTCGATACCCAGCTTCCGAGCAGCTTTTCGGCAAGTGCCTTGTCGCCGGCCTGCGCGGCGAGAGCGGCGCTGTTTTTATACTCGCCGAGGGCAGTAAAGAGCTCCGCGGCGTGCGCGTACTCTCCGGCGTCATAGGCATTCTGCGCGATCGCATAGTCGCACGCGGTGACGAGCTCTGCGCTGTCCTCGTAGTCGCCGAGAGCGGCGAAAAGCGCGCGGGCCTGCTCATACTCTCCGGCGCTGTAGGTGTTTTGAGCGACCGTATAGTCGCATGCCGCTGCCTGGGCGGCGCTGTCCTTATAGTCGCCGAGCGTTTTGAACATTTCTGCGGCCGCGGCCGCGTCGCCGCTTTCCATAAGCTGCTTTGCCGTCTTGTAGTCGGCAGCGCTGCAGCCGGTCATGGTCAGCAGGAGAGCAGCGATAAGAAGTACCAGAGCCAGTTTTTTGATCGTCTTTTTCATTCTTTCTTTCTTTCTTCCTTCTTCCGATACGTTTTTGCCGGAGATCGTATAAAACCAATATAGCATCAAATTTATCGGTTTATAAAGAAAAAAACGCCCGCCGCGCGGCGCATTTCGCCGTGAAAAGATAGGATTCTACTTTCAGGGGGTGTTCTTTTCGCCGCGGTTCTGCTATAAAGAAACCGATCAACACAAAGGAGAACGGTTTTATGGATCTCATCAGGATCGGACAATACATCGCGGGCAAGAGAAAGGCGCTCGGCCTCACGCAGAAGCAGCTCGCCGAAAAGCTCGGCGTGAGCGATAAATCGGTCTCCAAGTGGGAGCGCGGGGTATGTCTGCCGGACGTGTCGCTCTATACGGAGCTGTGCGCGGCGCTTGGCATCGGCATCAACGAATTCCTTTCGGGCGATGATATCGCAGAAAACGATCTGCCGCGCCGGGCAGAGGAGAATATCCTTCAAACGGCGGCGGACGGAAAGCGGCGGCAAAAGCGGCTCAAATGTATGGTTGTTGCGCTGCTCATCGTTTCCGCTGCGGCGCTCTCCATCATCGGGGCGTACCTGATCCGGACGAACCGGTCGGAGAACGTGATCCGCCCCGTGGAAAAAGAAAGCACGGAGATGCAGACACTCAAGCTCCTCGCCGGTCTGGACGGAGCCTATATGTACCGCTATACAGCCTCGGACGATTTTCTCTCCCTGCGTATCTATCTGACGGAGTATCATTTCGGGAAACAGGTCAGGAAAGAGAACTGGGAGCTCGGCTACCGGGACGTCGGTTCGCCGAAGGAGGGGACGATCCTCATCGTCCCGGATTTTGAAAATTTTCAGGTGAAGCTCATCCTCGCCGACGGTGGGTCAAAACTTTCGACGAGCTTTCCCATACTGGAGGGCGAGGAAAATCGAAAGTATTTCGCCAGGGCCGGGGTGTCTATTGAGGACGAAACGCCCATAACGTTTGAGGCGGAGCAGCCGCTCCTTGCCCTGATGTACAGCGAAAATGACCTTCAGGTCAGAGCCGTTCAGGAGTTCGCAGCCGGAAGCGTGTCGCCGGTAAACGACTATGCCTACTATATTTCTCTTAAATTTTGCAAAGCAGAGCAATAAAAAAATCCTTCGGGGCAGACGCTCCGAAGGATTTTTTGTTACGCCAAAATCATTTTTCCGAAAAAATCCGGCCGGTGGAAATCGGGCGCTGCCGTTTCCACGGCGTTCCACGCGAGAAAGTGCGGATGCACGGTTTTGTCGCCGCATTTGTAGCAGTTGGCACGGAAGGAAACGCCGGAGCGCAGGGAAAACTCCGGATAGAGGATGCGCAGGAACGAGAGCGGGATGCGGTATTCCGCCGTCCAGCCGTCCGGCGTCCGGGCACAGACGGGACGGAACGTTTCCCGTTCGGACTTGTGGCAAAGCCGGACGCGCTCGCGCCGGTTCGGGCCGAAGCCCAGCTCCATGCGGGCGTTGGGGTTGATCTCGAAGTTTACATAACGCCAATCGTCCGTGAGCGAGAAGAAAAATTCCATGCAGCTGTCCTCATGGACGGGGCTGAGCGGGGCGCTGCACTCCGCTCGGATGTCCGATTCCCATGCGCGCTGGAAAACATAGAGCGCGGAATCGTCGTAGCAGAGCTTCTGCTCCATGCGGACGCCGCAGTCCGGCTCCCACAGCACGCAGTCCGCGCGCAGCGGCTCGATCGCGTCCCAGCCGGGCGCGCCGGATGCTTTTGCTATCGTATAGCTTTTCATAGCGCCTGTCCGCCGAGATATACGGCGCTCCGGTTCAGCGCGGCGTCGCACACAACAAAGTCGGCGAGCTTTCCGACGGCGATGGAGCCGATCTCCGCATCCTGACCGATCTCACGCGCCGGGATGATCGTTGCGCTCAGGATCGCCTGTTCCGCCGGGATACCGAAGGATACGGCGCGCTGCATGCATTCATAAAGGTTGGCGGCGGACCCGGCGATCGTTCCGTCGGCGAGCTTTGCAACGCCGCCCTTGAGGAAAACGTCCTGCCCGCCGAGCGTATACTGCCCGTCCGGCATGCCGCAGCAGCGCAGCGCGTCGGAAATGAGGCAGATGCGGCCGGGGAAGAGCCTGAACGCCATCCGCACGGCGCTGGGGTGGATGTGGTATCCGTCGCTGATGAGCTCCGCAACGACGTTTTCGCGCTCGGATCCCGCCCCGATGGGGCCGGGCTTGCGGTGGTGGATGCCGGGCATGGCGTTATAAAGATGCGTCAGATGGGAAGCGCCGGCGTCGAAAACGGCGCTGGCTTCCTCATAGGTGCAGTCCGTGTGCGCGATGGACACCGTGCAGAGCTTCGAGGCCTTTTCCGTGAACTCGACCGCGCCGGGCAGCTCCGCGGCAATGTCCGCAATACGGAGCAGACCTTCGGAGGCATTATACAGGCGTTCAAACGCGGCGTAGTCCGGCAGGCGGAGATAGCTTGCGTTCTGCGCGCCCTTTTTCTTCTCGGAGAAGAACGGCCCCTCCATGTTGATGCCCATGAGCCGCGCGCAGCCCTCGGGCGCGGCTTTTTTGAGCGCGGCGGCAGTTTTGTACGCGGCTTCGAGCACGTCGTAGGGCAGCGTCATGGACGCGGGGGCAAAGCTCGTGACGCCGTTCGCGGCGAGATACTTTGCCATTTTTACAAGACCGTCGTAGTCGCCGTCGGAAAAGTCCGCGCCGGAATTGCCGTGGTTGTGGATATCCACCAGACCGGGGATCACATACTGCCCATGCAGGTCGATCCCGTCTCCGGCAGCATCGGTGAGAATTTCCGCAAAACGCCCGTTTTCCACGCGGAACGCGCCGCGCTGAAAGCACCCGTCAAGAAATAGATTGGCATTGGTAAAAAGCATGATGTCATCCTCCTGTGAACGTTGATCTCCGGTGGTATGTTTGAATTTACGCCTTCGTTTCTTCGGCGACGATACGCCGCATATCGTCCCATTTCTTTTCCATGTCCGCCGCGAGCCTGAACTGCGCCCGCGCACGGTCAAGATTCTGCCCTTCGCGGTGGACGGCAAAGTACAGATCGCCGTCGATATGGTCGGTCAGAAACCGCATGCCGCACTCCAACGTTATTGTTTTCGCCCCCAGCGGAAGAAGCTCCAGCTCCCTGGCGGTCAGATTCGGGCACGCGCGGACATATCCGCGCGTGAAAACGCGGAAGCGCTCCAGACTCATCTCCACCTTGGAGAGATCGCGCTCGTCCTCCGCCGCGGTCGAAGCGCCGTAGCGGATGGCGTCGCCGAAATCAAAGAGGCTTGAGCCGGGCATCACGGTGTCCAGATCTACAACGCAGAGCGCCTTTCGTGTCTTCGCGTCCAGAAGGACGTTGTTGAGCTTTGTGTCGTTGTGCGCAACGCGGAGCGGGATCTCTCCGGCAGAAAGAAGGTTCTGGAGAATGGACATCTCCGCTTCCCTTGCAAGAGCAAAATCGATCTCCGGCTGAACGGCCGCGGCGCGGCCCACCGCGTCGCGCTCGATCGCCTCGCGGAAAAGGCGGCAGCGATCGGGCGTGTTGTGAAAATTCGGGATGGTCTCGTGCAGCTTTTCTGCCGGAAAGTCGGAGAGCAGCTGCGCAAACGTACCGAAACCGACGGCGGCCTGATAGAAATCCTCGTCCGTCTCCGGCTGCTGAAGGCAGATCGTCCCGTCCACATAATCGTATACGCGCCAGTATTCGTCCCCATACCGGGTGTGGGGCGCACCGTCCTTCGTCCGGATGAGGGACATGACGCTGCGCGGGTCGCTGGACTTGGAGCGCAGAAAATCCGTCACCGCCGCAATGTTTTCCGAAAGCGCCTGTACATTGCGAAAGGCGTGGTGATTGATTTTTTGCAGAATATACCGGCGTCCGGTGTCGGTCACAACGAGAAATGTGACGTTCACATGCCCACTGCCGTAGTCTTTGCAGGAGACAGGCGTTCCGTCCAGCTGAAAGATGCGCAGAATGTTTATCTTATCCTGATCCATGGTAAATGCTCCCTTTGCAGTGTTCCCGTCTATTTTAGTCAGTCCGGCGGAAGATAGCAATCCTTTTGTAAGATTTGGGCACGTTTTTTCAAAAAAAGCCAAGTCCGGTCTCCGGAGATGCGCGTAGGCAAAGAAAAAACGTCCTTACGGGAAAATCCGTAAGGACATATCAGCACCCGGTATATCGTCATTTCGCGCGATATACCGGGCGCTGTGCAGAAGGGCTATTGCTTAACGATCGTTCCCGACTTGCCGGAGAGGGCAAGCGCGGCCTTTTCAAGGGAACAGATGACCGCTTTTCTTTCTGCCTTGGAGGCGGCAAACTTCATGCTGGCCTTGACCTTGGGCAGCATGCTTCCGGGGGCAAACTGCCCCTGCTGAGCATATGCCTCTGCCTCCCGGCAGCTCATCTCCTTGATCTCTTTCTGATCGGGCTTATTGAAGTTGATGCACACTCTGTCAACAGCGGTGAGAATGTAGAGATACTCTGCGTCAATGATCTCCGCAAGGCACTCGGAGGCATAATCCTTGTCGATCACGGCGGGAACGCCCACATAGCTGCCCTCGCCCTGCTTCATAACGGGGATACCGCCGCCGCCGCAGGCGATCACGAGAAAACCCGCATCGACCAGATGCAGAATGCTTGCCTTTTCCACCACATCCACCGGAAGGGGGGAGGCGACGACCTTGCGCCAGCCGCGGCCGGCGTCCTCCTTAAAATGCGCACGTGGGATCTGCCGCCGTCTTCTCTTTGGCTTCTGCTTCGGAATAGAAAGCGCCGATGGGCTTGGTGGGATTCTTGAAGGCGGGATCCGCCGCGTCAACTTCGACCTGCGTGACCAGCGTCACCACATTTTTTGCCAGACCCTGGGCATGGAGCTCATGGGCAATGGCGTTCTGGAGGTGGTAGCCGATATAGCCCTGACTCATGGCGCCGCACTCGGGGAAAGGCATCTCCGCCTTGATAACGCCGTCGGCGGCGCTGTGGCTCAGCCCGAGATTGATCATGCCGACCTGCGGGCCGTTGCCGTGGGCAATGACCAGCTCATGACCCTGTGCAACAAGATCGACGATCGTTTTGGCGGCGTTGCCGACCTTCGCTTTCTGTTCTTCCGGCGTATTGCCGAGAGCATTCCCGCCCAGTGCTATTACGATTCTCGCTATGGCGCTCAGTAGACGATGCCCATGCTGTCGAGCACGGATTCAAGCTCCGCTTTCGCGGCTGCCTTGGCGAGCTCGGAGAACGATTTCTTTTCCCGCGTGAAATATACGAGAAGGCCGCGCATGGCGGTGAGACGGTTCCAGGCTTCCTCCCAGCACAGGGAAGCGGCGGAGTCTGCAACCTCGTCGGTAACGTCCTCGCCGCGGGTGCAGGGCAGGCAGTGCAGGAACTTGCAGCCGAGATTGCCGAGCTGCATCATGTCACGGTTGACCTGATAGTCGCCGAAGAGCTTAACGCGCTCCTCTTTCGGCATTTCGTTCTCGTAAAGGCCGTACCAGACATCGGTGTAGATGAAGTCCGCACCCTTGACGGCGCGGCGGTCATCGGAGACCTCCCACGTGCCGCCGGAGATATTGCAGTTCTCCTCGAGAATCTTCTTGTGGTCTTCGTTGAGCTGGGCAGACGTGGGGCCATAGTGGACGAAGTGCGCGCCGAGCTTGCTGCAAATAAAGCCGAGAGACGCGCAGACCTGCGTGCCGTCGCCGGTGAAGACGATCTTGCAGTCCTCAAACTTCTTGCCGGCGGGCAGATGCTCCATCATGGTGATCACGTCGGCGATCGCCTGCGTCGGGTGCGTGTAGTCAGACATGGCGTTGATGACCGGGATCGTGCAGGCGTTTGCCAGGCTGACGACGGTCTTGTGCTCAATGACGCGCGCCATGACGATGTCCATCAGACCGGAGAGAACACGGCCGGTGTCCTCAATCGTCTCGTGGCCGCCGAGCTGGATCATGCCGGGGCCGAGATACTGCGCGTGGCCGCCAAGCTGTTCCATGGCGGTCTCAAACGAGCAGCGGGTACGGGTGGAGGACTGCTGGAAGATCATGCCGAGCGTCATGCCCTTCATGAGCGGGGGATTGTAGCCGGAGCTGATGGACTTTTTGATGGCAATGGACAGATTGATGATGTCCATCAGTTCTTCCTTGGTAAAGTCATTTACGGTGAGAAAATCCTTTTTCATTGTTGCGACCCTTTCATGGTTGTTTTCCGAATAGTAGAATGATGGCCAAGAGGGCCAGTATCCCCAGCGCGATCGTATATACGGCGCTGAAGCCGAGAGTTGCGGAAATAATACAGAAAATGCTGACCAGTGCAACGGTGAAAGCATACGGCATCTGCGTGACGGCATGATCCATCACATCGCAGCCGCTGCCGAGCGCTGCGAGGATCGTGCAGTCGGTCATGGGGGAGCAATGATCGCCGAATATACCGCCGGAGAGGACACACGCCACACAGACCGGCAGAAAATGGCTGCCGATGCCGGGACTGTTTTCCATGACGGCACAGGCGATGGGAATCGCCATTGGCATGACCATGAACATACAGCCATAGCTTCCTGCGGCAAAAGACACGACACAGCAGCAAACGAAGATGATCGCCGGAACAAACTGCCATGCGGCCTTTGAAGCGATCAGCTCCACGACGAAATATACCGTGCCGAGCTTTTCAACGATCGAGGCGAGTGACCACGCGAGCAGCAGCACGATGATCGTTGGTACGATGTTCCCTACGCCGTCGAGCCATGCTTTGATGCCTTCTCCTGCGGGCAGTATCCTCGTTACTGCGGCTGCGGCCATGGCGGCAATGCCGCTGAGAAATGCCGAGCGAAGCAGCAGTGTGATCGTATCGCCGCGTTTTGCGAGAAGCGAAGCGACAAGATACAGCACGAGCAGAGCGATGCTGCCGAAAGCTACCCAGATCGCTGCCGGCTCTTTTTTTGAGCCCGTATCCGAGCCGTCCGGTTCAGAGCAATCCGGACATGCGCCGCTTTGCGCGGCTCTGGCGCGGCGCTCCGCTTTGAGCATAGGGCCGAATTCCCTGCCGGTGAAACTGGTGATGAGCATGAACACAAGAGCAAAAATGCAGTAGAAGCAATAGGGGATAGAGCGAAGGAAAACCTGAAAGGCAGAGTCTGCGATACCGGCCGTTTCCAGACCGCTGCTGATGACTGCTATTTCCACGGCGACCCAGCTGGAAACCACGGCGATGCCTGCCACGGGCGCTGCGGTCGAGTCGACGATGTACGCGAGCCGTTCCCGCGAAAGCCCGACTTTGTCTGCAATTGGGCGGAGCACAGGGCCGGTGATCAGAGCGTTTGCGTAGTCGTCAAAGAAGAACAGCACGCAGAAGAGTTGCCCAAGCAGATTGGCTCCGCGCGGCGTTTTCACTTTTTTTGTGATCCGCTTTGCCGCGGCCTCAAAGCCGCCGGTCTTCATAAGCACGCCGACCAGTCCGCCGACAAGCGCACACAGGATCAGCACCTTGGTGTTTTCCGTATCGGAGGCAACGCCTACCAGTTCGTCAATGACGCTCGGAACGATCTGCAGAAGCTGCGCTGCGCCCTTTTCTCCCGTTACAAGCAGAAGCATAAGCTCTCCGACAGATAGTCCAATAAGCAGCGACACGACGACATCACCAAGCAGAAATGCCAGAGCGACGGAGAGCACCGTCGGGAGCAGGGAGAGCGCGCCGAGCGCGCTCCCCAGTTCAGCAGCGGTAACAGCGCCGGTCAGCGGAGCCGATATGAGCCGGAAGCAAATAATGGCGACCACGGAAAGCACACAAAGCACCACCGCGGCGATCTTTCTGGTTTTCATGCGCAATCCCCTCGGAAGCGAAAGCTGCCGGTTTTGTCCTTAGTTCTTTTTCTTTCCGGCGCGGTAGAGCCAGTAGCCGACGGCAACGGTGAGCAGTACGCCGATGAGCTGCATCCAGAAGGCGTAACCGGTCACGTCAAAGTCGATGAGGAAGTAGCACGCAAGCGCCACGCAGAGGAAGCAGATAACACCGCAGACGACTATGCCGGCTTTACCGCCCGGAACGGCGTACTGGCGAGGCGCATCGTCGGTGAATCTCAGCTTGATGGCGGCGGGGAACATGAAGAGATAGTTCAGCATGAACACGATCGATGCGAAGGAGAAGAGCGTCCAGAAAACGTCGTTCGCGTTGCCGCTGAGCGCGTAGTTGAGAATGATGAGAGCGGAGGAAATGACGCCCATGAGGTAGTAGAGATTGTCGGACGTGCCGTACTTTTTGCTGCGGTGCGCGAGAAACTTGGAGCGCTTGTCGAGCTCCGCGGCCTGGAAGGACTCGTTTGCACCGAGACACCAGGTGATCATGTTGGCGACCAGCGTGGAAATGGCAAGAACGATGAGAAGGTAGAACACGGGCATCTGCGCGCCGCCGAACACGCTGCAAAGCTCCTGCAGAGCATAGACGAAGCCGTCGACCTCGTCGACATTGGCGGCGTTGATCGCGGCGAGAACGCCGAATGTGCCGAAGCAGTAAAGGAACGTGATGGCCGCGCCGGCAATGATCGTCATCTTGGGAACGGTCTTCTTGGGATTCTCGATCTTGGAGCCGATGGAGCCGATCAGCTCAAAGCCGAGAAGGTTGTAAACGATCGCACCGATATAGGTGACCGTGTTGTCCATAGTGGGCACCCAGTTGGCGATGGAGAAATCGTTGGCAAAGCCGTTTTTCACGCCGTAGGCAATGCCCATGAAGCCGAAAACCACGAGGATCCCCATTTTGACGACGGCCATGATGTTGGACACGAGCACCGAGAGTTCAATGCCCTTCACGCCGATGTAAAC
>OGDY01004280.1_pt1 | contig 9986 bp, 10 predicted proteins | sample 1570341 | NCBI WGS metagenome assembly OGDY01 (sample SAMEA2581972, study PRJEB24529) | metagenome | biome: Human gut stool | place: China | collected 2011 | reverse complement strand
GAATAAAAAAGAGAAGTCTGAAAGGGAGTAAAGAGGAAAAAAAGAGGAAATTACTCTTTGGTAATTTCCCCTGCCAAATCCGAATTCATCCGGCGACGGATTTCCGCCTGGCTAAGTCCGTGCCCGAGCAGGAACATGAGTTTGGTAACAGCGCATTCGGGCGTACTGTCGTAGCCGCTGATAACGCCGGCTTCGAGCAGATGCAGTCCGGTTTCGTAGCGTCCCATCTCAACACCGCCGCTTTGGCATTGAGTAATGTTGACAATGACGATGCCTCGTTCTGTTGCGTCCTTCAGTTGCCGGATGAACCAGTCCTTTTGCGGTGCATTGCCGGAACCGAATGTCTTGAGAACCACTGCTTTCAATCCCGGAACGTGAAGTACAGAATCAATGATGCTTTCTTGAATACCCGGAAACAAGGTGAGGACTACGACATTGGTGTCGAAAAGATAATGCGGCTTCATCGGTCGTGCAGGGTCGGGGCGACGGATGATGTGTTCGTTGTAACGGATATGGATTCCTGCTTTTGCCAGAGCGGGGTAATTGAAAGAGCGGAAAGCGTTGAAATTTTCGGCATTGATTTTGGTAGTCCGGTTGCCGCGCATCAGCTCATTTTCAAAGAAGATGCACACTTCGGGGACAAGGGCTGTACCGTCCGGACGTTTGGCGGCAGCTATTTCGATGGAAGTAATCAGATTTTCTTTTCCGTCCGTACGCAATGTCCCGATGGGTAGCTGCGAACCGGTAAGGATAACCGGTTTCGCAAGGTTTTCGAGCATGAAGCTGAGTGCCGATGCCGTATATGCCATAGTGTCGGTTCCGTGCAGGATGACAAAGCCGTCAAAGTTTTCGTAGTTGTCATTTATAATTGCGACAATTTTGGCCCACAGGGAAGGTTCCATGTCAGAGGAGTCGATAGGCGGATCGAACTGATAGGACGAGATGTGATAGTTGAAGCGCTTCAATTCGGGAACATGCTTGAGCAGGTGGGCGAAATTGAAATTTTCCAGTGCACCTGTTTCCGGATTTTCTATCATTCCGATAGTTCCGCCCGTGTAAATCAAGAGAACGGAAGGATAATCTGCTTTCATAAATATCTCTTTTTCTTTTTTTCGGGCACAAAGATAATGTAAACCGATAACAGAATAAAATGAACTTGTCCATTTTTTATGTTGAAATGTAGCTTATCTTCGTATTATTCACAGAGATACGTAAAAAATGGAATTTAAGTTGTCTTACTCTCCTGCCGCTTTACCGTTTTTACCTAAATCTTCTTTCAGATGTGAGATGGCTTTTTGTGCGTTTCCTTTGTATTCGTCGAGCAGGGTAACGAAGCGGCTTCCGATAATGGCTCCGGACGCATGGGAGCAGGCTGTATCGAACGTCTGCCGGTTACTGATGCCGAAACCTACCATGCGTGGATTGCGCAGATTCATCTTTTCAATCTTTTTAAAGTACGCACGTTTTTGTTCGTCAAAGTCCTGTTGTGCCCCTGTGGTGGCAGCCGACGAAACCATATAGATAAAACCGTCCGTATGTTCGTCAATCTCGTGTACACGCTCTTCACTCGTTTCGGGAGTGATAAGCATAATCACTTTGATGTCATATTGCTCCGCAATGTTGCGGAAGTGCTCTTGATAGTCTTTGAAGGGAAGGTCGGGAATGATGACACCGTCGATTCCACATTCGGCACACTGCCGGCAGAAGTTATCGAAGCCGAACTGCATAATCGGGTTGAGGTATCCCATTAATATCAATGGGATTTTTACATCCCGGCGGATATTATGCAGCTGTTCAAACAGAAGTTTGAGCGACATCCCGTTGCGTAGGGCTTGTGTGGCTGCATTCTGGATTACAATGCCGTCTGCCATCGGATCACTGAAAGGGATACCGATTTCGATCATGTTTACTCCATGTTTCTCGAGGGCACGGATCACTTCGGCTGTTCCCTCCAGTGTAGGAGTGCCGGCACAAAAATAGATGGATAGCAAATCCTTGGGATTGCTACTGAAAAGTTGGTTTATTCTGTTCATACACTTTTATTTTTAATTCATTACTTTTTTATATTCAGGGTCGGTGGAGTTTTATTTCCCCAGTTGCTCTAAAAAGAACTTGAGTCTTTCTACCTCTTTCAGTCCCGGTTTGGTTTCGAAACGACTGTTCAGGTCAAAACCCGCCAATTGGGGATGACGCAATTCTTTCAGGGTCGGAGCACTGTATGGATTGATTCCGCCGCTAAGTAAGAAAGGCTTTTTCCCTTTGTAACTGTTCAGCATCGTCCAGTCGAATTGATTGCCCGAGCCGCCATGTTGTTCACATTTGGTGTCAAACAGGAAATAGTCACAAGATTTTTCGTATGCTTCGGTGTTCTCAAAATCCTTTCTCCGGGCGATGGAAAACGCTTTGATCAGCCTTAACCCGGTTGACCGGAGTGAATGACAGTATTCCGGTGATTCATTGCCATGCAGCTGGATATAATCCAGACTGAAACGGTCGGCAAGTATCTCGATTTCTTTTTTGTCTTCGTTGACAAAGACACCCACACGCTTTGCCGCATCCGGCATGTAAGCCGGAAGCTCGCATAGGCAGCGGGGAGACTTCGGGTAGAAGATAAAGCCTATCATGTCGACCTTTAGTTGTTCTACATCGCGGATATTGTCGGCTTCGCGCATTCCGCAGACTTTTATCAGTTTGTCGTTTATCATTCTTGTTCTTAATTGAATGGTTTTGATTTCGATTCACCACGGAGGATACAGAGGACACAGAGGGAAAATTTAAGATATTTCTGTGGAATTGAAAATTAAAACTCTGTGTCCTCTGTGCTACTCTGTGGTGAATTTGTCATGGGAATGGGTTACTGGGTTCGATTCGTTTATAAATTCTTCCAGTTTCTTGCCCGGTTGCTCGGTTTTCATAAACGTTTCTCCGATCAGGAATCCTCTGAATCCGGCATTACGCAAGCGCTTCACGGTTTGCGGGTCGGATATGCCGCTTTCCGACACCAATACTGTGTTCCGGGGCAGTTGTCCGGCCAATCGGAACGAGTTCTCCACATCCGTAAAGAAAGTGCCGAGATTGCGGTTATTGATCCCCACCATATCGATCTCCTTATTTATAAATGGTAACTCTTCGGCAGTATGGATTTCCAGCAAGACTTCCAATCCCAGTTCATGAGCTTTTTCAGCAAGGGCATGGCACTTCTCTGTATCCAGTGCGGCAGCAATCAGCAGTACGGCGTCGGCTCCGACTATTTTGGCCTGATACAGTTGATATTCGTCGATTATGAAATCTTTGCGCAGAATCGGAATATTTACCAGCGGGCGTGCCGTACGGATATCCTTCAGGCTTCCTCCGAAGAACTTTTCGTCCGTGAGGATAGAAAGCGCCGAAGCACCTGAGGCTGCATATTCCGGCACTACCTGTTCGGGGCGTGCGTCTTCATAAATCCATCCTTTGGATGGAGAGCGGCGTTTGAATTCTGCAATAATACCGGTAGACGAGGAAGTTAGTGCCTGCTTCATGGAGTATCCGGGCTGTATTTCGTCAGATAGTTTCTCCTGAAGCTGTTCCGATGGGATGGCCTGTTTCTGCAAGTCTATTTCGAAACGCTTGTTGGCGATGATTTCGGATAATATATCTTTCATGCTTTTGGGTGGGCGATAGTTTTCCTATCTGTTTAGTTCAACAAATTTCTTTAAGGTCTCTTTTGCCTTGCCGCTGTCCAGTGATTCACGGGCGAGGGCGATGCATTCTTCTATCGGTTTATCCGGACAGATCACCTGGATGGCGAAGGCAGCATTGACAACCACTACGTTCTTTTGTGCTTCCGTAGCCGTTCCTTCCATAACAGCATCAAATATTTTTGCTGCGTCCTCCGGGGTATTTCCGCCGTCGAGGTCGGCTTCTCCGTAACGGTTGAAGCCGAGACTTTCCGGAGTATAGATTTTTTCGTTGCCGCAGGTAGCCACTTTAAATTCGTCGGTCAGGGAGATTTCATCATACCCGTCCAGACTATGTACAACGGCAAAGCGGGTGGCGCTCTCCTGATAGGTATATGTGTACAGACGGAGCAACGGGAGGTTGTAGACTCCAAGTAACTGATATTGCGGTATGACAGGGTTTACCAACGGACCGAGCATATTGAAAAAGGTACGTACGGCCAACGCTTTCCGTATCGGTGCCACTGCTTTCAGGGCAGGGTTGAACAAAGGGGCATGCAGATAGGCGATGTTGCACTTTTCCATAGAACGGCGGAGCCGGTCTGCATCGCCGGTGAATTTTACTCCATGCTGTTCCATTACGTTGCTGGCTCCGCTGACGGAAGTGGCACCGTAATTGCCATGTTTTACTACCGGAAATCCGGCTCCTGCCACAGTGAAACAGGCTGCGGTAGAGATGTTGAATGTATTTTTGCCGTCCCCTCCGGTTCCTACGATATCGATAGGCGCAAATTCACTCAGATCCACCGGTACGCGCATTTCGAGCAACGCATCACGGAATCCGCAAAGTTCCTCTACCGATATGTTGCGCATCAGGAAGACGGTTATCAGTGAGGCCACTTGTGCGTCGTTGTATTTGCCTTGTGCAATGTTCTGCAATATGGTACGGGCTTCGTCCCGTCCCAGGTATTGATGTTCGAATAATTTATATAGAATCTGTTTCATGGGGTTTATTGGTTTAAGAAGTTTTTAATGATTTCTTTTCCTTGCGGAGTCAGCACCGATTCGGGATGGAACTGGATGCCATGTACGTTGTACGTGCGGTGCCGTAATGCCATGATTTGTCCTTCACGGCTTTCGGCGGTGATCTCGAGGCATTCGGGGAAGTCCTCGCGGCTTACTACCCACGAATGATAGCGGCCTACGGGTATTTCGTGTCCCAAACCTTTAAAAAGAACATCTTCTTTCAGGATGTTGACCGGAGTCTGTACGCCATGGTATACTTCTGTCAGGTTCTCGAGTGCTGCCCCGAAGGCTTCACCGATGGCCTGATGTCCCAGGCAAACTCCTAAGATGTTTTTGGTCGGTGCATATTTCCGGATAATGGGTAGCAGCAGTCCGGCTTCTTCCGGTATGCCCGGTCCCGGCGAAAGGATGATTTTATCAAAACGTTCCACTTCTTCCAGTGAAATTTCGTCGTTGCGGAACACTTCAATGTTAGTGGCTCCCAACTCTTTTACCACGTGCAGCAGGTTGTAAGTGAAAGAGTCATAGTTGTCCAGGAGCAGAATCGCTTCTTCCCGTCTGTTAAGGGGATCTATCTTGTTATTCATTGTTTTTTTATTTGTTTTAGAGTTTGGGTTCACCACAGAGGACACAGGGTACACAAAGTTTTTTTTAGACATAAGAACAAAAGAACAGATAATTCTTTATGGGTTCTTAGGTTCTTTTATCTGAAAACAGATGGAGCGCAGCTAATTAATCTCTGTGTCCTCTGTGTCCTCTGTGGTGAATGCCTTTTAGTTTTTTAGTTTTACGGCCAGATCTATTGCTTTCTTCAGTGCTCCCAGTTTGTTGTTGACCTCTTGCAGTTCGTATTCGTCCTGACTGCGTGCCACGATGCCTCCTCCGGCCTGGAACCACAATTCATTGTTGCGGCTTACAAAAGTACGGATCGTAATAGCCTGGTTCAGTTCCCCGTCCAGTCCGATGAAACCGATGCAGCCTCCGTAAGCTCCGCGGTTGTGCGGCTCTATCTCACTGATAAGCTGCATGGCACGTACTTTCGGTGCGCCGCTCAACGTCCCGGCCGGGAAAGTGTCGATGAAAGTCTTGAGCGGATTCGCCCCTTTGTTCAGTGCTCCGCTGACGCGGCTTACCAAATGGATGACATGGCTGTAATATTGCGGTTCTTTGTAAAACAGCACCCGCACGTCGTGGCAATTGCGGCTGAGGTCGTTGCGTGCCAGATCTACCAGCATCACATGCTCTGCGTTCTCTTTCGGGTCGGCCAGAAGTGCTTCCGTCAGTTCTTTGTCCTTTATGGTGTCTCCCGTACGCCGTGTGGTTCCGGCAATCGGATCGATATAGGCTTGTCCGTCTTCTACTTTGCAGTGTGTTTCCGGTGACGAACCGAAGATGCGGTATCCGCCGAAGTCAAAATAGAACAGGTAAGGGGAGGGGTTGATGCTGCGTAGCGCGCGGTATACCTTGAAGTCGTCACCGGCATAAGGCTGGATGAACCGTCTGGACAGTACAATCTGGAAGACGTCTCCCCGGAGGCAGTGGGCGATACCTTTGCGTACATTCGCTTTGTGCTCTTCGTCGGTGATGGTACTGGTGACGGGACCGGTCACTGAGAAGTTGTACGAGGCATAGTTGCGGTTCTCTATGGCCGATTCCAGTTGTGACAGACTGCTTTCTTCTCCTTCCGCCAGCATTTCCACCAGAGTCAGCTCGTTCTTGAAGTGATTGAAGACGATGATGTACTTATATAATATGTATAGCAGGTCCGGAGCGTCGTTTTGCTCGTCGTGGCTTTCTTTCACGGGGATGTGCTCAAAGTACTTCACTGCGTTGAAAGTGGTATAGCCATACAGTCCGCAGAATTTCTTATCGGCTCCCACTACATGGAACTGGTTGATGAAGCGGTTGAACGCATTCTCTACGTGGAACGTCTTGCTGAGTGGTTCTTCCCGGCGGCTGTTGTCGGGATACGTAGTGGTCACTATTCCACTGTTTATGCCGATGCTTGCCAATGGGCAGAGTGCGATGAACGAGAGGGAATTTTCTCCGGCATGATAATCCGAGCTTTCCATTAATGCCGATTGCGGATACATATCGCGCACTTTGAGGTAGATGCTTACCGGAGTGTGCAGGTCGCCCAAGACCTGCTTGCTATGGGTGGTATAATGAAAGGTATTCATAATTTTTTTCTTTTTAATTTGATTTTGAATTCACCACAGATTACACAGATTTTCGCAGATTGACGATCTGTTTTGTGGGTAATTAGATTAAAAAATCTGTGTTAATCCGTGTAATCTGTGGTGAAATGATTTATCCCAAATAAGTTTCTATATCTTTATCTCCCCGTCCCGATACGGTCAGCACGACTACATCTTCCGGTTTGAAGGTCATTTTATCCAAGGCTCCCAGTGCATGTGCCGATTCCAGTGCGGGAATGATTCCTTCCAGCCGGGTCAGTTCGTAAGCGGCACGGATGGCTTCATCGTCGTTGACGGCCAACACCAATGCCCGTTTTTTGTCGGCGAGGTTGGCATGCATCGGTCCGATACCGGGATAGTCCAGTCCGGCGGAGATAGAGTAAGGCTCTTCAATCTGCCCGTCTTCGTTTTGGATCACGAACGTGCGTGCACCATGGATGATTCCCATTTTACCCAATTGAATGGTAGCTGCCGTCATTCCGGTTTCTATCCCCTTGCCACCGGCTTCGGCCAAGACGATCTGAACCCGTTCGTCATCGATGTAGTGGTAGATGGTTCCGGCAGCGTTGCTTCCTCCGCCCACACAGGCAATCAGGTAGTCCGGATAGTCACGTCCCTCTTTTTCTTGAAGTTGCTTTTTTATCTCTTCGCTGATGACCGACTGCAAGCGTGCCACCATATCCGGATACGGGTGTGGTCCTACGGTGGAACCGATGATGTAATACGTATCCGAAGGATGGCAGCACCAGTCGCGGATGGCTTCGTTCGTAGCATCTTTCAGTGTCATGTTACCCGATGTTACCGGGATGACTGTGGCTCCCAGCATCTTCATCTTCTCTACATTGATATGCTGGCGTTCTACATCCGTTTTTCCCATATACACGATGCACTCCATGTCCATCAGGGCGCAAACGGTGGCCGTTGCCACTCCGTGCTGTCCGGCACCGGTCTCGGCGATGATCCGCTTTTTGCCCATGCGGCGTGCCAGCAGAATTTGTCCGATGGTGTTGTTTATCTTGTGGGCTCCTGTATGGTTCAGGTCTTCCCGTTTCAGATACATCCTGCAACCATACTTTTCCGAAAGGCGGCGAGCCGGGTAGAGGGGAGAAGGACGTCCTACATAATCCCGCAGCAATTGGTCGAATTCCTTTTTAAAATCTTCGCTTTCGATCACTTTGAGATACGTGTTTTTCAACTCTTCTACGCATTTGTGGAGTATTTCCGGCACATAAGCACCTCCGAATTCTCCGTAATAGCCATCCTGATCAACTAAGAAACTTTTCATAATCCTATTTTTTATTCGTTATTTGTATTTTCGGTCAAAAAAGAAAGAGCCCCGTCGCAGGTTGCGACAGGGCTCTTTCTGAATTTCTGTTATATCTTTAATGAGGTATATACATACGAGCGCTGCTCCCTTACGACTGTCGGAGTTGTAACGGGCGCCACCACCAATATGTATTTACTAACATTGTTCTCATTGTCTTTTGTTATTTATCGGGGACAAATATAGACACTTTGTTTGAAACAACAAACAAAATCTTACTTTTTTTCTTTTTCTCCTTCATTTTTCTGATATAGAACAATTTTCAGCCTGATCTGTTCTTATAAATATTGAATATTTAAACGAAAAACAATTATGAAACAGAGAAAAGTCTTAGTAGGTATTGCTATTGCCATTTTTATTATATTATTGCTTTATTGGTTATTGGTAGCTGAAGATATGAAACCTTGGCTGTCCGCTATGGTTCCTTCGGCCTTGCAACAATTCATAGCCTGATTCTGACTGGTTTCAGATAATTGGCGTATATTTGCAAGGTTAGTAACTAATAACCAAAATAATAACAATAGACAGATATGGAAAATTTTATCTTTCAGAATCCCGTAAAGCTGATTATGGGTCATGGAATGATTGCCCGGCTGAGCAAAGAAATACCATCCGACAAACGTATTATGATAACTTTTGGCGGAGGCAGCGTGAAAAAGAATGGTGTGTATGATCAGGTAAAAGAAGCGCTTAAAGATCATTTTACAGTAGAGTTTTGGGGCATCGAGCCTAATCCGGCCATCGAAACGCTTCGCAAGGCGATTGCTTTGGGCAAGGAGCAGAAAGTCGATTATCTATTGGCTGTAGGCGGTGGTTCTGTGATTGATGGTACGAAATTGATTTCTGCAGGTTTGTTATACGACGGTGATGCATGGGATTTGGTACTTGCCGGACGTCCGGTTACCAAGACTGTTCCGCTTTCTACCGTATTGACACTTCCTGCCACAGGTTCGGAAATGAATAACGGAGCTGTCATCTCCCGTCACGAAACCAAGGAAAAATATCCTTTTTATTCCAATTTCCCTTTGTTCTCTATCCTCGATCCGGAAGTAACCTTTACTCTACCTCCTCATCAGGTGGCGTGTGGATTGGCGGATACATTCGTTCATGTGATGGAACAATACATGACAGTTACCGGACAAAGCCGTGTGATGGACCGTTGGGCGGAAGGTATCTTGCAAACTCTGGTAGAAATAGCTCCGAAGATTCGTGAGAACCAGCATGATTATCAGCTTATGGCAGATTTCATGCTTTCTGCAACAATGGCGTTGAATGGCTTTATTGCAATGGGAGTGTCTCAGGACTGGGCGACTCACATGATCGGTCATGAAATCACTGCATTGCATGGACTGACACATGGGCATACGCTGGTGATTATTCTCCCGGCAACTTTACGTGTCCTTCGGGAAGCGAAAGGAGACAAGTTGGTGCAATACGGTGAAAGAGTATGGGGAATTACTTCCGGAACGAAAGAAGAACGCATTGATGAAGCAATTGATCGTACTGAAGAGTTTTTCCGTTCATTGGGCTTGACTACTCGTCTGCATGAAGAAAATATCGGTGAAGAAACCGTTTTGGAAATTGAACGCCGGTTTAATGAACGTGGTGCCAAGTATGGAGAAAATGAGAATGTGACAGGAGCCGTTGCCCGTAAAATATTGGAGGCTGCTCTCTGATCGCTTCTTTTGACACTATTTTGAATTAAATAATTAGGCACGGATGACATGGATTACACGGTTTTAGTTACGAATAAGCTCTTAAAACCGTGTTCATCCGTGT
>OGDY01004272.1_pt1 | contig 10001 bp, 10 predicted proteins | sample 1570341 | NCBI WGS metagenome assembly OGDY01 (sample SAMEA2581972, study PRJEB24529) | metagenome | biome: Human gut stool | place: China | collected 2011 | reverse complement strand
GCTGCTGCGTCCCTCTGGCCAGCAGGTCAGGCGTTGTCCCAGCAGGCTATAATCTTTCGGGACTGCTCGTAAATGTCCTGCTCTGTCCAGTGGTGGATATCGTCAGGCTCTTCGGAGAACCGTTTCAGGATTTCCTGTTTGGCTTTCTCCGTGTTCCGTTTGTTGCGGAACCAGCAAACGTATGTTGTGTCCAGCATTTGGCGGGTAATCGTCATATCAGACACCGGCCTCTCTGCTTCTCAGGCCATGCCGTTCCCGCATGGAGACCTTTCCATCAATCAGGATCTCATAGGAATTGTGGAGAATCCGGTCCAGGATCGCCTCGGCAATGGCGCTGCGCTCATCCGAATTTGGATGGAGCCGTTCATACCAGTCCCCCGGCTCGTACTGTGTGCAGAAGATCATGGCTCCCTTATTGCACCGGGCCTCAATTACTTCCAGCAGACTATAGGATTCCTGAGGCGTCAGGCACCGGATCAGCCATTCGTCCAGAATCAGCAGATCATATTTCTGGTACGTTTTAATAAAGGTTGCTCAGGGCGTAAAATTTTCACATAAAAATGGTTTTCCCGATTCAATTGTCTCTTTATATGTGAGCTAAGCTCAAATAATTTATGGAGGGGACAACAAATGAAATCGAAAAAAATGCAGGACGCATATCAAGAGGAACAGCTAAATGAGCAACATTAAATTAACGCGCCCGGAAAAAGAAAAACGAAGAAGAGTCTTTCGGGCCAAAATTGTTATATCATTACTGCTGCCATGTGTAGGAGCAGGGTTGCTTGCCATTGCCTATTGCGGAAGGTTACCACTTGGTACTCTGGCAACCTTATTCCTTTCTGGGGTCCTAATTGTTAGTGGTCTGTTAATAAGTTTGACCCTGTTCCGCTGTCCTTATTGTGGCAAACGCATCAATATTCGGGGATTATTATATAAGTATTTCTATGCTTGTCCCTATTGTGATTTCCGGGCCGATGGCAAAAATTTGTGTGAGAATGATGACAAATCAGAATTTCCCCCAAAAAGCTAAACACTTTAAAAAAAAGATTCGAATCCTCTTTGCGCTAATCACATTATGGGTCCTTACAATGCTAATCTTGTCACAAACTGGGTGGCTAAATTTCAAAATTGTCTGTATGATAATGATCATGATTATGATCATATGTCAAGCGCTTGTATGGACCATGCGTTGTCCCCAATGCGGCGCATGGGTTGCTTTGCAGACACCGATTTGGCGATACCGTCACTTTAAATGCTGTAGGTGCGGATTCGACTCTGACAACGAGTAAAACCTAAAACTCGTTGTAAAAGGTCGCTGGCGACTAGTGGCCTTTTACCTCAAAGTTTCCACCATCCTAGAAAACTTTGAACTTCCGTATGGCTGTGCCTCCGCTTTTATGGAAACCAGGTTTTTACTACTTTGACACTCAAATTGATGGCTAATAACGGTGGAGTTGTTAAGACTTGGACTGCAAACAATGCTAGTTCTGTGACTGGAACCTACGCAGATTGGTACTCAACCGGAGATACCGAGTGGATTATTGAAGTGACCGGAACAACAAGTACCGGAACAACTGTAACGTGGAATGGTGCTGTCCGTGTTGCAAAATCCTAACACTCATTTCAAATGTATATGGGAGTTGCCCCTTACCGGGCAACTCCCATATATGATAAATATTTGAATTTAGTAGAGCCACTGAAAGGAGGAATGCGGCAAGTTTTCAGTATAATTTCTTGCCGCAAAATTCAATGAAAAAACGGTTGATTTATCTGATTGTGGTTTTCTTTCTCTGCTTTGCTTTGGCGGGTTGCTCGCCTGATGTAACGACATATCCGCAACCGGGCGATGATTCTGCAAATTCCAATGAAGAGGAACCAGTTTCCTGGGAAACACTTCTCTCTTCCATTCATGGTGAAGATATCAAAAACCCAGGTTGGTCGATATACCGGGAGAATCCCACCAATGATGAACTCGCTCAGTATTTGCGAAATTCCGCTGCCTGCCAGACGGATTCCTCAGAAGAGACCTTTGGTGAATCTATCTGGACATTAGAAATGTATGTAGATACACCGCCTGAAGACGAGTGGGACTATGACCACATACTGAACCTGAGTGCTGGTTTTCAGGAAAACCTAGTCCGCATCTCTGGCGGGGATGCACTCCCCGATGGAATCTTTTATGTAGAGGACGACCAATTGTATTGGATGGTCCGTTCCATTAATGATTACGAAACATCTATCGAAGAATCCGCTCTTTCGGCCTATCAGGATACCATTGAAGCATATATTGCCGAAGAACAAGGCAAGTGTGGAAACCCGGCTGTCAAAGTGGAACTTTTATCCATTGAAGAGCGAATGAATCGAAGTGACATCGGCGTGGCCGCTTATTCGATTGGCACCGTTTTGACAGCAGATTCTCCTCAAGAGCTCATGCAGTATATGGCAGGTGGCGCATACTTCGATAGTCTCTTGCGCTTGCACCCTGATGGCAATTCAGCGCGGTCCACCATGCTGGTCATCAATGGAACTCCGGTTGGTTTTCTCAGCTGGGAAGCTCTGGACGCTATTGAGTCTCAAGATATAAGCAGCAGCGAAGATGTTATGGATATCCTCAGTCAGGGTAAGGACTGGTTCAAAGCTATCTAATAAGGCGTGATTCTGTTTCGAGAATCCTGGCTAATGCACTTTTCTATTTTGAGGCTGGCAAACTCAATGTATCAGATGAACAATTTCGGGAGCAAGAAGAGCAGGCTTGGAACAATTTATTTGAAAGCCTAAATAGCCGGTGCACCGGCTATCTCTCATATTGTGTAGTACCTCGGTCTACCAATAGATGTAAAGCCCTCCTTGCCAGTAATGACCACATTGTTGTGGCCGCTGGCACAGTGGACGATCAGAATGTTTCCGTCCTCGTCAACCCCACCCACGATGCCCACATGGGAATTATCCGGGTAGAATACCAAGTCACCGGGCTGGGCGTCCGACCACGAAATATCGGTGCAATAGCTGTGCTGCATGGTGGCTCCTCCGCCGTGGCCGATGACATAGCTGCCGCCAGACTGATTGTAGAACACCCAATCCACAAAACCACTGCAATCCAGCCCGTAGGGGCGATAGGTCCCGGTAGTGGAGCTGCCCGCCGCCGTGACCTGCCGCAGCTCGCCCCAACGGGAATCCCAGCCGAGGACAAGACTCTTGCCGCCCCAGAAGTAATTGACCTTGCCGACAAGAGAACAGGCGGAGCGTACTACTGCCTCGCGCTCCGGGGACAGATCTTCCGGCAGATTGCGGAGCAGTGCCGCCGTGTCCCCGCTGACGGAGTATACATCCTCGATCAGCTCCCGCAGGAGGTCGCGCTGCTCCAGCAGTTCGTCCAGCGCCGCGATCTGGTTACGGTTGAAATGATACTCGGTTTTCATCTCCTCTGCCGTTTTTGCGGTAATGGTGATATAGAGGTTTCGCTCCGTCCAGCCATCGTCATCGCCGCTGCCGGGGTGATGAATGATCTCAACACGATGGGTAATGGTGGTCATATCCCAAAAGACGGCTTTCAAGCGAGCGATGCGGTCGGCATCCATGGTGGCCACGTCCGCGGCGTCCGCATCGTTACTGCCTGCCACCTTCACCGCGAACACCGCCAGCACCTCGATCCAATCGGCAGGCTGGCCGGTCACGGAGATGGAATCATAATCATCTGCCGTTTGCAGGGTTTCCAACCGCTCATTGAACTCATAGTTGGCCTGCGCCACCGCAGCGGAAAGCGGCACAACGCCTGCCTCCCGGCTCTCGTTGGAAAAAAGGATGCCGAAGGGTGATGCCACGATTGCCGCCACGAGGATCACTGTCATGAGCAGCACCAGCACCACCGCACCGCCGCCTGCCGACAGGATCGAGCTGACCGCAGACGCCACTCCTTTCCTGATTTCCTTCACTGCCTGGACTGCCGCGCTGCCCAGCTTTTTGGAAGCCCTTCCGCCACTCTGCGCGGATTCCTGAAGCATCTTCCGCTGCGCCTTTCGCTGTGCCGCCGCCCTTGCGCGGCGCATGATGATTGCATTGTTCGGCACTGCGTGGTCAGTTGGTCGAACACGCATGATGCGCGTGGCCTTGGTCATGACCTGTCCGCTCTTTGGGGCAGGACCGCCCTTGACCGATGCGCCCTGATTGCTTTTATGCGGAGGGGCCGTTGTGCCTCCACGGTCGGACGGTGGAGGTACAATGTGCCGCTCTGCTGTTTTTTTCTCGGCAAGGTTCCGCCGATAGGCGGCTTTTGCGTCCTGCGCAGCTTTCTGCCGCCCACGCTCCTGCGGGGCGGCATTTACGCTTTTTGTCCCTTCGCGAGTTTTCAGAGAAATGGTCCGGTTTCCGACTTCATTTCGTGCAGCGGTTTGTACCGGAGAAAAGGCATATTCCATCGGTGTGTCGATGAAAACACTTTCCGAACCGATCTCCCTATCTGGTGTTTCTGCTGTGCTATGAGTTCTTATCGCATTCTCTTTACCCTGTCTCAGCTTTCCTCGGTAGCGCTTTATCATACGCCGCGAGGTATCCGCCGCTCCAGCTGCACCACGGCGCATATTTTTCTCCACGCGGTCGGTGGCGTAACGCACAGGATCGCGGCTTTCCGGCTCTTTTTCCCGCTGTCGCTTGTCCATGTGCTGTTTCAGAAGGGAATCCGCGTCCTTGGGCGCATGGTTCTTCAGCTTCGCCTTTGGCGTGTCCATGCCGGGTCTGATCTTCAAGTCCCGCATGGCGTCAGTCCTCACCAGGGCGTGTTGACATTAGGCGGTACAGCTCCGTATTCTTGGGCAGTTCATTGGCGAAAGGCACGATGGCTCCGCCCACCTTGATAAGCCCATGACCGGCAGGCGCGTTGTCCACATAGCTCATCTGCGTATCCGATGCCCCAAGCAGACGGGCAAGCTGCTCCCGATCGGTGGTGGCCTGATTGAGCATCAGCAGGAACTCGGAGTTTGCGAACATCATACGCGCCGTATTGGACAGCAGACATTCCTCCACATTCTGCGTGATGCCGGTAAGGGTCGCACCGTATTTGCGGAACCGCTTCCAGCATTTGTATAGGAACTCGCCGCTGTAATTGGTAATGCTGTGTCCGCTGCCGCTCCCGTTGGCGAAAAACAGATAGATCTCGTCGATGTAGACATGGGTGTACTTACCCTGCTTTCGGTTCTGAATGACGCGGTTGTAGATGGCGTCCAGCATCACCAGCAGGCCCACCGATTTCAGATTCTCGCCCAAGTCCTGAATGTCAAAGCAGAGGATACGGCTTTTTGTGTTGATATTGGTCTGGTGGGAGAACACATTCAGACTGCCCACTGTGAACAGTTCCAGCGCCAGCGCGATCCGGTGCGCCTCCGGGTTGACCTGCTTCATCAGGTCGTCATAGAGGTCCTTCAGCGTGGGCGGCTGCCCCTGATAGTTTTTCAGATACTCCCGATAAATGTTTCCCACGCTGCGGTCGATGATGGACTTCTCCTGCGGCTCGATCTTATCCGAACCCATAAGCTGCTCATACAGCGACATAATAAACTCGGACTTCATCACCAACGGCTCTTTGCCATCGCCATAACCCTCGGACAAATCCAGCGCATTGATGTGGCAGCCATTTGGGTCAGCGGCGGAGATGGTGATAACCTCACCGCCCAGCGCCCGTACCAGCTCGCCATATTCACGTTCCGGGTCCACGATGATAATATCATGGTCGGTGGAGAGCGCCAGCGCGGAAACCTCCTGCTTGGCCGCCATCGACTTGCCGGAGCCGGACACGCCGGTAATAAAGCCGTTACCGTTCAAAAGGTTTCCTCGGTTGCAGATGATGAGGTTATGCGATACGGCGTTGACGCCGTAATAGATACCGCCCGCGTCCTGGATCTCCTGCGATTTGAATGGCATAAGGACGGCGGTACACTCCGTGGTCAGAGTGCGGGTAGCCTCAATGCGTTTGAGGCCGAGGGGCAGCACCGTGTTCAGCGCATCCTCCTGTTGATAGCGCAGAACATTGAACTGACAGCCCCGTGCCCGCCCAATGGCTTGCAGGGCCTCGGTATCCTGGTCGAGCTGTTCGAGGTTATCTGCCAAATGCGTCAGCGTCACCAAAGCCAGCATCATGCGCTGGTCGCGGCTCATGAGATCATCCATAAACTCCTTTGTTTCGCTCCGTGCCAGTTCCAGTTCATAGGGGATATTGGCGTCATAGTTGCCATTCTGGTTCTGCCGCTGCCGACAGCGGGTAATGTCTGAGTCCACCGCCATGATCTGCTTGCGGCTAATGCTCACCGCTTCGTCCATCGCCACGGGGATAATGTCGATGGAGAGCATCATGTTCCGGGGATAGTCCATCAGCTCCGTAATCATTTCGTCGGAAATGAAGCTGGCATATTCCCGAAGGAACAGGGTACGGCCCACATGATCGCCCAGCTCGTAGTGATTTTTCTGAAAGGAGATACAGTCAGGGGCGATGCAGTCCCGGAAGTCATGGCCTTTGCGTATGGTGTCCTCCAAATCAAACCGGAATAGCTGTTCCTCGCCGGGGCGATAGAAGTCATGCAGAAGCCGCAGGCGGTCATTGACCGTGATCTCCCGGACGCTGGAGGACATACGGGAAAGTCCCGTGGTAAGGTCAGTTCCAACACGGGAGAAGAACGCGCGGGCCTCCTCCACGCTTTTCTTTTCTGCCGAAACGGTGATGTACTTCTCCTGAATGAGATTGTTGCTCTCCGCCGCCTTGCCTAACACCAGCCCATTGTATTCGTTGCGGTAGAGATCGCGACGGTCGCCCTGCATGGGCATGAGCAGCGTCCGACCGAAGTCCTTTTGATTGAGCTGACGGTTAAAGAGCGTGATCTTTGCCGTGGCTCCGATGGGCAGTGAGTTCAAGAAGGAGCAGTAGGTCATAAAGAGTTCCCGCTGCTTTTCCGGGGAGGCCACGGCATAATTGACATCAAAAAAGCGCCAAGTTTTTGAAAACTTGCCGCTTACCTGAAACCCGCCGTCTTGATAAATACGTTTGATGGGAATAGATTTTTGAACGCTGTGGGGAACGGAAAAGGCGTCCCGTTCTGCGCTGCGCCGATGCTTGAAAAAGATCAATGTTTCTTCACCTCGCGTTTCATCGCTTCTTCATAGTAGTTTTCCGCTTTCCAGACACGCTTGCCTGCCATGATGACCTCGGATTTCAGCCACGCCCACAAAAATCGTTCCAGCGTTAGGCCGTTGTACTGAAAAAAGCCCGCAGCGGCCACGGGAGCCGCGCCGACAATGCACACCCAGCTCACCGTTTCCCGGTCCAGCACTCGGCTCAGGCTGAAATACAGCACCACGGCAACGCCCACCGCCAAAACAGAGCAGACAAACTGCCGCACGGACAGGCCGAAAAAGAGCGTTTCGCGGTACGCGCGAATTTCCTTATTGATTTTGATTTCCATACTGTCCTCCTGAAAAGCAAAAGCAAGTAGCTCATCACTACTTGCCTTGGAAAATATGTTCAGTTTCTTCTAACTGTGGGACAACGGCTGGATTGATTGCATACCAACTCCGCCGCCTACGCTCGTCCGTATCATAATGTTCGAGCAATAAAGTGTGATTCAGTAGGCAATTTTTTACTATGCGGTCAATTTGCCGAGGATTCCACAAATCAATATAATTTTTCCATTCGTTCATCGCGCAGGGAAACCATCGAGCATTGTGTTCAACAACACACATCTCTTGATTATTTTGAATAATGCGATAGAGTATTTGTAAAAATGTTGCTTCAATAATTCCAATGCTTTTTGCAATTTCAGGGTTAAAATATTCAATGTTCATCATACCATCTCCTGTGTTGTGAAGTTTATCATATAGCTTTCTACAATTCAAGTTACAATCCCAGCATCTCCTTTACGATGTGGTCGGCAGACTTCACCAAGCCCACCAGTACCAGCAGGTTGAATATGACCTCGCCCAAATAGCTCCACACCTGCGTCACCACGGATGCGCTGCTATCCACCACTGGCGTACCGCTGGAGGAAAAGGCCGAAAAGATGATGCAGGCCAGAACGATCACCGCACCCTCCATGCACACGCCGATGTAGCTGCGTAAAAACGCCTTGCCGAAATGGGAAGTTCCCTCCCCGGCAAAGGACGCCAGCGCCACCGGGGACAGCGCCGCGTACATATATATCTTAAAAAAGCGCCCATAGACGGTGAGGATCATAATGAAGGCCAGCACCGTAATAAACAGGCTTCCCAGCAGCGTTACCAGCCAAAGCGGAATGCTTGCCAAAAAGCCCACATCTCCGATGGCGTCCGCGATCTCCTGCGGCAGTGCCACGGACGCGCCGGTCAAGCCGCCGATGCTGCCCGCCGCCGTTGCCACAATGCCGTTGCACACATCAAATACATCTACCAGCAAGTCCATACCGTAGGTGATACCCAACTTTGCCAGCACAAAGTAGATGAAGTGCCGCAGCAAGTGCTCCGGCCTTTGGAAATCCCGGAAGCCGGAGGCGCTGCGAAAGATACCGATGGCAAAGAACAGCACCAGCAGCCCGTAGCCGATGGCCTGCATTCCACCGTTGATGGCCACAATGGTCTGCCAAATGGTGCCGCCCTTGAAGGTCTGGGGCGATTCCGTCAGCAGTGACCACATCTCCGTCATTTTACTGTTCCAGACGCCAAAGGCGTTGGTCAGATTTTCTACGATCCAGTTGTTATCCAAATGAAAATCACCTCCCGCAAGGGAGCCGGGAGATCCGCCGCAAGGCAGTATCTCCCGGCTCTTTTCATTAGATCGCACCGATGGCGGTCAGAATCTCCTTTGCAAAGGCGATCATTAAGCCGCCAAACAGGCAGAGAAAGCCCTGCGTTCTCTGGCTGGCATCGTGGGACTGAATCGACATACCCACCTGCACGATGCCCCAGCCGAGAATGATAACGCCCAGCGCCTTGATGATGCTGAAAATAAAATCGGAAAGGTTATTCACAATATCCAGCGGATCGCCGCCCGCCGCCATCGCGGGCGTAACGCAGCAAAGGCAGAGGGCAGCAGCCCCAGCCGCCGTCCAGTAACGCCGTTTCCACTTGTCAGGCTTCATCATGTCGTTGTTCTTCTGTTTGCTCATGTTCGTTTTCCTCCATATCAATAAATTCGTAATCGTTCAGTGATTTGAACGCATAGGGCAGGTCAGGCAGTGCGTAATCCGGCACGCCCTGCGGCTTGTGGATGTATGGCTTTGCCTTGCCGTCCGAGGTCAATTTAATGTTGGGATGGCGCTTAAGGTTATATTTTCGGTCGATCACCGGGTCCTCGCCGCGGATGAATAAAATCGCTTTATTGGTGTCCAATTTGCGGACTTCATCAACGGTCATCAGGTCGCGGCCCGTCTGCTGGTAGTTCGTGGTGCTGGAGCCGTTTCTACCCTTGGTCAGTCCCCGTGTGCGGGTAGCCAGCGTTTCCCGGCCCAGCAGCTTCACGATAAATTCCAGCGAGGCCGGCTCATTGCCGCCGCCGAGGAACAGCAGCGTGTCGCAGTTTCCGATGATGCTCTCGTGTTCCTTTTCGTACAGCGCCTTGATCTGCTGCACATTCTGCACGATGATGTTCAGCCCGATGTTGTAGCTGCGGCAGGTAGCGAGAATCTTCGGATAGCTCTCCGGCTGGGCGACATTGGCCCATTCGTCCTGAAGCACCCGCACGGGAACAGGCAGCCGCCCGTTGTATTTCAGATCTGCGCGGCGGTAAAGCTCCTGAAAGCATTGCGTATAAAGCATACCCACAAGGTAGTTCATGCTGCTGTCATTGACAGGGATGACGCAGAAGATGGCGCGCTTGCGCTCGCCAAGACTGCCGAAGTCCATCTCGTCCATTGAGGTCATGGCGGCGTACTGCGGAATATTGAAGGCCGCCAGCCGGGCGGCAGCCGTCACAAGAATGGATTTTGCAGTCTTACCAGAGACGAAAAGTCAAGGACTTTTTCATCAAATTCAAAAAGAAGTCACATTTT
>OGDY01004262.1_pt1 | contig 10019 bp, 8 predicted proteins | sample 1570341 | NCBI WGS metagenome assembly OGDY01 (sample SAMEA2581972, study PRJEB24529) | metagenome | biome: Human gut stool | place: China | collected 2011 | reverse complement strand
TGCGGTGTTTTTTGTGGCTGCTGAATTGAGACGATGCGTTGGCTCTCCCTTTGGGAGAGCTGTCGAGCAAAGCGAGACTGAGAGGGCGCTGCCCAACAAAAAACACCGCACCATGCAAACGCACAGTACGGTGTTCAGAGCGAGAACGATTACAGCTCTGCCAGAGCTTTTTTCAGGTTCTTGGCGATCTGGTCGGGGCAGCTGGTGGGGCGGGGGCCGCAGGTGGTGCCTTCCATGCGGGCGATGGCGTCCTCAGCCTTCATGCCCTTGAGCAGGCGGCTGATGCCCTTCAGGTTGCCGTTGCAGCCGCCGACGACCTCAATGGACTCGATGGTGTGGTCATCGTTCAGCACGATGTGGGTCTCCTTGGAGCAGGTACCCTTGTTGGGGTAGCTGAAAGACTTGCTCATATTCAAACTTCCTCTCTTTATATCCGACTGACAGGCGAGCGGACTCGCATAGTACCCTTATTATATCCTTGTCAGACGAGGAAGTCAATGTGGCCCGGTCACAGAGCGCCGCCCCGGCGCTTGCGGGCCAGTGCCTCGATGCGCGCGATCTGGTCATCCTCGGTGACGCAGGCACCCACCGGGTGGGGTTTGCCGTGGTTCGCGCCGTGGAAGTCGCTGCCGCCGGTGACGATGAGGTCGTGTTTCTTGCAGAGCTCAGCGCACTCGGCCATATCCTCGGGGCTGTTGCGGGGGTGATGCACCTCGATGCCGTCGATGGCCCCTTCGGCCACCAGCTCCCGCAGCAGAGGCATACTCTTGTACACCGTCGGGTGGGCAAACACCACCACGGCTCCGGCGGCCTTTGCCGTGGCCAGCACCTCCCGCACCGGAGGGTAAGTGGGGGAGTGGAGGCACTTGCCCCGCGGCTCCCAGCCGAACAGTTCGTGATAAAGTCCGGTGTAGATGCCGTCGCACAGGCCCAGCTGCTGCAGCGCCTGCATGATGCCGCTCTTAAAGAGGACGCCGCTGTCCTGCGCATATTCCAGCGCCTGCTCGGTGCGGAACTGGGGGTACAGCGCCTCGATCTCCCGGCAGCTCTGCAGAGCGCACTCGTTGCGGCGCTGGCGCATGATGTCGCAGTGCCGACGCAGGGCAGGGCAGTCGAGGTCGGGCCAGAAGGTTAGCAGGTGGACGCGGTGGCTGCGCTCGAAGTCGTAGCCGGTGAGCTCGGCGGCTGGGATGAGCCGCACGCCGTCCTGCACCGGGTGGTCGTAGGCGTACTGGGCGCTGAGGGTGGTGTCGTGGTCAGAAAGGGCCAGAGCGCTCAGCCCCAGCCGCGCTGCCATCAGGGGCAGGCGGTGGATGGGGACAGAGCCGTCAGAACAGGTGGAATGAGTATGAAGGTCGCCAGCCATAAGTTACTTTCCCTCGATTTTTACAGATTTCTGTGCCTAGTGTACCACAAAAATCATCGGGGAACAAGGGAGCCTTACACGGCTTTGCCGCCCACCGTGAGCGTGGAAGAACGGATGTGGTGGGTGAGAACGACTTCGGTATCCTCGCCGCCCATGGCCAGCAGTTCGTCCACCGAGAGGGTGGTGGAGCAGAGGATGGTCTGGAAGGTGATGGTGTCGATGCCCTCAGCCCGCAGCTGGCGCAGGGTGGACAGCGAAGCGTGGAGAGAGGCCGTGAACCGCCCGACGCGGAGGGAGAGGACGTTGTTGCCCCGGATGCTGGTGTAGGAGATGCGCTGGCCGTCCTTGTCGGTGACGACGAGGCCCGGGAAGACCGACTCCTGCACAGAGGCGTCCGCAGAGCTGCCGCCCGAAGAGGAGGTGTCCGCAGGGACGGGGTAGCCGGGGTCGGTGGGAAGGGTGGTGTCATTGCCCTCAGAGTCGTAACGGGTGATGGAGCCGTCGAGGCCGGTGAAGACCTGCTCGCCGTTCATGTCGCCGATAGCCGCGTTGCTCTCGCCCGCCTTGGCAACGATGGTCACTTTGCCCTCAAGGGTGATGTTTGCCTTGGCGTCGCCAACGCCGCTTCCGATGCCCGCGCCGCCGGGAATTTTTTCCCCAGTCTTTTTGTCTATGCTGGATTCACCGCCGGTCGCGTTCACAGTGGGCGCGCCGCTCTCATTGCTCTTGATGGTAATTTTGTTACCAGTGCCATCGTCGTCATCTTCAGCGTCATAACCGCCGCCAATACCAGCAGAAGTGTAACCGCCGGTCGCTTCAATCGTGCCGCCGCTTATTTCAATGTCCGCGTTACCGGCATTACTGCCCATGTTTCCCTGACCGCCGCCGATACCGGCTCCATCTCCACTAATAGCAGTAATCGTGCCGCCAGTGATGGTGACTTGACCGGCTTTTGCACTACCACCGCCAATACCAGCACCAAAGTATCCACCCGTTGCGGTCAGACTGCCAGCGTTATCGTTGTCGTCCTGAATGGTCAGCTTGCCGCTGGTCACATTTCCTTCGCTGTCTACGGTCTGATTGTGCTCAAGACCGGCGTGTTTGTCGCCGCCTTGCAGCTCGTTGTCGCCATCCAGCTCAATGGTGGTGTCACCTTTGCCGGTCACGCTCACGGCGGCTTCGCTCCCTCTGCTGGCGTCGATGTTCACATCCTTGAGTGTGACCTCAACCTTATCGTCCTTATCTTTGGCGTCGATGGTCACGGTGTGGGAAGAAGCGCCCTCCTCACGATTTGTGATGATGGTGTCGGTGTCATTTTTGGTGGTATTCTCGTTCTGGGTGACATTGTTGCCGCTCTCGCCCGCCGAAATCGTAATGTCACCATCCTCGATGTACCATGTCCCTGCAAAGGCCGGGGCGGTAAAGGTGGTGAGCATTGCGGCGGTCAGAACAAGCGCCGCTGCCCGCTGAGAGGCCGGACGGGGTGAATCATTACCCCCCGTATGGAGGGGGCGACCCAGAACACGCATCGCAAGCTTACGATAAGACAACATACAAAAACCTCCTTTGAATGGTGAAAAACAGGGGGTGTCTAATTACCCTGAATGTACCACATCTGCGGAGAAAAATCAATAAAACCTGCACGAATCACCCTGTTTCCTGCGTGAATGGAGAAGTTCGGACAGATTTTGGCTCTCCCAAAGAACCTGCTTATCGCTGTGCGGAGAGGGCAAGGACGCCGACAGAGAGCTTTTCTGCGCCTTTTTGCTCAAAAAGCTTCCTGAAAATACATTTTATTGGACTTTTATTCTGCTATACTCCTGTCAGAACAAAAAGACACAGGAGGGAAGAGGAATGAAAGACGTTGAACTGCGGTATGTGGGCGGTCATGTGGAGGTGTATACGGAGGCGGGCGCGTTCCTGTTCTCGGCGGACACCCTGCGGGAGGCGATGGAAGAGCTGGATGCCGCCTGATGCATTCCCGGGAATGCCGGGAAACGTCGGAGCAGAGGTTAGAAAATACTAATGTAAAATGAATGTAAAATTCAAGAAAAGAACCGTCTAAGAAGGCCCGGAAATCTTAAAATTCCGGTCAAAAAAGTGATTTTCCTGTAAAATAATGCTTGTTGAGCCGGGGGGTTCGATGTTATAATAAAAAGGACGGCATTTTGCGTATGGAGAGCGAAGCACGGCCGTCTTGTGCAATGGAGCAATAGGAAGATTTTAGGAGCATTGTTTTATGGACATTACACACATCACCTCTCTGCTGGGCGGTATTGCGCTGTTCCTGTATGGTATGTCGATCATGGGTGCCGGCCTCGAAAAGCTGGCCGGCGGCAAGATGCAGGGCGTATTGCAGAAACTGACTTCGTCCACCATCAAGGGCGTCATTTTCGGCACCCTCATCACCGGCGTCATCCAGTCGTCGGCCGGCACGGTCGTCATTTGCGTCGGCCTCGTCAACTCCGGCATCATGACCCTTACGCAGTCGGTAGGCGTTATCATGGGTGCAAACATTGGTACTACGGTCACCGGTCAGCTCATCCGCATGGCGGATATTTCGGGCGACAGCCTCATCCTGACCCTCATCCAGCCCAAGACGTTTGCGCCGGTGGTGGCGTTTATCGGCTGCATTTTTTATGTGTTCATCCGCAACGCGAAGAAAAAGAACATCGGCCAGATCATGCTGGGCTTCGGCATCCTGTTCACGGGCATGAGCCTGATGGACACCGGTGTGTCGCCCCTGCGTGAGAGCGCAGCGTTCCAGGAGCTGTTCGTCACCATGACCAACCCCATCCTCGGCGTTCTCGTGGGCGTGGTGGTCACGGTCATCATCCAGTCCTCTTCGGCCTCTGTGGGTATCCTGCAGGCGCTGTCCAGCACCGGCCTCGTCACCTTCAGCTCGGCCATCCCCATCGTGCTGGGCGCCCACATCGGCACGGCCTTCACCCCGCTGCTGACCATCGGCGGCTCCTCCAAGGACGGCAAGCGCGCCGCCCTCATCCACCTGTACTTCAACATTATCGGCAGCGTCATCCTGCTGGCGCTGGTCTATGCAGTCCAGTTCACCATCGGCATCCCCATGTGGGGCGATGTGATGAACAAGAGCAGCATTGCAAACATCCACACCATGACCAGCGTCATTGCGATGCTGTTCTTCCTGCCCTGCAGCGGCGTGCTGTCCAGGCTGGCCATGATGACCGTGCCGAACAGCGCGGAGGAGGCGCAGGAGCTGAGCATGCCTGTGCTGGATGAGCGTCTGTTCAAGAGCCCGGCTGTGGCTCTGCAGCAGGCTAAGAACGCGGTGGTCAAGATGTCCCGCCGCGCAGCCCGCAACGTCGGCCTCGCCACCCCGCTGCTGCTCAAGATGGACGAGGACGTCGTGAGTGCCATCGATGTCCGCGAGAACCTCATCGACCGGATGGAGGTGGACATCTCCAACTACCTCATCAAGCTGGCAGACCAGGAGCTGGGCGACGCGGAGAGCCATGAGGTGACCGAGCTGCTCAACTTTGTCACCGAGTGCGAGCGCATCGGCGACTATGCAGTCAACATTAAAGAAAAAGCGCAGGAGCTGACTGACAAGGAAGTCACCTTCAGCGAGAAGGCACAGCAGGAGCTGAAGCTTCTCGACAATGCGCTGGAAAAGATACTGACCCTCACCACGGACGCCTTCGAGTTCGACGACGCCCGGACCGCCAGCCAGGTGGAGCCGCTGGAACAGGTCATCGACATCCTCGTGGAACGGCTTCGTGCGCAGCACATCAAGCGCCTGAAAGATGGTGCCTGCTCCATTGATACCGGTGTCGTCTATCTCGATGTGCTGAACAATGTAGAGCGTATCTCGGACCACTGCTCCAACATCGCCGCCCGTCTGGTGGGCATGGAGGCAGGCGAGGACTACGACTCCCATACCCTCAAGAACATGATGCACCACAACCCCACCAAGGAATATATGCTCAACTACGAGCAGTGCCGCAAGGACTACCTTATCCCGCTGGAGCAGCTCGAAGCCTGATTCTGATAAAGGATAAAAACAGTGCAGACCTCCCCGGGGATGTCTGCACTGTTTTTGTTTATTCACCCAAGTCTTCCAGCAGCGCCCGGAGGGCCGTTTCGCCGGTGACGTAGAGGCCCTGCTTGAGCCGGAGGGCATCGGCCTCGGGCAGAAGATTGACATAGATGCCGGTGCGCAGGAGCCGCTTGTCGGGCAGTCCGTTGTCGGAGCAGGTGTAGACGACCACCCGCCCGCCCTCGTCGCAGAGGTAGAAATCGGTGCCGCTCTGCCCGGCGGAACCCTGCGCGGCCAGACCCGGCTCGGAGGCCGGCGTCTCTTCGCCGGAGTCGGCAGGGAAGGGGAGACTGGGCAGGGCCATCCAGAACAGGCTGAACACTATGGTAAAAATGCACAGCGCATAAAAAATGCAGAGCCAGACCTTGCGCATGGCAGTGGACTCCTTTCGGCTGAAATGGTGTTTCAGACGGTAGTATGTGCAAAAGAAAACTGCCTCAGACAGGGATGCAGAATTTTCACACCCGGATGCTGTACTTTGGCGGGGCAGATGTGCTATACTAACATCGTATCCGGTCGATTTCCCCCTTGCGGAAGCGGGCGGTGCGGACTATAATGTATTATTATGGCTGTGGGCAGTCTGGCCGCAGCAGGAACAGCAAACGGCATCGTCAGAGGATGCTTTGAGATGCAGAACAGTGAAAATTGCGATAGGAGGCGATCCTTATCTCAAACAATGAAAGACGGAGACTCCACAGTGATGGTGCGCTCCGGGAGCAGAACCGGCGGGTCCGTGAGCCCCGCGAACCGCAGGAGCAGGGAGAAAAGCACGGCCATCCCGTTCTCGGATTCCTGGGCCGGACCATCGTCACCCTCGTCTGTCTGGGCATTATGGCGGGCAGTCTGGTGGCAGTGGGCGCTGTGTACTATGTGGTGCAGGCTACGGCCAGTGACGGCGACCTGCTGGACCTCGACAACATCGAACTGAGCCAGTCGAGCCTTGTGGTGGCCACCGACCCCGACACCGGCGCACAGGTGGAGTACGCCACCCTGCGCTCCTCCAACAGCCACCGCGTCTGGGCGGACCTCGAGCAGATCCCCACCAACCTACAGTATGCATTCATCTGCACCGAGGACAAAGACTTTTACAGCGAGCCGGGCGTCAACTTCAAGCGCACCATCGGCGCGATGATCAATGAATACCTGCTGCCTATCTACAGCTCCAAGCAGGGCGCCTCCACGCTGGAACAGCAGCTCATCAAGAACCTGACCAGCGACAAGAGCGCCAGCGGCATCGAGGGCGCACTGCGCAAGCTGCGCGAGATCTACCGCGCCCTCATCCTGAGCCGCAGCTACTCCAAGGAGACCATTCTGGAAGCCTACCTGAACACCATCAGCTTTACCGGTACGATCCAGGGCGTCCAGACGGCGGCAAACGAGTACTTCGACAAGGATGTCAGCGAGCTGACCCTCTGGGAGTGCGCGTCCATCGCGTCCATCACCAAGAATCCCACCAACTATAACCCCTACACCAACCCCGAGAACCTCATCAACCGCCGGAACTTCCTGCTCTACAATATGTGGCAGCAGGGTGTCATCTCGGAGGAGGATTACCGCAGCGCCGCTGCCCAGCCGCTGGTGCTGGCAGAGACGGACAACACGAAGAAGAGCAGCTCCACCACCTCTTACTTCACCGATGCCCTCTTCAACGAGGTGGTGAAGGACATCATGGCCAAGGAGGGCGTGGACGAGTCCACCGCCCAGAGTATGCTCTACACCGGCGGCTATACCATCGAGGCAACGGTCAACCCCAAGATCCAGACCGCGATGGAGAACCTGATGCTCAACACCGACGACGCCTACTTCCCGGCCGGCTGGCATGAGGAAGAGGTGACCAGCATCTCCGACGACGATGTGCAGGTCTACAACGAGGACGGCACCCCCAAGACCCGCACTGGCGATGACGGTACGGTCTATTATTACCGCAATGTCCGCACGCAGGCGGCGATGGTCACGCTGGACTATGACGGCAATGTCATCGCCATGGTGGGCGGTCTGGGCGAAAAGACCAAGAGCCTTTCCCTGAACCGCGCCTACGGCGTCACCCGTCAGACCGGTTCTACCATCAAGCCCATCGGCGCCTATGCGCTGGGCATCGAGTATGGTCTGGTCAACTGGTCCACCATGCTCAACAACTCGCCCCTCTACCTCAAACAGGACATGGTCATCCGTGACGAGGACTACTGCCGCCGGAACGGCCTCATGGGTCTGACGGACAAGCAGCTGAAAGCCTACCCCAACGCATGGCGCAGCTGGCCCCGCAACTACGGCGGCAACTACGGCGACGGCTCCGACCTGCCGCTTTGGAACGGCCTCGCACGCTCCCTGAACACCATCGCCATCCGCGTTGGCGACCTCGTGGGCGCGAACAACATCTTCAACTTCGTCTACAATACCCTGCAGCTCAGCACGCTGGACCCCGTCAACGATGTGGGCCTTGCACAGATGGTCATGGGCAGCCAGACCCACGGCGTCACCCCGATGGCGCTGGCGGCGGCGTTCCAGATCTTCTACGATGGCGAGTACACCACGCCTCACCTCTACACCCGTGTGCTCGACCGGGACGGCAACATCTATATGGAGAGCAACGACACCAGCTATCAGGCTCTGACGCCCCAGACGGCCTACGTCATGAACCGTCTGCTGAAGAACGTCCTGTTCTCCAGCGTTGGTACGGCCAGCGGCCGCTACCCCAACTCCAACGGCATGGAGGCCTTCGGTAAGACCGGTACGGCCAGCGATGAGAAGGACCTGTGGTTCGTGGGCGGCACGCCCTATTACGTCACCGCTGTGTGGTGGGGCTATGACGCGCCCTTCGATATGACCAAGACCCTCGGCAAGCAGCAGGCCAAGACCCGCACCTGTGTCATGGCCTGGAAGGCCCTGATGGAGCAGATCCAGGCAGAGCTGCCCTATAAGGCATTCCCGGCGGCTGACGGCGTCGTGGAGCGCAGCTACTGCACCCAGAGCGGCCTGCTGGCCAGCGGCTCCTGCCCGAGCACGGCAGTGGGCTACTACCGTGCCGACGACCTGCCCGACGTCTGCAATTATTCCCACGGTCAGGCAGCTGTCGCCAGCGAACCCCTCGCGCCTGAACCGGACACCACTGGCCTCGACACCGACTGAGCGGAAAACTCATACTTTTGCGGCATCGGGTAGCAATTCCGGTGCGCTGAGAGGGCACTTCACGGCACAAAACTGGATAATCTGACAAAATAGCATCCGACCTCTTGCAATGCAGGGAGTCGGATGCTATTATATTTTCTGCAAGAACACTTGTGTTTGAGAGGTGAACAAGTTGGAACGCCGTTTTTATCTGGTGGATGCACAGGTCCTGCCGGAAGTTTTTCTCAAGGTCGTCCGGGCCAAGGAACTTCTGGCCAGCGGAGAGGCACGCAGCATTTCGGCTGCGACCCGCAGCGTAGACCTGTCGCGCAGTGCATTTTATAAATATAAGGACTGCATTTTCGACTCGGAGAATGGCCGCGAGGTCATCACCGTCATGGCGACCCTGCGGGACGAGACGGGTGCATTACAGAGCCTTCTGGCCGGCATCAGTGCCGCCGGCGCCAGCATCGTGACCATCAATCAGTCTACTCCGGAGAACGGAGCCGCGCTGGTGGCTGTCACCATCCGCACCGACACCATGCAGATGACCCCCGAGGAGCTGACGGAAAAGCTTTCGCGCCAGCGGATGGTCGTGGGCGTACACTGCGGATACAATCTGTGACAGTACATTCATAGAAAAAGGAACGAGGGCAGTATCATGGCAAAAATCGCGATTCTGGGCTTTGGCACGGTGGGCAGCGGTGTGTACGAGGTGCTCTGCCGCAACGCCGCAGGCGTCTCCCGCCGCGCAGGCGAACCGGTGGAGGTCAAGTACATCCTTGACCCCAAAGACTTCTCGGATCATCCGGCCGCAAAGCTGTTTATAAAGAATTTTGACGCCATTCTGGAAGACCCCGAAGTAAAGGTCGTCGTCGAGACCATCGGCGGCACCCGCTTCGCTTACCCTTACGTCAAGGCCTGTCTCGAGAGCGGTCGGAGCGTCTGCACCTCCAACAAGGAGATGGTGGCCACCTACGGCGCAGAGCTGCTGGCTCTGGCCAGGGCACACAACTGCGCCTTCCTGTTCGAGGCGTCCGTGGGCGGCGGTACGCCCATCATCACCCCGATGCACCAGTGCCTCGCAGCCAACGTCATCACCGAGGTGGAAGGCATCGTCAACGGCACCACCAACTTCATGCTCACCAAGATGGTGCGGGAGAATCTGGGCTTTGACGAGGCTCTGAAGATCGCTCAGGAGCTGGGCTACGCCGAGACGAAGGATCCCGGCGACGATGTGGACGGCCGCGACGCCTGCCGCAAGATCGCCATCCTGTCCTCGCTGGTCTGCGGCCACCAGATCTACCCCCAGAACATCCCCACCCGCGGCATCCGCGACATCACGGTGGATGATGTGGCTGCGGCAGAGAAGCTGGGCTGCGTCATCAAGCTCATCGCCTGGATGAAGCGGGGCGAGGACGGCAGCGTTGCTGCCGGTGTCGAGCCCTGCCTCGTGCCGAAGGCAAACCAGCTGGC
>OGDY01004260.1_pt1 | contig 10021 bp, 12 predicted proteins | sample 1570341 | NCBI WGS metagenome assembly OGDY01 (sample SAMEA2581972, study PRJEB24529) | metagenome | biome: Human gut stool | place: China | collected 2011 | reverse complement strand
CAGCGGTCTTGAGGGTGCAGTCTATGAGATTACCGCAGCCGAGGATATTGTCACTCTGGACGGAACGGTCAGAGCCAAAAAGGGCGAGGTTGTGGATACCGTTACGACAGGAAAGGACGGTACAGCAAAATCCAAAGAACTGTATCTCGGAAAATATGAGGTTAAGGAAATAGCCTTGATGATCAGCTTTTTGAGTTTTCTCGTGTCGATCTGCAATTCGCAGACCTTTCCTTTCTGTTGGTATCGGCATCAAAAACCGCCGTAAAAACATCATCGTCCCTTGCCCGTGGAACGGGCACAGGCATGAAATAGCCGTAGATCATCGTCTGTTCTCCCTTGTTTTTTCTCTCTGTTTCTGTTTTCGAGGTTTGCTCCTGAGTTTCTGAGCCTGCTGCTGCATCTTCTCACGGGTGAACTCACCACGCTTCGGTGTCTTGCACTGGTCCTTGCCGACATACTCCGAAAATGCCCTCTTGAAATCCTCTGTCTTAGCAGCGGAAAAGAAAACATGATAGGTAGGCGGCGAGGTGCTTTTATCTCTTTTCAGAGCAAAATCCACATCGTATTTTCGTGCGGTTTTCAGGAAATCCCCGATATTTCGGTCTGAAACCTCAATGCTGTCGAGCTTTGACGGCGACTTAGCCTGCAACTGCTTATAGGTCATTCGCCCTTTTTTCTCTGCCTTGCCCGACATAAACTCCTGCAATGCCGATTTCAGCACATCAGCGGTCATTTTCTCCGCCTTGATCGAAATGTCAATGGTTTTCTTCGCACCGTTCACATAGTCGGACGGCATTACGCATCACCGCCTTCGTCTGCGGTCGGCATCTCAAAAGTTGAAAATGCTTCACTCTGGAGCCAACGGGTAATGTCACGCTGGACACTCATCACCTTGTCATAGTCGGGCGAGTGATACAGCAGATTTTCCTTGTTGGTCACATCTGTGCCAACGATACAGTATTCATCTTCCGAATGCTCCTCATCGACACCGACAGGACGCACTTCGACGCTGACCGCAATCAGGTTATCGTAGTTGACGAGATCGCCCTCCGGTGTCAGAATAGACTTAGCCATGATCTTCACCTTCCTTTCAAAAAAGCTCATTTGCCGTCTTTCAAGCAGCTACGTCCGGTTTCTTCTCCGCTCCCATAGCCACCACCTCCTCTCAGGAACGTTCAGTCATCATAACCGCCAAAATCTCTCTTGACAGCATACTCAGCCCATCGACCCTCAGCATTTTCCTTGAAACGCTTGCCGTTGGCTTCGTTGAACAGAGTGCTGATAAGATAACTCTCATAGTTCCGCACATTGTCTGTACGCTTCATCTGCTCAATAGCATTTTCAAGAACGTTTATATCAACTTTTAGCATAGCGGACTTGACAACTTCCCTGGGGAAGTCCTGTCCGCAGATACGCTCCGTTTTCTTTCGGGAACATATCCGCCGAACGATCATCTGAACGATCTCCTCAGCTTCTTCCTCATCACCGAGCCATTCTGCAAAGTAGGAAAAGTCGATGTTATTTTTCACTACTTCGGTATAAATCTCTTTTTCGCAGATATATCCGTCAATCCGTCCGTCTGTCTGTTTTTCATCATTTTCAACAGCTTTTCCGCTGACGGAGTGGGACTGATTGATAGATACTTGATCACTCAGTATTTGATTTTTCTTTATTATCTTCTTAGTATTTATTTGTCCCTGATTTTCTACCTCTTGAATTTCTACGGGTAGAATTTCAAGAGGTAGATTTTCTATGCCTTGTTTTTCTGCTCCTTGCGGAGCTTTTTTTATCGAGCTTACTTCGGTAGCGGATGTTTCTTCGTCCTCACCGTATGTATCATCATCGTCCCGGTCTGCATCAGGCGAATCCTTTTCTGAATACTCATAGAAGTCATAGACATACTCTATACGACCGCTCTTCGTTTCATTCGGCATCAGCTTAGTCACAGTGAGGTAACCCCAATGCTTCAGTTCGTCCAATGCTGCCTTGATCGCTGTTTCTTTCTCTTTGCAGATAGCTGTCAGACCTGAGATAGAGTAATCCCAATTCTCCGGCAAAGAAAGAACCTTACTCAGAACCGAGAAATTTCAGCTGTCTCAGGGTTTGACGAATTGGGCAGACCGTGAGAATATGAAGGTGGTAAGCAAGGCACTCAACGAGATGAACGCAAGCAATTCCACCCTTGAAGAATTGGAGAGCGCAGCTCACAGGGCACTTGCCGAATTTATGGTCATGTCAACACCGCAGTTTGAATTGAGCGACCGTATCCACGCTTTGGAGGAGCAAATTCCGGCTATCGAGGAATACCGCAAGTATAAGGTCTATTACAAGAACTATTCTTCTTTGGAGGGAAAGGCTAAAAAGAAATATGGGGAGAACTGCCGTTACGAACTCGACCAGTATCATGAGTGTCGTAAAAAGCTGAAAGAACTGTTTCCGAATGGCGTTATTCCCAAGATCAAGGACTTGCAGGACGAGCTGAAGAAAGCCCGTGAGGATTATGCCAAGATGAGTGCGGAGCGTAAAGCCCTAAAGAAAGAAGCGGACAGGCTTTCAAGGCTTGCACAGCAGAAGCGTGACAGTCAGAGAACACTTTCCCGATATATGGAAAACAAACAATCTGCCAAGAGAAAGAAAAGTCAGCTTGAATAAAAATAACGGCAAGGAGAGTGGTTTCTCCTTGCCATTGAGGATATGTATAGTTACTTAGAAAAATCAGAATTTAGCAGTATTTGTCAAATAGCATTTTCACCTCTGACAATATAAATTGAACACCCATCTGATTAGAACAATCTTCCTCCATATCTTCAATATGTTCATACTGATTAAAATGTTTTGGAAGAAGCGGACTTGCTCCATTTTTGAGAAGATACTCGATGTATTCCAGTTCCATTGGAGCGGGTTTATAAGTATGATTTTTAGGGATATCTGAAAGATTAAATATCTCTCCATCCTCATTGACAACAGAATTAAGGCACATCTCAACTGCTGATTCAAGCATCAGATAAGCGTATTCATCCATAAATAGACTTCTATTTGCTTCAATAAATCTGATACAATTGCGAAGATCATCATTATAGTTCAGTTTTCCTAAAATCCTATAATGAAGCGGAATAGAGGAATCATAGCTCATTACTTTCTGGACATCATTCAATACTTCATCATCTAAATCTAAAAAATCCATAAGTGCTACTCCTCTAAATTCCGATTTTCACGAGCAAGCTAAGTGCCTACCCTTATCAGTAATTATACATCATCACCACCAATAAGTCAACCGTCAATCAACAAAAAGAAAAAATTTTACATCAGAAAGGAAACAAAAGCTATGAGCAAAATAGGATACATCAGAGTTTCAACGGAACATCAGGAAACAGCGAGACAGCATGAGATCATGTGCGACTATCAGGTTGACCGCATCTTCTCCGAGAAGCTGTCAGGAGCGGACACAGACCGTCCTCAGCTCAGGGCAATGCTGGACTATGTGCGTGAGGGCGATACGCTCTACATCGAGAGTATCAGCCGTCTGGGGCGCTCCACGAAGGACTTGCTGAACATCATCGACACGCTCACCGAAAAGGGAGTAATCATCGTCAGCCACAAGGAGAAAATCGACACCGATACACCGTCAGGAAAATTCATGTTGACCGTGTTCGCAGCCCTCTCACAATTGGAGCGTGAACAGCTCAAACAGCGACAGCGTGAGGGCATCGAGATCGCTAAGGCACAGGGCAAGTACACCGGGCGAAAGCCTATCCCCACCGACTGGACGAGGTTCGGGCAGCTCTATGGGGAATGGAAGTCGAAGAACATTACGGGCAGGGACTTTATGCGGAGAATGGGATTGTCAGCTAACACTTTCTATCGCCGTGTGCGTGAGTATGAACTCCGTCACGGCATCACCGAGCAGACCTCTGCTTGACCGTCGGGCAAACGGAAAAGCCCTACAGTGCCGTCCGAGCCTGCGGAGCGGAAAACTTAACCGCTGAAAAAGAAAAACCCTCAGAAACGCTTACAAGAGCATTTCCGAGGGCTTGCGGTTATTCAGTTCCAATAGAGTTTGTGCCTGTTGTGGTGTGCGCCACAATGACTATTCAGACTTGTGTGGAACGAAAAACAGGTGCGCCAATAGGCTATGGGTAAAAGCAAAGTTATTCAATTTCCGTAATTTTAGGAATAAGCAAATACAACCAATTCGTCATTATTAGTGATATTATAAATCTCATCGGCGGTAAACTGCTTGCCGTCTTCCTTTTCCAGAACGACACCTATAATTTCCAACTTATCCACACTTAGCGCATCTTTTTGTTTCAGCTTTTCTCTAATGTTGTTCAATTTTTCTGACATAAAGTTATCTTCATACTGAGTTGAAATAATATCAATAAATCTTTGAGCAGGGGCATCGAACTCAGTCTTGTTAAGATAGTCATGATCATAGAGTAAGAATCCATAAGCAGTATCATAATCAGAATATAACTCATATCCACTAACTGTTTGCGGAATGTGATGACCAGCTGCATACTTAGAAGAAGCTGTAACATCATCAGGAAGATAGGTATCTACCCAACAAAACTTAACGGCATACCCTAAATCATTAAGTCTTGTGTTGTACTCCATTACTTCTTTATAGCTCATCGAACTGCCAAAAGATAAAGCTAATTGATCATGAGGATTGTCGGGGTCAAATACAATATCAGGTTCACATTTACTTTGATAATGCCTGAACTCCATGTGGGTGTCAGCATGATTTGGAAGTGCTGCTTCGGGGAATGGCTTTACAAGGTTAATTCCTTTGAACAATTCCTGCTTTTCGTACTTGTAGCTGTTTTGAAACAATCCGTATTGGAATATTACCTTATCATCACTGTCATAATAAGTGTTATATACATATTTTCTGCTATAGTCGCTGGACTTTGTAACTTGGCATTTTACTGTATTTTGACACCCAAGAACAAAGGAATAGTCTTTAATTACATTGGCATATGAATCATACTGGTTAATATCTGCTTTGATATTTCTTAGTTGTTTCATAACAACGGGAATGATAACGATTGATAGCAAAGCTATTATAAGAGAAGTTATTATTAAGGGTTTCTGACTCGAGAGTAGTTTATTCGGCATTTCCACTCACCAAAACCCCATTATAATAAACTAAAATCCTGTCATTTTCTGAGTAGTCTCCACCATTCAATGAGTAATCGTTGGAAATATCATAATTATCCCAACTCATTGTGTGTACTCGGAAATGAACATCTAAATCAGTATTCTCAGGTAAAATGCTGTTTTCAACCTGATTAAAGCTCAATGTTATCTTTGAGCATTCAAGCTCCTCATCATACGAAATATTACCAATAACAGAACTATTAATTGTTACGTTATCAAGTCCAGCCCAGTCGCATTCAAATATCTCGTTTATATTATTATCATTATCATAAAGGTAAACTATTTCAAGGTTGTTGATATCAATTTCCTTACCTGAAAGATTTGACAGTTTAATTCGCGCTGCTATAGTATTAGTAATTATGTCATTGTACACATTTTTAGATTTCAAAGAAATATCATTCTCATTAAGTGTGATGGGATTAATATTTCTAAATCTATAAGTCGCATCATTAACAGTTACTGTTTTATTTTGCGTATTAACCAACACTGTTGTTCCTTCTGAAACCACTATTCCAGCAGCAACAAACGAATCTTCACCATTTGAGAATACAAAGTCGACAGTTTGGTCTTCTAAGGACTCAAAAGTATAAGTATACTTGTTATCAGAATAAGTACATATATACATTTCCTGATTATTAAGATTGCCCATTCTGTCGATTCGGAATTCTTCACTATTGTCGTAGATACCAAACCAACTATCATTTGCTTTACTAAGAATTAAATTATACTCACTATCATCACTGACAGCGGACATATTCATGTTTCCCTTAAAAGCGAGTTGATAATTATAGGATGGAGTTGATGATGCGAGAAGCTTCCTTGCTTTTGCCTGAGTAATGTAGCCACCCTGAAGAGAGCTTTTGCCATTTTTCAGAAATGTTACAACATCTTCAAGTACCTGATCATCGGTTGCAAGACCCATATGATTTTTTCCATAGACCTTGTAATCCTTAAATCGCTGCTTTGCACTTATCAGCGGAACTATAGAATCACCAGTTGCCGTACTATTTGCGTACGATGGCATTGTAAAAAAGCCCTCACTTGTATAGGCACATGACATAGAAGCAAAAGTATCTGTGTTACTATTACCAATGAATGCAATAGTTTCTATACCATTATATGCGTTATCATCAAGTGAATTTTGGAAGTCAATTGCCTTGTTTAATAACTTATTGTTACAAACATCCCCAATAATAGAATTTGTTTCTGAGTAATTCAAAGGTTCATCGACGCTTTCTGTTTTCCAGAATTCCCACCATTCACCAGTATAAGCAATGGTGCGTCGATTTAACCAACTGCTTGTATAGATATAATCGTCATTTGGCAACAATTCATAAATGCTTGTGAAATTATTGGCAAGGCTTTGTACAAACGGTCCTGCATACCCTAACTCATCGTATCCCAAAACATCTGATAAATCACCACTTAATAATACTTTACCAGCAAGAGGAGCGCCCCCAAATGGTGTACCAAGAGTTACTACTTTAGATATCTTACTTGTATCATAGTTGTTGACATATCCATCAACCAATAATCCACCCATACTATGAGCAACAAAGTTAATATCATCATAATCTTTCACTTTATTGTACAAGTCAGAGAGCTGCGAATTAATATCTAATCTCCAATCATAAGCATAGAAGATTACATCAGTGTTTTCATTAAAATTTGCTTGATTTAATTTATTATGTAGTTTTTCATAAACATCCATGGTTCCATAAAACTGTGTGCCAAGATTAATAGGATCATCTGATTCTCCATTGTTATCGCAACTGATGTGCATCAAATCAGCTACCATACTTCTAATCATTAAGCCGTTTATAATAAAATCATCATCCCAATCAACACTCATATCTTCATTAAGCCAAAAAGGTTCCCAACACCTATCCCCATTTTCCCTAAACAACTGGGAACCCATTATACCTGGAACAATTACTATTGCTTTATCAATTTTAGGAATTTTTATCTTCTTGGTTATTTCCTTTACCTCATTGTTCTCCGCATCGAGAGGATAAGTAAGCGTTATCTTGATTTCATCTTCTAAATCTTCTGCCACATTAATGCTTTGCTTAAGCTTGTATGATAAATTAAGAGCTTTATGACTTCCCGATGACATCACTGAATATGTTACTGGTGAATTTAAACCCGTTACCTTTTCAAGATAAGTTGGAGTAGATATGGAAAGCACTACATTGTTAACATTTACGTCGCTTATGTTGTCTAAATAAATCGAAAGATTTGCATTTCCATATTGTCCATTTCCGTATTCTAATGTATTATCAGCATAAACACTAAGAGCAATAGGAGGAACTAAATCTTGTTCTAACTCACTCAATCCGTAATAGGTAACAAATTCTCTTGTTTCACCACTGGAGAAAGTATCTTTGTTCCATGTTATGGATACCGCACTATCTCCATTGGAAACTGCTGGATGAGTCACGTAATCCCAAAGTGTGTGTGATACATTTCCCCAATTAGTAAATTGTACTTTATCGGGCTTTCTGTCACCCGATTTGTAGAATGTTCCTTGTGCTACTACACCGGGATTAGTTGCAGAATCAAAGGCTTGCCATATTTGTGGAATACTAGAACCCGTATATTCAGTTTCAGTTGTTACATCAGAGCCATTAACTCTGAATGGTGCAGCATCATTACCTCCGAGCATAGTGTCCATCATAATTCTTATGCCCACTTGCTTCTCGTACTCTGTATCATTTTTAACGATATACTTAATCTGAACAACATCATCTCGTCCTGTCGCAGAATTCTCTATAATAGATAATTCTTGTGTGACATCAACACCATCGTAAGTGGCTTTGGAGACACTTTTAGATCCATCAGCATCATAAGTTACATTTGATGATGTAAATTCATTTTTGTTCTCGCCGACAACAATTGTTGTTTTTGATGTTCCTCCACCCGGATGACCGAAAAGCATCTTTTTATTATCATCAGTTGAACTATTAGGGTTTCCTCCTGTTGTACCAATAGTATAGTGCCCATTACTTGCAGTGTTGAACTCAATGTAGTCATTTGCTATTAAAGTATTATTTTTGAGAATACTTTTAAGCATTCTATTTTGGGGAACACTTACAGCAGAACTTGCCAGATTTGATTTCCATTCTTGGTACTCTTCACCATTAGGATCTAACGTTGAGTAATATTGATATTCGTCAACATAATCATCGGCAAAAGCAGGTAAACTCGTAAGCATAGTTGTAGATAACGCAATACAGCTAAGACCTGCCACGATACGTTTCAAAATCTTATTCTTAACCATTTCATACCACCTTTCTGCAACACATAGTTGCTAATTATTTTTTGTTCACATATTTTCTAAGCTCCTCCGGCTCAACAGGCTGTGCGAACCAGTGATAGCAAGCACTTGGAACAGATGTGGTAGCTACCACCAGTGCGAGAGCCGCCAGTGCCGTGGAAGCCTTCTTTGCGATACTCATCAGCTTTTTCATTACAAATCCCTCCTTTCAAACAGCTCAGATAAGTCAGGCTCTGGGGGCTGATAGAACGTAATACCGCAAGCACTGCCGTTTGCAAGATACAATGCTACCCTAACCAGAGCAAGAATTATAATCGCCCAAATACTTCGTTTTTCTCTTTCCTTGTCATCGTTTACTGTTATCACCCCGATTCAAAAAGTGACCGAGCAGTGCCATGATTGCTGACAGCAGTATTCCGCTTGATACATAAAGGCTTATTTTCTGGTATTGGAATACAAGCAGTGCGATCACAGCAGCAGAAAGGGCAACGGCAAGTATAATACTCCGTTTCCTCAACTTGATACCCTTTTCCTCTGACATCGGTTTATTCGGATGCGGAACGGGAGCGATACAGAAAATGATGGGCAATGCTATCGTTATGAAGCCAATGCTGAATATCTGAGCAATTTGTCCGCTTATATTGCAAATGCCGTAAGAGAAAGCCAGCATCACCATGACAAGCGTGAACATACAGCTCAGATGACTGTTAGCATGATACCCACCCACAAACTTTCTCAACCCCATAAATACGGCTATGAATACAACAACCGCAGGCAGTGTATGGGAGATCAGAGCAATCAGCAGGACGATGATGGTATTCAGCACATCGGAGATCAGCAGCTCCATTCCATATGCATAGATTACCTCTTTGGATTCTTCCGTTATGTTCTGAATCACAAAAAAGTGTGCTATGTTTTTTGCAAGTTTTGAAATCATTTCTGAATCACTTCCTGCAAAAATCATAGCACACGCTGGCGATTTTTTCAATAGATTTTACACAAAAGTGCCGCAAAGTGTACTGAAATGTCGCTTTCTTGTACCGAAAGTCAGATGATTAAATCAGCAAACAATTACGAACCATAATATTCAGCTTAAAAATTCCGTCCTCATAATCGAAACTTACCAACCCTCCCAATCTATCTACGGAAGATTTGATACTGTTTATCCCTATGCCGTGAAGCCCTTGTTCTTTCTTTGTTGATGTTAAAGCAGATGTATCTACCTTATCTGATGTGTTTGTAATGACAATAAATAGCTTCTCTCGTTCTTCCGTTAGGCTTATCCAAATATGCTTATGTGGAACATCAGCCCTCTGACAGCCCTCTATTGCGTTATCAAGAGCGTTTCCTATGATACGGCAAAGTTCCAATTCATCAGCCTTGATACTTGTTATGATATTGACCTTGCAAATAAAATCTATACCATAGGTCTGAGCAAGAGAACCTTTGATGTTCACGATAGAATCTACGGCGTTATTTCCAGTATAGCAAAGCCTGTTAGCAAGCCTTACAAATGAGCTTAGTTTGACAGTAACCGCCAATCATCACCAGCTCTCGCCAAAGGTGAAGAAATGAGGTATAATA
>OGDY01004259.1_pt1 | contig 10022 bp, 6 predicted proteins | sample 1570341 | NCBI WGS metagenome assembly OGDY01 (sample SAMEA2581972, study PRJEB24529) | metagenome | biome: Human gut stool | place: China | collected 2011 | reverse complement strand
GGTGTTCTTGCATACGCGGATATGTATAGTTGCCTGAAGAAGCAACGGAGCATGTCCTTTGTGGTTTTTAGAAGGTGCTTTTCCGGTTTTTGCAGTATTTCTTTGTATCTTTGCAGCCCCATTGAATTAAGTTACGTATGAACTTCATTACTCCTGTCGAACTTCCCGCCCATCTGCCTTGCTTGCGGCATACGGACCACTTGCTGCTGCTGGGCTCCTGCTTTGCAGCCAATATGGGCGCAAGGTTTACCGAAGCGAAATTTTCCTGCGATGTCAATCCTTACGGCGTACTTTATAACCCTCTGTCCATATCCGCCGCTTTGCGTGAAATCGTATTTGGGAAAGTGTATGGTAAGGAAGACCTGTTTTTCTTTCGCGATTGCTGGCATAGTCCCATGCATCACGGAGATTTCTCGTCACCGTTGGCAGACGAAACGTTGAAGAGAATCAACGGACGGATTGCCGGTGCGCACGAACAGATTTTCCGTTCGGCGTGTTTGCTGCTGACTTTCGGCACGTCCTGGGTGTACGAACAAAAAAATACAGGGCGTATCGTGGGCAACTGCCATAAGCTGCCCGAGAAGGAGTTTACCCGCAGGCGGCTGACAGTAGATGAAATTGTGTCGGACTATGTTTCGCTGCTATCGGGGCTGCTGGCGCGCAACTCCGGATTGAAAGTGATATTTACCGTCAGCCCTATCCGCCATGTACGCGAAGGCATGCATGCCAATCAGCTCAGTAAGTCCGTCTTGCTGCTGGCTGTAGACAGACTGCAAGCTGCTTTTCCGGAGAATGTATTCTATTTTCCCGCCTATGAATTGGTTTTGGATGAATTGCGGGATTACCGCTTCTACGCTGAAGATATGGTGCATCCCTCCGAAGTGGCTGTGCAGTATGTGTGGGAACGCTTCTCGTCCGCCTGTTTTTCGCCGGAGACGTTACAGATCATAGAAGAAAGTGAAAATATACGTAGGGCATTGGCACACAAGCCCTTTCATCCCGGCTCTGAGGAGTATAAGCGTTTTTTAGGACAAATTGTGTTAAAAATAGACCGACTTAACGGAAAATACCCGTACTTAGACTTCCAAAAGGAAAGAGAATTATGTCATACACGATTGAAGATATAGCTCGCATCATCGGCGCGCGGCGGATAGGGGATAGGCCTGCCGCTATCGACTGGTTGCTTACAGACAGCCGTTCCCTGAGTTTTCCCGAAGAAACACTGTTTTTTGCCTTGCCTACAAAGCGGAATGACGGTACCCGTTATATCCGTGATTTGTATGCGCGCGGCGTACGTAATTTTGTGGTCAGCGAAGAGAGGCTGAATGAGGTTGGAATCGGAGAACCGAAAGTTGAAGACGCCGCACGGCAGGAAACTGTGGATACTGCTGCGATGCAGCCGGCTTTCAACTTACTGGTCGTTCCCAACCCGTTGAAAGCCTTGCAGAAACTGGCAGAGCAACATCGGGACCGGTTTCAGATTCCTGTTATCGGCATTACAGGCAGCAACGGAAAAACCATTGTGAAAGAGTGGCTGCATCAGTTGCTGAGTCCCGAACGGATGATAACACGCTCTCCCCGCAGCTACAATTCCCAGATAGGCGTACCTTTGTCCGTGTGGCAGATGAGTGAACAAACGGAGCTTGCCATATTGGAGGCGGGCATTTCGGAACTGGGAGAAATGCGTGCTTTGCAGAATATTATCAAACCTACAATTGGTATCCTGACAAATATAGGAGGCGCGCATCAGGAGAATTTCTTCTCTTTGCAGGAGAAATGTATGGAGAAACTGGCGCTCTTTAAGAATTGCGATGTGGTGATTTATAACGGTGACGACGAGTTTATCAATAACTGCGTGGGCAAATCCATGCTTTCCGCCCGTGAGATAGCATGGAGCAGGAAAGATATGGAGCGTCCGTTATATATAAGTAAGGTGGAAAAGCAAGAGGATTCCACTGTTGTTTCTTATCGTTATCTGGATATGGACAATACATTTACACTGCCGTTCATTGATGATGCTTCTATCGAGAATTCGTTGAATTGTTTGGCGGCCTGTCTGTATCTGATGCTGCCTGCCGAACAGATTACGGAGCGTATGGCAAAACTGGAACCGATAGCGATGCGCCTGGAGGTGAAAGAGGGCAAAAACGGGTGCTTGCTTATAAACGACAGTTACAATTCTGACCTCGGTTCGCTGGATATAGCGCTTGATTTCTTGTATCGCCGCTCACAGAGTAAGGGCTTGAAACGGGCACTTATTCTTTCGGATATATTGGAGACGGGACAGAATACGCCGACTCTCTACCGTCAGGTGGCACAGTTGGTAAACAGCCGGGGAATAGAACGTATTATCGGTGTGGGAAATGAAATATCTTCATGTGCCGCACGGTTTAGCATCGAGAAGACTTTTTATCCGGATACGGCTACGCTGATTGAAGCCATTGGCCGGGGAGAACTCCGGCTGGAGAATGAAATAATTCTGATTAAAGGGGCGCGTAAGTTCGGTTTCGATGCGTTGACGGAAGCCTTGGAGAAGAAAGTGCACGAAACGATATTGGAGGTAAATCTCGGTGCAATGATCGCTAATCTGAATCATTATCGCGGCAAGCTAAAACCTGAAACCAAAATGGTGTGTATGGTGAAGGCTTCTGCCTATGGCGCAGGTTCGTATGAAATAGCCAGAACTTTGCAGGAACATCATGTGGATTATCTGGCTGTTGCTGTTGCCGATGAAGGGTCGGATTTACGTAAAGCGGGCATTACGGCAAGCATTATCATTATGAATCCGGAGATGACGGCATTCAAGACGATGTTCGACTATAAACTGGAACCGGAAGTTTACAGTTTCCATTTGTTGGATGCGCTGATTAAAGAAGCTGAGAAAGAAGGTATCACCAATTTCCCCATTCATGTGAAACTGGATACCGGTATGCACCGGTTGGGGTTTGCTCCGGAAGATATGCCCCGGCTCATAGAACGTCTGAAAGGACAGAATGCGGTTATTCCCCGTTCGGTATTCTCTCATTTTGTAGGAAGCGACGCTCAGCAGTTCGATGCTTTTACGCGTAAACAGATAGAAACTTTTGAAAAGGCTTCCATGCTGCTGCAGGAGGCGTTTCCGTATAAGATACTTCGTCATATCTGTAATTCGGCCGGTATAGAGCGTTTTCCGGGAGCACAGTTTGATATGGTGCGGTTGGGAATCGGATTGTATGGCATCAGTCCGATAGATAATTCTATAATGCATAACGTCAGTACGTTAAAGACTACCATCCTGCAGATTCGTGATGTGCCCGAAGAAGATACGGTGGGATATAGCCGCAAGGGACATTTGACGCGTCCTTCACGTATTGCTGCCATTCCTATCGGCTATGCCGACGGGTTGAACCGTCACTTGGGCAATGGACACGCCTATTGCCTGGTGAACGGACAACGTGCTCCTTATGTGGGTAATATCTGTATGGATGTTTGTATGATTGATGTTACTGACATTGATTGCAAAGAAGGCGACAGCGTTGAGATTTTCGGAGATCATCTTCCTATAACCGTCCTCTCCGATGTGCTCGGGACAATTCCCTACGAAGTGCTTACAAGTGTTTCGACACGTGTGAAGAGGGTGTATTATCAGGATTGAGAAGATGACAAGGCGTAAAGTATGGAATATACTTCATATTTTATATTTTATACTTTGTATTTCGTGCTTCGTACTTCATAAATCTTCTTATCTTTGCAATCAAATTTAATCCGATATGACTATGACAAACTTACTTTTATTAGGTTTCTTGCCCAGCGGTTCCGAATGGATTATCATCGCATTGGTTATCTTGCTGCTGTTTGGCGGTAAGAAAATTCCTGAACTGATGCGCGGTTTGGGAAAAGGCGTAAAGAGTTTCAAAGAAGGGGTAAACGAGGCTAAAGACGAAATCAATAAAGCAAAGGAAGAGGTGGACAAACCTGTAGATAATAAGTAATAAGGTGATGAAGCGGTTGTTGTCGTTCCGTTACCTTGTTGTTTTGCCGCCTTGTCACTCTATCGCTGTTTATGTTTATGGCAGATAAAGAGTTAACCTTCTGGGATCATTTGGACGAACTGCGCCGGGTGCTGTTCCGCATTCTTGGTGTATGGTTTGTGTTGGCTGTGGGTTATTTCATTGCGATGCCTTATCTGTTTGATAATGTAGTGCTGGCTCCTTGCCATAATGATTTCATCTTTTATGATTTGCTGCGTTATATCGGTGAAGTATTTGACTTGCATGACGAATTCTTTACGCAGGAGTTCCAGATAAAATTGATAAATATTAATCTGGCCGCACCGTTTTTCATCCATATATCTACAGCATTTTGGATGTCGGTGGTGACGGCTGCGCCATATGTATTCTTCGAGATATGGCGGTTTGTCAGTCCCGCACTCTATCCCAACGAGCGCAAAGGGGTACGGAAAGCACTCGGTCTGGGTACGGTGATGTTTTTTGTAGGAGTGTTGCTGGGTTACTTTATGGTATATCCGCTGACCTTACGTTTTTTATCCACTTACCAGCTTAGCGCAACGATAGAGAACCAGATTTCTCTCAATTCGTACATCGACAATTTTATGATGCTGGTACTCTGCATGGGACTTGCTTTTGAACTTCCGTTGGTAACGTGGTTGCTTTCGTTGCTGGGGTTGGTGCATAAGACATTCCTGCGGAAGTATCGTCGCCATGCAGTGGTTATCATTGTTATTGTTGCCGCTGTCATAACTCCCACTGGCGACCCGTTTACACTGACCGTCGTTGCCGTTCCGCTTTATCTTCTTTATGAAATGAGTATTCTGATGATTAAGGACAAGAAAGCGGATGAAACCGAGGAGATTATAGAGACCGGAGAGAGATGAATGCTGAAATAGAGGAATATTTTTATTTACTGCGGGAAGTCTGTCGTGCAGATGACTCTTCTTTGGGAACCGCTTACCGTCAATTGCGGGAACTGCTTGAGCATTTATGCCGTACGCAAATGACGGATAGCAGTCTGCAAATGACCGACCTTGCCGCCCGTATCAATTTTGTATCTTCCAAGCTGGGGCTGACCGTTGCAGAGCAAAATCGCCTGCATACTTTCCGGCTTGCCTCTAATGCCGTCCTTAATCGCCAGACAGAGCCTTCACGCGAAAAACTGTTGCGTGATGCCAAGACAGTATCTTTCTTTGTGAAGCGTATAACCGGTGAAGATATTCCGGCAGACCTGTATCGTCTCTTTCCGCAGGCTGATGCCACGTACATTGCAGCTCCCCCGGCAAAGGAACGTGTACGGCGTATGCGCGTCAATTTTCAGTATGCCGATACGGATTATCTGTATGTACTGCCTGTGGATAGCGTGGCGGACGAACCGTTGCGGGTACGTTATAATGTGCCTCAAATCAATGATGAATTTGCTGAGACTTGTGGCTTGTTGTGGCGGCATGCCCAGATTAATCTGCTGGATGTGGCAGTAGATGAGGCAGGTGTGCTTACACCCTCTTTCATTATTTTAGAACCGGATTATCTGCTTGATATCAGCTCATTGGCAGAATGTTTCAGGGAATATGGCCATCATCCGGCAAACTATATGCTGGCAAGGTTGCAGATGCCCGATAATACCCGTCCTCTTTTGTTGGGTAATATAGCCAATCTCTTTCTGGATGAATGGATTCATGCAGAGGGAGAACCGGACTATTTGGCGTGTATGAAAAAAGCATTCCGTTCGTATCCCATTGAATTGGCTGCCTGTGCCGATTTGCGCGACCACGAAAAGGAACGTGAATTTTTTGCTGACTGCAAACGGCATTTTGATAATATCAGGCAAACGGTAACAAAGACTTTCCGGGAATCGGGTTATGAACTGGATAAAACGGATGCTGTGTTAGAACCGTCCTATATATGCGAAGCATTGGGTTTGCAGGGACGTCTGGATTATATGCAGCGCGATATGTCGTCTTTCATCGAAATGAAATCGGGTAAGGCGGATGAGTATACTATCCGGGGAAAGGTAGAGCCGAAAGAGAATAACAAGGTGCAGATGTTATTGTATCAGGCGGTATTGGAGTATGCCATGGGAAGGGATCACCGTCGTGTGAAGTCGTATTTGCTCTATACGCGTTATCCGTTGCTTTATCCTGCACGTCCTTCATGGGCTATGTTGCGTCGGGTCATGGATGTTAGAAATCGTATTGTGGCAAACGAATATGGTATCCAGTTGCGTAATAGCCCTCAATATACAGCGGAGCGCCTGCAAGATATTAAATCCGAAACCTTGAATGAGCGGCAACTTGACAACATTTTATGGAAACGCTATTTGTGTCCTTCGATTGATGCTGTGACACAGAGGATCAATGCGCTGTCAGCGTTGGAACAGTCGTATTTCTATGCATTGTATAACTTTATAACCAAAGAACTCTATACTTCGAAATCCGGTGATGTGGAGTATGAGGGACGTGCCGGAGCAGCAGCTTTATGGCTTGCTACTTTGGCGGAGAAAAGCGAGAACGGGGAGATCTTATATGATTTGGTGATACGGCAGAATCATGCAGCGGATATCCATAAACCTTATTTGGTGTTGGAACGTGTGCATCCGGATGCTGATACTTTGCCCAATTTCCGGCAAGGAGACGCGATTGTTCTGTATGAACGGAACGTAAACGAAGATAATGTTACCAATAAAATGGTATTCAAAGGAAATATTGAATATCTGACGGATCATGAAGTCGGAATCCGTTTACGTGCTACACAGCAAAATCCTTCCGTACTTCCTGCCCGGAGTCTTTATGCGATAGAGCACGATACGATGGATACCACTTTCCGTTCGATGTATCAAGGATTATATGCTTATCTGTCTGCTACGCAGGAACGGCGCGATTTATTGCTTTCTCAGCGCCCGCCGGAGTTTGACGAATCATTGGATATACTCATAGCTCAAGCGGAAGACGACTTCACCCGCGTTGCATTGAAAGCGAAAGCTGCAAAAGATTACTTCCTGTTAGTCGGTCCTCCGGGGACGGGTAAGACCTCCTGTGCCCTGAAGAAAATGGTGGAGACTTTCCATGCCGATAAAGACTCACAAATTCTTCTACTTTCGTATACCAATCGTGCTGTTGATGAAATATGCAAGTCGCTTGCTTCGATTCGTCCTGCTGTCGACTTTATCCGTGTAGGGAGCGAATTATCCTGTGATGAAGCATATCGCGGACATCTGATCGAAAACGAGTTGGCATCCTGTACACGCCGTGCCGATGTTTATGAACGTATACGTAATTGCCGTATCATGGTAGGAACTGTGGCCGCCATTTCGGGAAAGCCCGAACTCTTTCGGTTGAAGCACTTTGATGTAGCTATCGTCGATGAGGCTACTCAGATATTAGAACCGCAATTGTTAGGTATTCTTTGTGCACACGGCGAAGGCGACAGGAATGCGATAGATAAGTTTATCCTGATCGGTGATCATAAACAACTTCCTGCCGTTGTCCTGCAAAAAGCGGAGCAATCTGCTATCTATGACGAAACATTGTTGGCTATCGGGCTGACTAACCTGAAAGACTCTTTGTTTGAACGTCTTTATCGGAATTGCCCTGCCGTTCACCGTTCACACGATATGCTCTGTCGTCAGGGACGTATGCATCCCAAAGTCGCCTTGTTTGCCAACCGGGCTTTCTATGGCGGACATCTGATACCGGTAGGCCTGCCGCATCAGACAGAGTCATCCGAACACATTTCCCGTCTTGCTTTTTATCCTTCACAGCCGGAGAAGGCGGGCGGGTCGGCCAAGATAAATTATTCCGAAGCCCGTATTGTCGCAGGTCTGGCAGCTCAAATCTATGAATCTCACCGGACAGACTTTGACGATTCCCGTACTTTGGGAGTTATCACACCTTATCGCAGTCAGATAGCACTTATAAAAAAAGAAATAGAAGCGTTAGGGATCCCGGCGCTCAATCGGATATTGGTTGATACTGTCGAACGTTTTCAAGGTAGCGAGCGGGATGTGATTATTTATTCCTGTTGTATTAATAGTTATTATCAGTTAAAATTTGTGTCGAATTTAACAGAAGAGAATGGAGTGCTGATAGACCGGAAATTGAACGTAGCCCTTACTCGTGCAAGGAAACAGATGTTTGTAACAGGAGTCCCGAAATACCTGAAATCCAACCCGCTTTATGAAAGTTTATTAAATTTAATAGAGACTCAGGGGTAATTCGCTAATTTTTGCAGATGTTAGTTTTTATTCTCTCTTTATGCAATTCATTAACACCTTAATAATGAACAAACGCCTATATTTGCAACACGTTTTTTTCATAGAGATTTAGATTTAAGGTTAGAAGAATTGTGGAAGTCGTGAGACTTCCCTTTTTTTCATCTTAACGTTTACTATCCTTCATTGTTTGAATGTGCAAGATATTTTGTAAAATAGTACAGGATGGCTATGAAGAATAAGTAAACCTAAAAAGCCTTCTTCGTGAGAAGAGGCTTTTTTGTTTTACTAGAATATTTTGTTTTACGAAAAACAGGAAGGTATTATTAATTGGATACCTTCCTGTTTCATTTTATATCAGATGATAGATTAATCCAATACGATAGGTTTGTACTTCGGTACTAATGCCTTCATAATCACCCAGCCTACCAGGTAAGCTACCGCACAGATACAGAACATAATGAAATATCCGGCAGGCTTGCCTTCGAATCCCATAAATGTCATGTGCGTTTCGTCGGCATGAACAAACAGCAGACCTGCACCGAACTGCATCAACATGGAACCTACACCACCGGCCATGCCACCGATACCTGTAATACTTGCAATAGCGGTTTTCGGGAACATATCACCTACAGTAGAGAAGATGTTAGCCGACCAAGATTGGTGGGCAGCACCGCCGATACCGATAAGGATAACCGGGAACCACGGAGAGAATGTACCCAATGGCTGTGCCAGCAATACCACCAACGGGAAGAAAGTAAAAATCAACATTGCCTTCATACGGGCAGCATAAGGATTCATACCTGTCTTATTAATAAAGATAGTCGGGAGTTTACCGCCATAGATAGACAACATTGTTACGGCATAAAGAGTGAAAATCAAAGCCATTCCCAGTCCATCGGAAGTCTTGATGTCAAATTGGGTATTCAGGTAAGACGGAGTCCAGAACAAGAAGAACCACCACACACCGTCGGTCATAAACTTGCCGGCAGCGAAAGCCCATGTCTGCTTGTAAGTGAAACATTGAAGGAAAGACATCTTCTTTTCTTCTTTCACCTCTTCAATCACAGGGGCGGCGCCTTCTTCATATTTATCCTGTTCGATATAATCAAGTTCGGCTTTGTTGACGTGTTTACTCTTTGAAGGAGCATCATACATGAATACCCACATACCCATCCAGACAAAACCAAGCGCACCGATTACGATAAATGCCATTTCCCAGCCCCATGCTTTTGCGATCAACGGAATGGAAACGGGAGCGATCAAGGCACCGATAGAGGCACCGGCGTTAAAGATAGAAGTAGCGTAAGCGCGGTCCTTTTTAGGGAAGTATTCAGCCGTTACTTTGATAGCAGCCGGGAAGTTGCCCGCTTCACCGAGTGCAAGGATACAGCGAGCGGCAAGGAAGCAGTACATACTGACGGTAGCCAGTACAACAACTACGTCACCGGTAGCAGCCATTAGTTCGGCTGCGCTGTGCAAACCTACATATTGTTCGGTCACAATTCCGCAGAGTGCGTGCATACAAGCACCTGCCGACCATACACCGATTGCCCAGAGATACCCTTTTTTTGTGCCCATCCAGTCGATGAAGCGACCGGCAAACAGCATACATATTGCATATACAATAGAGAATACGGAAGTGATAGTACCGTAGTGTACTTCATTCCAATGGAATTCCGGTTTGATAAATTCGTCCCAGGTCAGCGATAGCACCTGGCGGTCGAGATAATTAACTGTTGTTGCAAAAAATAGCATAGCACAGATAGTCCATCTGTAGTTTGTCATTTTTTCGCCTGTTTTTTGAAATGCATTCATGATAA
>OGDY01004257.1_pt1 | contig 10028 bp, 6 predicted proteins | sample 1570341 | NCBI WGS metagenome assembly OGDY01 (sample SAMEA2581972, study PRJEB24529) | metagenome | biome: Human gut stool | place: China | collected 2011 | reverse complement strand
ATATCACCGAGGACTGCGGCGTGAACCGCATGACCTTCTACTACCACTTCAAGGACATCTATGACCTCGTGGATTGGATCATGGTCGAAGATGCCGCCAAGGCGCTGGAGGGCAGACAGAGCTTTGAGAACTGGACAGATGCCTTTCTGGACATCCTGCGTCAGGTGCAGGATAACAAGGTGCTGGTGATGAATGTCTACCGCTCTGTGAGCCGTGAGCAGGTGGAACAGTACTTATATAAACTGCTGGACCCCATGCTGCGGGACTTTGTGGAGCGCAGTGCGCAGGGCTTTACCGTGCAGGATGCCGACAAACAGTTCGTCGTGGATTTTTACAAATACGCATTGGTTGGCATGGCACTGGAATGGATCCGCAGGGACATGAAGGAGGACCCCGTCCGGATGACCGAGCGGTTGAATGTTCTGCTTCATGGCGATCTTGAGCGGGCGCTCCGCCGCTTCCGCACCGACCGCAGCCCCGCAGATCTTGACGACTGACAATGTTTTATCAATCCGGGCACCGTGATGGGTTTTCCATCACGGTGCTTTTTCTGTTTATGGCTTTTCGTTTGACAAAATGTTACAGTATGGTCAGCGCAAAATGAAAGGTGAAAACCTGGAAACCACAGCAAACGGAGGGAATAAAATGTATTATTCCAGCGGGAACTATGAGGCCTTTGCGCGCCCGAAAAAACCTGCGGGAGTGGATCGGAAATCGGCCTATCTCGTGGGCACCGGTCTGGCGGCGCTGACAGCTGCCTGCTACCTGGTCCGTGACGGTCAGATGAAAGGGGAACATATCCATCTCTTTGAAAAGGGATCCATCCCCGGAGGTGCCTGTGATGGCTGCCAGTACCCCGGCATCGGTTATGTGATGCGGGGCGGCCGGGAGATGGATGACCATTTTGAAGTCATGTGGGATCTGTTCCGTTCCATCCCGTCGCTTGAGACCGAGGGCGCAAGCGTGCTGGATGAGTACTACTGGCTGAACAAGGCAGATCCCAACTACTCGCTCTGCCGTGCCACGGAAAACCGGGGGCAGAACGCCCACACCGATGGGAAGTTCGGTCTTTCGGATCAGGGCTGCATGGAACTCATCAGGCTCTTTTTTACCCCGGATGAGCAGCTCTATGATAAGCGCATCACCGATGTCTTTGACGCGGAGGTGTTCTCTTCCAACTTTTGGCTCTATTGGCGCACCATGTTCGCCTTTGAGAACTGGCACAGCGCACTGGAAATGAAACTTTATCTGAAGCGCTACATCCACCATGTGGGCGGTCTGCCTGATCTGCAGGCACTGCGCTTCACCCGGTACAACCAGTACGAGAGCATGATCCTGCCCATGATCCGCTATCTGGAGGGGCACGGTGTGCGCTTCCACTACAACACCAAGGTCACCAACATTGAGTTTGAGCTGACCGAGGGCAAAAAGCAGGCCAGGACCATCTGCCTGCTGGTGGACGATGAAGCGGAACGGGTGGACCTGACCGAGAATGATCTGGTGTTCATCACCAACGGGGGCTGCGTGGAAAGCACTTCCATCGGCTCCCAGGATCAGCCTGCAGTGTTCAACACCGAGATCAAGGAGGGCGGCGGCTGGGATATGTGGCGTAAGATCGCCGCTCAGGATCCCTCCTTCGGCCATCCGGACAAGTTCTGCTATGATCCGGAGCAGACCAACTGGATGAGCGCCACGGTCACTACGCTGGACGAACGCATCGTGCCCTACATCCAGAACATCTGCCAGCGTGACCCGTTCAGCGGCAGGACTGTCACGGGCGGCATCGTCACGGCGCGGGATTCCGGCTGGCTGCTCAGCTGGACATTCAACCGTCAGCCCCAGTTCCGGAATCAGCCCAAGGGCCAGCTCGTGGGCTGGATCTACGGTCTGTTCAGCAACACGCCCGGCGACTACATCAAGAAGCCCATGCGGGATTGCACCGGCAAAGAGATCTGCATGGAGTGGCTGTATCATCTGGGAGTCCCCGAAAACCAGATCGAGGACCTGGCGGAGCATAGTGCCAATACCGTGCCTGTGATGATGCCCTATATCACAGCCTTTTTCATGCCCCGCACCGCAGGCGACCGTCCGGCGGTGGTGCCGGAGGGCGCAGTGAACTTTGCCTTCATCGGCCAGTTTGCCGAGACGAAGCGGGATACCATCTTCACCACCGAGTATTCCATGCGTACCGGTATGGAGTCCGTTTACACCCTGCTGAACGTTGACCGCGGCGTGCCGGAGGTATGGGGCAGCAAGTACGATGTCCGGGAGCTGCTGCGCGCCTGCTACTACGCCATCGACAAGAAGCCCATCACCGATGTGAAGCTGTCCTTCATGGAGAAGCAGCTGCTGCACACCGTGATGAAGAAGGTCAAAGGAACAGACGTGGAGCTTCTGCTGAAGGAAAGCGGCCTGATCGAGTAAAATATCCTGCAACGCAAAAAGGTGCTGCCGGTTGGCAGCACCTTTTTGCGTTATTTACAAATCGTTTCATTGACCCGCCGGTCTTTTTCTGGTAGAATACTCCCCAGACACCATAAGGAGGAGCTATTGATGGAAAAATTCATTCCCTATGAGAAGCTTTCCAAGAAGGAAAAGCGCAGTCGGGACTTGTCCCGCCGGAACACCTGGGGGCAGCTGAACCCCGTTACCCGGAAACCTAAAAACAGCAAGGCATATTGCAGGAGCAAAGCCCGGAATTGGAAGCGTGACGCGCACGCACCAATTCCGGGCTTGTATTTATTGGGAAATCATACTATTTCTTAATAAAATGATTTCATCATTTTATTCTGCCGTTTCACGGCAGACCGCCTGGGCGGCGGTAAGAAATGTATTGACTTCGTTTTTTAGCGGCAGTGGCCGCTGGCCGCAATCCTGCGGCCGAATAAAACGCTTTTAAGCGTTTTATTAAAAACTCGTATCAGACCTCGTCGGTCTGGGAAGCCGCTGCCTCGGCCTGAATGTCGGGGAAATGGGACAGTACCGGTTCCTCCGGAATGCCCTTGATCTTACGGTTTACATAATTCTTCGTGATCTTCATGACCATGGGGCACAGAACCACCACGCCGATCAGGTTGGGCAGCATCATCAGGCCGTTGAAGGTGTCGGAGATGTCCCACGCCAGAGAGGACGTCATGACCGCGCCGGAAAGGATCATCACGACGAAGATCACCTTGTAGATCTTCGTCGCCTTTTCGCCGAACAGATATTCCACCGCCTTGGTGCCGTACTGCGACCAGCCGAGCACCGTGGTAAAGGCGAACAGCAGCATGGCCAGAGCCACAAATTTTTCGCCAAGGGGGCCAAAAACATTGCCGAAGGCGCGGGCGACCAACGTAGCGTCGTCCACACCCGCCACGGCAAGGCCGGTCTCCAGATCGATATAGCCAGAAGACAGAACCACGATGGCGGTCATGGTGCAGACCACGAAGGTATCGAAGAACACCTCAAAGATGCCCCACATGCCCTGAGCGACAGGCTCCTTGACATTGGAGGAAGAATGCACCATGACGGAGGAGCCGAGACCCGCCTCATTGGAAAACACACCCCGCTTGCACCCTTGGGTAATGGCCTGCTGGATGGCGATACCCGCCGCGCCGCCCGCGACGGCCTTGCTGCCGAAAGCGAAGCGGAAAATCGCCGCGAACATGGCGCCGACGCTGCTGATATGGGTAAAGAACACGATCAGCGAGCCGATGATGTACAGCACCGCCATGAACGGCACGACTCGCTCGGCGACAGTGGCAATGCGCTGCAGGCCGCCGATGACGATCAGCGCCGCGAGGATCATCAGCACAATGCCGCAGGCCAGAGAAACCACGCTCATGCCGCCCACGGTAGCAGTCACGCCGCCGAAGAACGCGGATTTCATATTCAGGACGATCTTATTGATCTGCCCCATATTGCCGATGCCGAAGGATGCCAGAATGGCAAAAATGGAGAACAGAACCGCAAGGACGCTGCCGATGGTCTTGCAGTGCTTCCTGCCGCCCAGACCGTCTTTCAGATAGTACATCGCACCTCCCGACCACTCGCCCTGGCTGTTGCGGCGGCGGTAGTAGATGCCCAGCACATTTTCGGAGAAATTGGTCATCATCCCGAAAAAGGCCGCAACCCACATCCAGAACACCGCGCCGGGGCCGCCGATGACGATGGCTGCCGACACGCCGGCGATATTGCCGGTGCCGATGGTGGCGGCGAGGGCCGTACACAGCGCCTGAAACTGGGAAATGGTCTTTTTGTCCGTTTTCGCGTGGACACCGCTGTCCCTGCGGAACATGCCGCCGATGGTCTGCTGCCACCAGTGGCCAATGTGGGAGATCTGGAACCACTTCGTGCAGCAGGTCATCAGAATACCCGTGCCGATCAGCAGGACCAGACCGATCTTCACCCAGATAAAGGCGTTGATCTTGTCATTGATCTCGGCGAGTGTGGTCAGAAAATTCTCCATACGTATCCTCTCTTTCCGGCTTCGCGTTCTTTGCAAAGCCAACAAAAAATAAAGACAGACTGCGCAAAACGCGCAATCTGTCCAAAAAAACAAACATTTCCCCTACGGACGGTATGGAAATCACTTTGTCCTTTTGCCTGAGAGATTGACGCGCAATGCGTTTTGCCCCTTCGGCACTCAATTCAATGAGCTTCTCCAAAGTTCTATCGGCTTACAGTCCTCATCCGTTCCGGACACCTGAGAGTGTTACTCCTTCGGTTGCGGCAAGCCGCATTTCCTGCAAGCGTCATATAGATGTTAATAATTATACTAAGCTCTCCCCAAAATGCAAGTGCAAATCGGGAAAAATGCATTTTTTGTCAATTCTCCCAACCCAAGACCTTTTCCCGCAGGCCGTCCATGTCCAGAACGCCCAAAGCAAAGCCCTTTTTCACCAGCTCCTCCGGCAAATATTCGTCGTACTTGTCAAAAAGAGGCAGCTCCTTGGGATACACCAGCTCCATTGGGTCAATGGGTTTGCGTATCTCTTCGGCCAGCACCCGGAAAAAAGCGGATTCGTCGGCCTTCATGGTGAACTGAATAAAAAACGGACGGGCGGAATCCAGATTCCGCAGGCCGAGGCGGTCGGCGCATTTGATTTTCAGGAACCGCTCCATGGTCAGGAAGGTGTACGTCCCTACCCATGGAAGCAGGCACCACATGTTGCCGCCCAGATTGATGAGCGGCTTTTCCGCCGCGCCGGAGTGGGCGGCGGTGAAGCGGGCCTGCTCCAGCCTTGCCACCGCGTTTTTCATCAGGTAGGGGTACTGTCTGTCCTCCTGAAGTACCCGGCGCATCCTTTCCAGAATCTTGGTATGCAGGTCGCCGGGACACTGGCCGAAATAGGCGGGGACGCTGCCCTTCACCTGCTGACAGTAGATCAGGCGGCGCTTGTGGTCCACGTCCAGCACCTGCCAGACATGCCCCGCAATGGCCAGCTTCTCCCCCACAGGGGGCGGCGAGACCACCGTACCCAGCTCCTGGGACTCGCTGCGGACGGTGTATTCCTCGCTTTCCTGAAACACGCCGTAGAACTTGAAGGAGTTGATGACCCGCTCCCCCGCCAGTCCCACGATCAGGCCGCCCTGCTCCGTCTGCTGAATGTGGTCTGTGGCGATGAGATGCCGGAGCAGCACCCGGTAGTCCTCCTGGGTGATTCTGTGGAAATAGTGCAGCCGCAGCACCCGGTCGGCCAGCGCCCGGGGGGACATCTCGCCGCAGGAAGCCAGGGTGGACATGGTTTGGTGGTACAGCAGGCTGAACGGCAGCCTGTCCAGCCGGGGCGGCTCCACCCACCGCTCCTCCAGATACAGCTGCACCAGGGCAATGCCCTGCAAAAGCTTCCAGGGAATGGTGGTGGGCAGCATGGCTCGCACCTCCGGCTCGTCCTCCCGGATGACGAACCACATTTCCGGCGGAAGCTCCCGCCGGCCGGTGCGTCCCATGCGCTGCAAGAACGAAGATACCGTCCAGGGCGCGTCAATCTGAAGCGCCCGCTCCAACCGGCCGATGTCAATGCCCAGCTCCAGCGTCGCGGTGGTCACCGTGGTCATGTACTGGGAATCGTCCTTCATGATCCCCTCCGCCGTCTCCCGATAGGAGGCGGAAAGGTTGCCGTGATGGACGAGAAAACGGTCGGATTCGTGGTTCAGCTCGCAGTAATGGCGCAATGTGGTCGTCACCATTTCGCATTCTTCCCGGGAATTGACGAAAACCAGGCACTTTTTGCCCCGGGTATGCTCGAAGATATACCCAATGCCGGGGTCTGCGTTGGTGGGGGCGTCGTCGGTTTTTTCTTCCAGCACAGGCAGTGCGCCGGGAATCTGCTTATCCTCCGCGGCCTGAGCGTCCTTGACGTAGAAATGCTCCATGCTCAGCCGCCATTTGCTGCCCTTGGCGTCGATTTTCGGGATGATGGTCTTCCGCCCCGTCCCCAGCGACAGGAATTCGCCGGTTCCCTCCGGGTCACCGATGGTGGCGGACAATCCGATACGCCGGGGATTGACTCCCGCAATTCTGGACAGCCGCTCAATTAAGCACAGCGTCTGCCCGCCCCGGTCGCCCCGGAGAAGGGAATGCACCTCGTCGATGACCACAAAGCGCAGGTCGCCGAACAATTTGGCAATGGCCGCGTGCTTGTGCAGAAGCAGCGCTTCCAAAGATTCCGGCGTAATCTGAAGAATGCCGGAGGGGTGACGCATGAGCTTTGCCTTATGGCTCTGGGCAACGTCCCCGTGCCAGTGCCACACCGGGATATCCGCCTCGGCGCACAGGTCGTTCAGCCGGGAAAACTGGTCGTTGATCAGCGCTTTCAGTGGACCGATGTAAATGCAGCCCACGCTGGAGGGCATATCCTCGGAAAACAGGGTGATGATGGGGAAGAACGCCGCTTCCGTCTTTCCGGAAGCGGTGGAGGCGGTGAGCAGCACATTTTCATCCGTGTTGAAAATGGCGTCCGCCGCCGCGACCTGAATGGAGCGCAGGTTTTCCCAGTGATTCTGATAGATATATTCCTGCACGAAGGGCGCGTATCGGTCAAATGCACGCATGGCAAGCCACCTTACAGCTCAAATTCCGCAAGGGAATCGTCGGTCTGTTCCTCTTTCACTGCGTTCTGGGCGTAGCGGAACTGGTCGGAACCCAGAAGCCCCCGCACGCTGATACCGGGATTCTGGTAGACGATGTCCAGCACCTCGATGAAATCCCGGATGACCTCACGGGGGGTGATATGGGTGTCCGCCCCGATGCGGCCGAATTCGATCTCAATGAAATCCACCATGTCCTGCTGTGTCACGATCTGGGAATAGTCGTACAGCCCCGCGTGAATATCCGCCAGCTTCTCCGTCAGGATCAGCATTTCCTCGTAGGTCAGGGGCTGCAAGCGAATGACGGGGGAAAGCAAGTCCTTATGCTCCCCGGAGAAGTGGCCTTCGGCCAGGCGGGAACGGAGGGCTTCGTAGCTGTATACGCCCCGTCGGGGATCCTCCATGCACTGGGGCGTGCCGCAGAGGATAAAGCCCAGATACTGTGCCTTGCCCTGCATGGCGTCGTTGTACATGGTCAGAATTTTCTCGTAATTATACTGCCGGGTGATGGCGTTGGGAATTTTGTAGATGTTCACCAGCTCGTCAATGAGGATGAGCATACCGGCGTAGCCCGCCTGCTTGAGAAAACAGGCGAATAATTTGAGATATTCGTACCAGTCGTCGTCCGTGATGACAATATTCACCCCCAGCTCCTGCCGGGCTTCGGTCTTCGTGGCGTACTCGCCCCGGAACCATTTGAGCACCTTGGCCTTCGTCTCGTCGTCACCGGCGCAGTGGGCTTTGTAGTACAGCGTCAGCAGCCTCGCAAAATCGAAGCCGTGGACCATTTCGTTCAATGCGCCGATCACCGCGGAGATCCGCTTTTCCACCAGCGGCGCAAGGCCGGGGTCGGTCACCCCGAGGCCGGAGGAGTCCATCACCTCCTGCTGCACACTGCTGATCCACCGATCCAGAATCAGGGGCAGCGCGCCGCCCTCCGGCTTGGTCTTGGTGGACATATTGCGGATCAGCTCCTTGTAGGTCGCCAGTCCCTGCCCACGGGTGCCCTGCAAGCGGCGCTCCGGAGAGAGGTCGGCGTCTACCACCACGAAATTCTTCGCCATCACATAGTTCCGGATGGTCTGGAGCAGAAAGCTTTTGCCGCTGCCGTATTTGCCCACGATAAAACGGAAGGACGCGCCCCCGTCGGCGATAATGTCCACATCCCGCAGCAGAGCGTCAATCTCGTCCTTCCGTCCCACGGTAACGTAAGGCAGGCCGACACGGGGAACGACGCCGCCTTTCAGGGAGTTTATCAGCGCCTGAGCAATTCTTTTTGGTATTTTCATGGATGAATCATCTCTTTCAAATCCGCAATATAGTCTTCGATCAGCTCCGGCGGGTCGTCTCCCAGCAGAACCGAATCGGAAAAGGTGTCGTACAGTTTGTCGTTGATGCCGTCTACGAGAACGGACAGCATCAGCCCGGAAGACCGTACCCAGCCATAATCCCGGCCATACAGCAGGCTTTGGAGCAGCCGGTACTCATCCTTGGTCAGGGGAGTGTTCTCCGGTTCCGCGGCAGGTTCCGCGGCAGGTTCCGGGGGCTGCGCCGGGGGCGCTTCTTCCTCCGCCTCCTCATCTACCATCAGCCTGTCCCGGGTGACGGCGGCGTCATCCCGGATTCTGGCAAGCCGGGAATAGTCGATGGTGATCTTCTTTTCCTCCGCCGCTTTCTTTTCGGCGAGAAGGTTCTGGGCTTCCTCCTGAATGATCTTGAGGATCCATTTGGTCTCCAGCCTGTACTGAATGGGGCGGCCGTAGCCATAGCACTCCCGCATTACGGCGTCGATGGCTTTCAGAACATCCCCCAGCTTCCCGTTGGAATGGGGAATGCAGCTGTACTTCTGAACGCTCCACAGGCCGTTATGGCAGCGGTAGATATATTTTTCGTCCACCGTGTACTGGCGGCTGCCCTGCTCCTGACGCCTGTGAAAAACCGCCGAGTCGAACAGAATCACCTGAGACTGAGTAAAGCTGCCAACATACTGCTCGACCATGGTCTTCTTGCACCGGGTATCGTAATGCTCCGCCATCCTCCGCAGCACTCGGACGATCACGGTGTCGCAGTCCTCCCGGTATTCCCTGTAGAATTTGGAGCGCTCCAGCCATTTCGGCGACAGCTGCTTCACCGCGCGGATAACTTCTTCGTCGCCACGGCTCTGAATGCTGTCCAGCACGGCGATGTCCCGGTTGAACCGCACTTGGGGCATATCCGCCAGAAGCCCGGCGTCCAGATTATAATAGACCACGTAATCCATCAGCCACAGGTTCAGATATGGGAGAATGCCATCGTCCAGCGCGCCGTATGCGTCCCGGAACTCCGTCAGCTTGCGGTAGCCGTCCATGGGGTCGGCGACGCCGATCTGATTGAGCAGCTCGTAGATATACAAAAACGCATAGCTCAGGGACGTTTCCTGCAAATCCCCCCGGCGCAGCTTCGTTCGCCAGGAGAAATACCCCCGCAGCTCCGGGTTGGTCAGGGACTGGTAGGTGGGAAAATAATGGGTCACCCGCCGGTCGTAAACATAGTCGTCCTCATAACCCGCCAGCAGTTTTCCCTGTTTGATGAAAATGGACTCCCGGGACTGCCGGTAGGCGGGCATACCGTTTTCCAGGGAGCGGGCAGCCCGGAGAAGCGAAGGCAGCGGCTCCTTAGACTCCTGGGGCCTCGGCTGAATGGCCTCGTCCCGGAAAATGGTGCTGTAGAACCATTCCGCAGCCTTCTTTGCGCGATTTGTATCCGTAGCGTCTCTCTCCTTTCGCCCATATGTTTGGTATTATCATACAATATTTGCTGCACGCAGTCAAGCGCGCAGACAACATTTTCCCAAAAGGCAGCAGGGACAGGCCGTATTGGCCTGTCCCACGAAAATTTTTTGTCTGTTTACACGTCCAGATATCCGCAAAGCACCTTGAGGGTGTTATACACGCCGTCGATGTGGCTGCGCTCGT
>OGDY01004253.1_pt1 | contig 10031 bp, 5 predicted proteins | sample 1570341 | NCBI WGS metagenome assembly OGDY01 (sample SAMEA2581972, study PRJEB24529) | metagenome | biome: Human gut stool | place: China | collected 2011 | reverse complement strand
GTACAGGATCGGCTGTACCAGAGCGATTTTGACAGGTATTTGGCGGAAAGTGCAGAATAAAGATGGAGGAAAACAGCTATATGGACGAGAAGGAAAAACTCAGAGAGTTGATTGATAATCCAAAGATGCCAACGGTAAGTGAATGGGTTTATGAGGTGGAAGCGTTTTTGGATGAAGTTGGAGAAAATGATACAGAGGCATGGACGTTGATAGACGGAATTAAACAGCAGGGAGACCATTTTAATAGGTGTGAAAACCTTACTGCTTTACTTCGCCAATTATATAAACGAAAGTATGAAAAAGTAGCGGCAAAACCGCCTAAAAAGACCAATCAAATCTTTGTGGCAATGATGTTCTCTGATGAGATGGATGATTTCTATGACCAGGCATATAAGCCGGTTGCCGAGGACATGGGCTATACAGCAATGCGAATTGATAGAAAAGACTATACAGGTCTAATCATCGAAGAAATTGAGGCAGATATAAAAAATTCGATTGCAGTAATTGCCGATTTGACTGGAAATCGTGGTGGTGTATATTATGAGGCTGGAATTGCGAGAGGATTGCAGCTTTGCAATCATCCACTTAAACTGATTTTGACCTGTAAGAAAGATTTCTTTGAAAATGAAGGCGTTCATTTTGATCTGCGTGGGGATAATATATTGATTTACCAAGATATAAATGAATTGAAAGAGAAACTGAGAAAAAGATTAGAAACTGTACTTGTTTGACAGTGAGGAAACCAAAATGCCAAAACTAGATGAACTGATTCGGGAACTTTGCCCGGATGGTGTGGAATATAAACCGATGAGTGAGGTTATTCAATTCCTTAATGGTCGTGCATACAAGCAGACAGAATTGCTTGATAACGGAAAGTATAAAGTCCTTCGTGTTGGGAATTTTTATACGAACGAGAATTGGTATTATTCCGATTTGGAGCTGGAACCGGATAAATATTGCGAACGTGGGGATTTGCTTTATACATGGGCGGCAACTCTTGGTCCACAAATATGGAATGAAGATAAGGCAATCTTTCATTATCATATATGGAAACTTAAATTTGATGAGAATTTAATTAACAAGAAGTTTTTGTATCATTTTCTTTCAATGGACGTTGATGATATTGAAAAATCATTGACAAAATCTACAATGCCTCATGTATCCATGGCAAGTATGAATAAAAGAATAGTTCCACTTCCACCTCTTGAAATTCAGCGTGAAATTGTCCGCATCCTAGACAATTTCACAAATCTTACAGCGGAGCTTACAGCGGAGCTTACAGCCAGAAAAATGCAATATAGTTATTATAGAGATAACCTGTTGTCATTTAATATGCCTGTTTCTAAAAAGAAAATAGGGGAGATTACAAGAGTCTTTTCAGCAGCGAGAGTTCATAAAAATGAATGGACGCAAGAGGGCGTTCCGTTTTATCGATCAAGTGATGTTATTTCCAAATTTAATGGAGTGGAAAATTCAAGAGGAAAAGCGTATATTTCTTTTGATTTGTATAAAAGACTTTCTGCCAAATCTGGAAAGATAATGAAAGACGATATATTGATAACAGGTGGAGGTACGATCGGAATTCCGTATGTTGTTCCATCGGATGAGCCAATATATGTGAAAGATGCAGATTTACTTTGCATCCAAAAATCAAAAGAGTTTAATAGTCGGTTTTTGTATCATTATTTCTTGTCCACAGAGTTTAGAAAGTACTTAGAGAATATAACTCATAACGCTACTATAGCACACTATACAATCTCTCAAATTGAGAATACACCAGTACCATTACCACCCCTCGATGTCCAGAACCGCATTGTGAATGTGCTGGACAACTTTGAGAAAATCTGTTCTGACCTCAATATTGGCTTACCTGCTGAAATTGAAGCCCGGCAGAAGCAGTACGAGTATTACCGAGATAAGCTCTTGACATTTGCAGAAACCGGCAACACAATTTTGAGCAGAGCAGAGCAGAGCAGAGCAGAGCAGAGCAGAGCAGAGCAGAGCAGAGCACTGATTAAACTCTTGCAGTATGTGTTTGGCTATGCGGTTGTTACGCTTGAAGATATTGCTGAAAATTGCGACAGTATGCGTAAACCTGTCACAAGTGGCAAACGTGAAGCTGGAGAGTACCCGTATTATGGGGCTTCTGGCATCGTGGATTATGTAAAGGATTATATCTTTGACGGGGATTACCTGCTTGTGTCAGAAGATGGCGCAAATCTTTTGGCAAGAAGTACGCCGATTGCGTTTTCGATTTCGGGGAAAAACTGGGTCAATAATCATGCGCACGTTTTGAAGTTTGGTTGCTATGAAACCAGACGGTTTGTAGAGTTTTATTTGAACTCGATTGATTTGACTCCTTATATTTCGGGCGGCGCACAGCCTAAATTGAACCAGAAGAATTTGAACCGAATCGAAATTCCGCTTCCGAGTCAGGAACGGCAAAAATATATTGTGTATATTCTTGACCGTTTTGATGCCATCTGCAATGATTTGACCAGCGGCCTGCCCGCAGAGATTGAAGCAAGACAAAAGCAGTATGAATATTACCGAGATAAATTGTTGACGTTTAAGGAGGTGGCTGCAACGTGAGTGCAGCAAAAAAGGCTGGTGTAATTTATATCCTGACAAATCCCTCTTTCCCGGATTATGTAAAAATTGGCTATGCGACCAATATCGAAAATCGACTGAAACAGTTAAATCGAAGCGAGTGTATCCCATTTGCGTTTCGGGTATATGCTACTTACGATGTTTCGGCTCCGCTACAAGATAAAGAACTGCATAGCCTGATCGACCGTTTGAATCCTGATTTGCGCGCTATTGATACGTTCGATGGCAAGACAAGAACAAAAGAGTTTTATGCAATGACAAAAGAGGACGCTTATGCGCTTTTGGAGAGCATTGCAAAACTAAGCGGCACAATGGATAAGTTGCAGCGCCTTACCCCGGAAGGCCATGAGATTGCAGACGAAGAAGTTGCGGCTGAAATTCAGGAAGAAGCAAAAGAACGCAAAGCCCCATTCTCATTTATTAAATGTGGTATTCCAATGGGAGCAGAGGTCGTGCTGCAAAATCATCCTGAGGTTGTAGCCGTAGTAAAAGATGATAGGCAAATTGAGTATCAGGGTAAAGCCTATTCGCTTTCTGCGTTGGCTCAAAAAATCATGCAGACGACCTATCCGCTACAAGGGCCGGTGCATTGGCTTTATCAGGGAAGAAAGCTGCGAGATATTCGAGTGGAACGAGAAGAAGCAGGTTTGTATGAGTAAAAGGCGGGTGTGAAAATGTCCTTTTTCAATATCGTTGCGGCTACCAATGAAGATACTGTTGTTGCTACCTATGAGCCTTCCAAGGTGCGCTCTGACAGCTACCAAAGTGAGGCGGAACTGGAAAAAGAATTTATCCGGCTGTTGTGCGAGCAGGGTTATATCTATCTGCCGCTGCATACCGAGGATGAACTGATTGCTAACCTCCGCAGTCAACTGGAAGAGCTGAACCACTACCAGTTTTCCGATACGGAGTGGCGGCAGTTTTTCAGTGATGTAATTGCCAACCCCAACGAGCATATTCCCGAAAAGACCCGGAAGATTCAGGAAGACAATGTGCAGGTGCTGCACCGGGATGATGGCAGTTCCAAAAATATCACGCTGATCGACAAGAAGAACATCCACAACAACCGCCTGCAGGTCATCAACCAGTATGAGGTAAAACAAGCAGACGGCGCACGGCATGATAACCGCTATGATGTGACGATTCTGGTCAACGGCTTTCCGCTGGTTCATGTGGAACTGAAGCGGCGCGGGGTGGCCATCCGGGAGGCATTTAACCAGATCAACCGCTATCAGCGGGATTCGTTCTGGGCGGGCTGCGGTTTATACGAGTATACACAGATTTTCGTGATCTCCAACGGCACAAATACTAAGTACTACTCCAACAGCACCCGCTACAATGCCATCAAGGATACCAAACACGGCAAGACGAAAAAGGAAAAGACCAGCAATAGCTTTGAATTTACCTCCTACTGGGCCGATGCGAATAACCGTGTGCTGACGGATCTGATCGACTTTACCCGGACATTCTTTGCAAAGCACACGATTCTGAGCGTGCTGACCCGGTATTGCATCTTTACCTCAGAAAAGATGCTGATGGTGATGCGCCCATATCAGATCACGGCAACCGAGAGGATATTGAACCGCATCGAGATCGCCAACAACTACAAAAAGTATGGCAGCATTGAGGGCGGTGGCTACATCTGGCACACCACTGGCTCCGGCAAGACGCTGACCTCCTTCAAAACGGCACGGCTGGCATCGCAGCTGCCCTACATCGACAAGGTACTGTTTGTGGTAGACCGCAAGGACTTGGACTACCAGACCATGAAGGAGTATGACCGCTTCGAGAAGGGAGCGGCAAACTCCAACACCAGTACAACGATTCTGAAACGCCAGTTGGAAAACCCGGAAGCCCATATCATCATTACCACCATCCAGAAGTTGGCGACCTTCATCAAGAAGAATCCGGGGCATGAGGTCTACCAGAAGCATGTTGTGATCATCTTTGACGAGTGCCACCGTAGCCAGTTCGGTGATATGCACAAGGCCATTGTTCACAATTTCAAAAAGTACCACCTGTTCGGCTTTACAGGAACGCCGATTTTTGCAGTCAACGCAGGAAGCTCCACTGATCCACGCTATTTCACCACGGCGCAGACGTTCGGCGACCAACTGCACACCTACACCATCGTGGATGCCATCAACGACAAGAATGTACTGCCGTTCCGTGTGGATTACATCAAGACGATGGATGCGGAGCCAGACATGGACGATAAACAGGTTTGGGATATCGACCGGGAAAAGGCGTTCATGGCACCCAAGCGTATTTCTTTGGTGACAAAGTACATCCTCGACCACTTCGACCAGAAAACCTATCGGGGAGACAAATCGTATGAGTTTAATCTGCTGACGAATGTGGCGGAGGTGGCCTCTGCCCAGCGTGGTGCGGTGGAGGAAATTAAGCAAAAACAGCGCGTCAGCGGTTTTAATTCGATTTTCTGCGTGGCTTCTGTGCCGATGGCAAAGCTGTATTATCAGGAGTTCAAAAAGCAGATGGCGGCAGACCCGACCAAGCGGCTGCGCATTGCCACCATTTACAGCTATGGAGCCAACGAAGCGGAAACGGATGGCATTCTGGACGAGGAAAACCCGGAAGATACCTCCAATCTTGACCAGAGCAGCCGGGATTTTCTGGATGCCGCCATTCAGGACTACAACGAGATGTTCCACACGAACTACTCGACCGATGGTGAACGGTTCCAGAACTACTACAAAGATGTATCGCTCCGCATGAAGAATAAAGAACTTGACCTGCTGATCGTGGTCAATATGTTCCTGACGGGCTTCGATGCCACGACCCTGAATACCCTTTGGGTGGACAAAAACCTGAAGATGCACGGTTTGATTCAGGCGTTCAGCCGGACGAACCGTATCTTGAACAGCATCAAGACCTTTGGCAATATCGTCTGCTTCCGCAACCTGCAAAAGCGAGTGGATGCGGCAATTTCGCTGTTTGGAGATAAAAATGCGGGCGGCATCGTTCTGCTGCGCAAATATGCGGACTACTACCACGGTTATATGGACGAGCAGGGAAAATACCATCAGGGCTATACGGACATGATCGATGACCTGACGCAGAAGTTCCCGCTGACAGAGCTGCAGATCGTCGGAGAGCAGAACCAGAAGGACTTTATCGTGCTGTTTGGTGCACTGCTGCGGATGCGGAACTTGCTGTCTTCCTTTGATGATTTCAAGGGCAACGAACTGATCTCTGAACGGGATTTACAGGACTATTTGGGCCGCTATCAGGATTTGCGGGATGAATGGCGAAACAAGAAGCATGATGAAACCAAAGAGGATATCACGGATGATGTGGTGTTCGAGGTGGAGCTGATTCGGCAGGTCGAAATTAACATTGACTACATTCTGATGCTGGTCAAAAAGTACCATGACACCCATTGCGATGACAAAGAGGTGCTCATCACGATTCGCAAGGCGATTGATGCCAGCCCGGAACTGCGCAGCAAAAAGCAGCTGATTGAAACGTTTATTGCAGGGGTCAACGATGTGGATGACGTGATGGCAGAGTGGAACACTTATGTGTCCGAACAGCGGGAGAAAGAGCTTGCAAAGATCATCCAAGAGGAAAAGCTGAAGGAGCCGGAGACACGCAAATATCTGGCCAATGCGTTCCGTGATGGTGAAATCAAAACTGTGGGCACTGATATTGACAAACTGATGCCGCCTGTTTCCCGCTTTGGCGGCGGTGGCCGTGCGCAGAAGAAGCAGGGTGTAGTCGATAAGTTGAAGAACTTCTTTGATAAGTTCTTTGGGATTGGCGGAAGTTCGATGACAGCGGAAGATAACAAATAATGTCTAATGTCGAGTGTTCGTGAGCGGAAAAACTAACTTTTTACTCTTTAGTTAGGAAGAATATTACCCTGAAATTAAAACAAAGTTGCTTGTGGAGGGATGTCTATGAAATTGTTCACAAGTAAAATGCTCGAACGATTGATGAGCGAACAAAAGAAAAAGTCGGAAGGACTGCTGCCAGAAATTATCAAGCGGTTGATCCGAAGCAGTTGCCCGGATTATTCGTATCTTCGCGCGCCAGAGGAAGATGATATTTGGGCACCGGGATATGATGGAATCGTGGATAACGGAACAAAAACGCCTTATGTGGCACAGGGAACTAGCGTGTGGGAATTTGGAACCAATGCGGATTCCTTGGAAAAAATCAACAGCGATTATGGAAAACGCACAACCCGTCCGCTTGGAGTGAAAAAATCAGATACTACTTTCTATCTCGTAGTGCCTAAAATATGGGCTTACAATATATCACTTACAGAGTGGGAGGCGGAACACAGAGATGAATGGAAAGCAGTCTATGTATATGACGCATCTGTTTTGTGCGATTGGCTTAACTCGGAACCGGCGGTTTGTGCATGGCTAATACAAAACTATCTGGAAAATGAAGCGATGGAAATAGATTCTGTTGCGCATGCATGGGAGCAGTTTGTACAAAGGACAAATCCTCCGCTTAATCAGGCAATGTTCCAAATCGGTAGGGAAGAGCAGCTGGAAGCTTTTCGCAAAAAGGTGAATGAAAAGATATGCCGTGTGGCGGCAGAATCCCGAATCGAAGCATATGGATTCTGCTTGGCTGCGCTGATGCAAGATTCGGCATTGGCCGAACAGGTGACTGTTGTTTGCAGCGAAACGACGTATCATAATTTGGACAGCTTATGCGAAAACGCATATTTCCTGTTGAGGTTTCCGTATAACGGGCGGGTATCAGGACGTAACCAAACTATTCTCTGCGAGGGAAAGGGTGCTGCAAAAAAGAATGTAATTCGATTGCTTCCGCAATGGAAAACGCAGTATCTTCAGGCGTTACAGGAGATGGGCATCGATAGCGCAAATGCTGATGAACTTTATAGTTATACACACGGAAATCTTCCAGCACTCATCCGAAAAATTCCGGGAAATGAAGCCGATTTACAGCCGGAATGGATGAGTGCGGCAGATATTGATTTGTTGCAACCGCTTGTACTTCTGCGACACTACAATATTTTAGACGAGAAAGAGAAACAGCTGGTTGCACGATTGGCTGAAACACCATATCCTGTAGTGGAACGAAAATATGAGGAACTATTGCGGATAGATGACAGCCCAATCAAAAAAGTTGGAGCGTGGTATCAAATCGTCAATGATGAAGAAGCGTGGCTGGCATTGAACATAGACATAGAAAGTGCCATGGGGCAACGGATGCACCAGGAAATCTGTGCGGCACTCTCCTGCACAGATGCAGCACAAAATCATAGAAGGTATGGCATTCTTCAACGGTTGCTTAAAAATTACATTTGTTTTGCGGAGACTGGGTCAGATCAAAATATGATTGATGCTCAGGTGAGGGAAGTCCTTTCCTTTTTTCATAAAGATAATTGTAAAGAGTGCATCATAAAGGAACTTCGAATCCTTGCTGAAGCAGCTCCGGAAGCTGTGCTTGAATTTTTAAAGAAAGAAGAACAGCTGGGGGGACAAAATGAAATCCTCTGGACGCTAGATACTTTAATAGAACGAGAGAATACATGTCTTTCAGCTTGCCAAATACTGTATCGGCTAGCATTGCAAGGAGAACAGAATGATAAAGAGGCAAAACAGCATCTGTTAGATGCACTTTGCCTATGGAGTTCTCATACGGCGCTGACTCTTGAAGAGAAAAAGGTTCTGACGATTCAGATAATTCAGCAAAATCCAGATTTCGGAGTGAAATTCGGCATTGAACTGCTCCGTAAAACCTCACTGATTCGAGGACATCGCCGAGGAAAGAAGGAACGACCCGCTCAATTAATCCTAGAACAAGAATTGTTTGAAGCTTACGATGAAATCACACGAGTTGTTTATCGTACAGCACTACAGAAGAAATGGCTTGGGCAAATAGAAAACCTGTTGAAAGAGTATCGTCGGCTGGGACAGGATGTTCTACTGGAGATGGCAGAGCAGTTTGATGCAACACAATTCTCATCAACAGCATTACAACCAATGCAATATTGGTTAAGAACTGAACTTTGTGGTAGTAAAGAATATGGTTGGACAGATTGGATAGAAGTTCTGAAAACATGGATACGCTGCACGGAATCCAGTGATCCTGTGGGAAAATTTGGATGGATATTTCTGGAATGGAACTGCCTGCCTATGGAAGAGCTTTTAGACAATCAAGAAGAAAAGAGCTGGACGAAGGAGGAAGAGGAAAGAGAACGCATTCGAGCGGAGAAATTTGCAGCACTGAAAATAGAATTTGGGATGGACGCAGTGTGGCGGCTGCTGGAAACAATGAGGGACCAGCACGCATGGGGCGTATTTCTTGCTAAAAACACTACATGTGAAGAATTTTCGGATGTAGCTGAAGCAATTCGAAAACAAGAAAAACAACAATTGTTGGCTGGCTTTTTCGATCAGGGGAATTTTCAAGAAGCATCTTCTGTCTTTGAAAAAATGTCAGAAAATGAAAAACTTCGGCTGTTGTCTACGTTGCGGCGTGAAGAAATTGACCCATGGCTGACAACGCGGGAGAGAGAACAGACGTATTGGGCGAATCAGGACATGAGGTGGTCCTACAACGAACGGAGATACAAGAAGCTATTGCAGTACCATCCGGGAGGGCTCTTACTTTACCTGTATGGCAATAGTGGACAGGTTGAGCACTTGTTTGATCTATTCAGGAAAGTATTTGAGGCAATTGCTGAACAGGGAGTCAATGCGGAGGAAAGGGGATACCTTTCTGGTATTGTCCGCAGAGTGGACGAGCAATATTATACTGATGAATGGGCTAAGTGTTGTCTGCTACTCTATAAAAAGGAGTTGCTGCAGAAACCTCCTCTGTGTTTGCAGCGGCTCTTCTTTAGGCATCCGGGTAAGATGAAAATGTTTTTGGAAGAGAATCCTTCAAGATCGTTTGATGTAGAAAACGACTATTATCTGCCCGAGGAGGCGTATCAGGACAAGCGTGCATTTGACTGCTGGGCTGAATGTTTGTATGAGGAGTTTCCAGAGATTTTAGGCTATATTATGGGAAAAAGCTGTAATGGAAAAGACGGTGCTTTTCCGCATGAATTTATCCGAGAGTTTCTGGAAAAACAACAGAATGAGAAATTGACGAAAGCGGTATTCTATGGAAAGTTTAATTCCCGTGGTGCACGGATTGTACAGGATGGCCGAACCCTTTATGAACAAGCAAAATGTTACCGAGCGCAGGCGCGGGAACTGAGATTGAAGTTTCCACAGAGTGCAAAGATTCTCCTGCAGCTAGCTAAATGGATGGAATCAGAAGCTCAGCATGATCAGCTAGAAGCAGAGATTGTACCTTAAAGAAATAATAAGAATCTCCCTGCTGAAAAGCAGTTGCATCTTAAACGTGAATACGTTATAATACTCACAGAGATCCCGCTGGTTGTGTGATACTATCCTGATACTAAA
>OGDY01004236.1_pt1 | contig 10084 bp, 10 predicted proteins | sample 1570341 | NCBI WGS metagenome assembly OGDY01 (sample SAMEA2581972, study PRJEB24529) | metagenome | biome: Human gut stool | place: China | collected 2011 | reverse complement strand
CGGCTTTGCAAAGCCGCTGCTTTCCACAGCGCCCTGCAGGGCGGTTTTTACGCTGTCCGTCACCCCAGCGGCATGATGTTCTGCGGTGCAGTGCCCAGAAACGCCGGTGTCTCCGGCGACGCAGCGGTCAGGTTCGTCTTGCTCACCTTCCACCACAGGCGGGTGGTGCCGTCCGGCGCGGTAAAGATCAGGTTCCAGTCAAAGGGATTCTCGCTGGTGGAGTTCAGCTGCACCGGCAGAGCGTTCGGCGCAGCTGGTGCGCAGGGGGCAAAGTCGTGGGCGCGGATGCCCACGGCGGTGCAGGTTTCCGGCACCTCGGCGGCAAGGTGAAGGGGCGCATCCCAGCCAGTCAGGCGCACGGTGTGGGCATCCACGCGGGTACAGGACAGAATGTTCTTGCAGCCGGTCAGCCGTGCAGCGGTGGTGCTCTGCGGGTCTGCAAACACCTCTTTGGTGCCGCCGGTGCGCAGCACCTGCCCGCCATCCATCACGATCATATCCCGGCACAGGCGGTAGGCTTCGTCACGGTTGTGGGTGACCAGCAGCGCCGTGCCGCCAAACCCGGCCAGCAGGCTGCCCACTTCGCCCTCCACTTCCTCGCGCAGGTAGCTGTCCAGCGCACTGAACGGCTCGTCCAGCATCAGAATTTTGGGCCTGCCCACAAGGATGCGTGCCAGCGCGGTGCGCTGCTGCTGTCCGCCGGAAAGCTGGGCCGGGTAGCGCTTGGCAAGGGATTCCAGCCGCATGGCCTGCAGCATTTCGGCGCAGCGGGCCTTGCGGGCGGCCTTGTCTTTTTCGGCTTTCAGGCCGCAGAGCACGTTCTGCTCCACGGTCATGTTGGGGAACAGTGCGTAGTTCTGGAACAGCAGGCCCACGCCGCGCTGCTGCGGCGGCAGGTCGATGTGCTGGGCGCTGTCAAACAGCACCCGGCCGTCCAGTACGATGCGGCCCGCATCCGGCTTTACGATACCGGCAATGCAGCGCAGGGTCATGCTTTTGCCGCAGCCGGACGCGCCCAGAATGGCCGTGGCGGTGCTGCGCGCGGCAAAGTTGGCGTGAAGGGTAAAGCCATCCAGCTTTTTGGTAATGTTCACTTCCAGACTCATTTCCGGCCACCCGCTTTCTGTTTTTTCTCCAGCAGATTCACGGCCAGCAGCACCACTGCCGAGATCACGATATCCACCAGCACCCAGCGCATGGCACCGGCTTCGTCGTTGGTGCGCCACAGCTGGTACACGGTGGTGGCAATGGTGGCGGTCTTGCCGGGGGTGTAGCCTGCGATCATGCTGGTGGCACCGTACTCGCCCAGCGCGCGGGCAAAGGCCAGCACCGTGCCGGCCAGAATGCCCTGACGGCAGCAGGGCATCCGCACCCGCCAGAAGATCCACACGTCCGACTGGCCCAGCGTTTGCGCCGACCATGCCAGCGTTTCGTCAAAGCTTTCAAACGCGCCGCGCGCCGTGCGGTACATCAGCGGAAAGGCCACCACGATGGATGCAAAGATGGCACTGTACCAGTTCATGACCAGCTTCACGCCGAAATGCTCCATGAAAAAGGCACCCAGCGGCCGCTTTGCGCCGAACAAAAGCAGTAGAAAATAGCCCACCACCGTGGGCGGCAGCACCATGGGCAGGGTGAGCACCACGTCCAGCGCGCCTTTGACAGTGCGCGGCAGCTTGGCAATATAGTAGGCGGCAAAAATGCCAAGGAAGAACACCGCCGCGCAGCTGACGAGGGCGATGCGCAGGCTGTTCCAAAGGGGATACCAGTCCATAAATGATACCTCCGAATAAAAAGGCTTCCCCCGGAGGGGAAGCTCTGAAAAACAACGGATTTACAGTGCGGTGAAGCCAACGCTCTCGAACACGGTGGCGGCGCGGTCGGTCTGCAGATAGGCCAGAAACTCCCTGGCAGCCGCGGCGTTGGGAGCGGCCTTCAGCACGGCGGCAGGATAGATGACCTGACCGCACATCTCCTTGGTGGCCTCATCCACGGGGGTCAGGCCTGCGCTGTAGGCATCGGTGCAGTACACGACACCGGCATCCACGCTGGCTTCGGTGATCTGGGTGGTGACCTCCTTGACGTTGGAGCCGTAGGTGATGACACCGGCTGCGGCCAGTGCTTCCTCGTCCAGAGCGTAGTAGGCAAGGATCTTCTGGGTGTACTGGCCCACGGGCACATCGCTGTTGCCCATGCAGAACAGAATGTCCCCGGCCTTGAGGTGCTCGGCCAGAGAATCGAAGCTGTCGATGCCCTTATCGCCATTCTCGGGCACGCACAGAACGACCTTGTTCTCCAGCAGGTCCACGCGGGAATCGCTGTCCACGAAGTCCAGTCCTTCGGTGTTCACATCGGCGGAAGCGGTGCTGTCCAGCTGGTTCATCTGCTTCTGACCGGCGGAGATGAACAGGTCGCAGTCCGCGCCTTCCTGGATCTGGGTCTTGAGGGTGCCGGAGGAGTCGAAGTTGAAGCTGAAGGTCACGCCGGGGTTCTCGGCAGAGTAGGTCTCGCCGATGGCGGTGAGGGTCTTGAGGGAGGCGGCGGCAAACACGATCAGCTCCATGGATCCACCGGCAGCTTCAGAAGAAGCAGCGGCAGAGCCTGCCACGGAAGGTGCAGTGCTGGAAGCGGAGGAGCCGCAGGCGGTCAGGGCCGCAGCGGCACCGGCGATACCGGCAGCAGCCAGAAAGCTGCGGCGGGAAATTTTAGTGTTGTTCATGATAAGCGCTCCTGTTTTTAAAATGAATCTTTGCATTTGATACGGTACAGGATGCGGTGCCGCCCACCGGGATACTTTTTTATTTCCGGGCGCATTCGCCGTCCAGCCCGGCGGCAAGGCGGATGCCGTGCGCAAGGCTGGGCAGGATGTACTCGAGGTTTTCTTTTACGGCCTTAGGGCTGCCCGGCAGGTTCACGATCAGGGTCTTGCCGCGCAGCACACTGGCGGCACGGCTCAGCATCCCGCGCGGTGTGATGGTAAGGCTATGGTACCGCATGGCCTCGGCAATGCCGGGCGCGTTGCGTTCGGCTACGCTCAAAGTCACCTCCGGGGTGATATCCCGGGGTGCAAAGCCGGTGCCGCCGGTGGTGAGGATCAGGTTCACCTGACGGGCATCCGCAAGGCGCAGCAGCTGGGTTTTGAGCTGGGCGGCATCGTCCGGCAGAAGCAGCGCTTCCTCCACCTTGTAGCCTGTGGCGGTGAGCATTTCCACAATGAGCGGGCCGCTTTTGTCCTCCCGTTCGCCGCGGCTGCCCTTATCGGAAAGGGTGATCACCGCCGCGCGCAGGGGCAGATCTGCCGGGGTGGGCAGCAGCTTCATCTCGTCGCCGGTGTGGATGGTGCCGCCTTTTACCACCCGTGCGAACACGCCCTCCCGCGGCATGATGCAGTCGCCGGTCTGCCGGCGGATGGCGCAGTCGCTGTGGCACTCCTTGCCGATCTGGGTCATTTCCAGCACGGCATCCCCAATGGCAAAAAAGCTGGGCACCGGCAGGGTGGCAAAATCGAACCCTTCCACCACCAGATTTTCGCCAAAGGCACCGTAGTCCACCCAGAGCTTTTGACGGAAAGCTTCAATTTTTTCCGCGCTCAGCAGGCTGACCTGCCGGTGCCAGCTGCCGCCGTGGGCATCGCCCACAATACCCCACTCCGGGGTGAGAACAGCGGACGGCACCGGCGTTTTCAAGGTGCCGCGCCGGGGGCTTGTGCAGATAGCCAGAATTTTACCCATAAATTTGTGTTATCCTCCGATCCGGTACATCCCTCGTGTGGCGGGCATGGAGCCTTGGCCGAAGTGATGTTCCCGGGGTTTTGCCAGAATCGTGTTTTGAATGGCCTGCAAAAGGGCCGCGTCGTCCGCGCCGCTGCGCAGCAGAGCACGCAGGTCGGTGCCGGATTCGCTGGCAAGGCACGGACGCAGAAAGCCCTGACTTGTCAGCCGCACCCGGTTGCAGGAAGCGCAGAATTTGCCGTGCACGGCAGCGATCAACCCGATGCTGCCGCGCCAGCCGGGCGCAGAATAATACACCGCCGGCCCATCGCCAAAGGCCGCACCGGTCACCGGCTGCAGCTGCGGCCAGCGGCGGTAAAAGCGCTCCAGCAGTTCCGGGCCGGAAAGGCCGGGCAGCCCGGCACCAAAGCCAATGGGCATCATCTCAATAAAGCGCACCTGCAGCGGATGCTCCTGTGCGAAGGCAGCAAGGCTTTCCAGCTCGCCCTCGTTCACGCCGGGCTGCGGCACACAGTTCAGCTTGACCGGAATGCCGCTGGCAAGGGCCGCCCGGATGCCGTTTTGCACGGCGGCAAGCTCGTCTTTGCCGGTGATGCGCCGGAAGGTCTCCGGGTGCAAGGTGTCAAGGCTGATGTTCACGCTGTCAAGGCCCGCCGCCAGCAGGGCGGGCAGCTTCTGGGCCAGCAGCACGCCGTTAGTGGTAAGGGCAACGCGGCGGATGCCGGGGATGGCTTTCAGGCCCGCCGTCAGTTGTTCCACGCCCCGGCGCACCAGCGGTTCACCGCCGGTGATGCGCACCGTGTCGATGCCGCACTGGGCGAACAGCGCAGCCAGCCGCAGAAATTCCTCATAGGTCAGAATATCTTCGTGGGCCAGCTTTGGCACGCCGTCCGGCATACAGTAGCGGCAGCGCAGGTTGCACAGGTCGGTGACCGAAAGGCGCAGATAGTGGATATTGCGGCCGTATGCATCAAACATAGCCGCCCTCGGCCCGCACATAGTGCCCGCTCTTGCCGCCGGTCTTCTCGACCAAGTGGATCTCGCCCAGCTCCATGCCCTTATCCACGGCCTTGCACATATCGTAGATGGTAAGCAGCGCGGTGGAAACGCCGGTCAGGGCTTCCATCTCCACGCCGGTCACGCCGCTGGTCTTGACGGTGCACAGGGCTTCCACCGCCTGCCGCTCGGGCAGCAGACGGAACTCGATGCCCACCTTAGTCAGGGGCAGCGGATGGCACAGAGGGATCAGCTCACTGGTGCGTTTGGTGGCCATGATGCCTGCAATGCGCGCCACGCCCAGCACATCGCCCTTTTTTATGGTGCCGCTCTGCACGGCGGCAAAGGCTTCGGCGTTCATGGTAATAATACCGTGTGCAGTAGCTTCCCGGGTGGTGACAGGCTTTGCGCTCACATCCACCATCACGGCGTTCCCGGCGGCATCAAAATGTGTCAGATTATTTTCACTCATATTATTTTTTCACCTTAGTAAAGCTCCCCCTTCGGGGGAGCTGGCAAAGCAGAAAGGCTTTGACTGAGAGGGTTTCAGCAGTGCCCAAAGCCGCAGTTCGGCCAGTGGCACACTTCGCAGTTCAGGCACAGGCCGCCCTCGCCCAAGCGGGCGATATCCTCAGCGGTGATGGGGTCATCCGCCAGCAAACGGGGCAGCAGCAGGTCAAAGATGGTGCGCTTGGCGTACATCACACAGCCGGGCAGGCCGCACACCGGCACACCGTCCAGATAGCTGACAAGGAACATCGCGCCCGGCAGCACCGGTGCGCCGTAGGTGATGATATCGGCCCCGGTGTTCTTGATAGCCAGCGGGGTGCGGTCATCGGGGTCCACACTCATGCCGCCGGTAGTAAAGATCAGTTCGCACCCTGCGGCCTTGGCCTCCAGAATGGCGGCGGTGATCCCGGCGGGGTCATCATCGCAGACCTTATGGAAAACCATCTCGCAGCCGTAGACCGCCAGCTTGCTTTGCAGGATGGGGGTAAATTTATCCTCGATGCGTCCCTTGAACACCTCGCTGCCGGTGGTGATGATGCCCACCTTCTTAGCCTGCATGGGCAGCACGTTCAGGATAGGCTCTGCCCCGGCAGCGGCCTGCATGGCGTCCATCTTCTCCTGCTCGATGACCAGCGGGATGATGCGGGTACCGGCCAGCTTCTGGCCCTTTTTCACCGGCAGGTCGCCGTGGATGGTGGCGATCATCATCTGCGGGGTGCTGTTCACAGCCATTAGCGCCCTGCGGTTGATCTTCAACAGGCCGTCGCAGTCCGCAATCAGCTCGATCTTGCCTTCTTTCGGCGCAGTGCCGTGGATATTTTTGCCCGCAGCGGCCTTGTACAGCAGGGCGGCTGCTTCGTCCTCGTGGAGGATGCCGGGGTGCTTTTCCCAGACGTAGAGGTTCTCCTTGCCGATGGAAAGCAGCACGGGGATGTCCTCGGGCTGGATGACGTGCCCCTTGCGGAAGCGGGCATCCTTGTACTCGCCCGGGATGATCTGGGTGATATCATGGCAGAGCACCTGCCCTGCGGCGTCAACAGTACGGATCAGTTTCATGATGGCATTCTCCTTACAGCGCGGGCATCTGGGCTTCGATCCAGTCTGCCAGTGCCGGAATATCGTTCAGGTCAAAATCTGCGCCGGGGATATCCCCCACCACCGCCAGCGGCTGGAAGGAGACGGGCGCATCCGAAATGGCGCTGCGCACCACCTCGATCTTCGGCCAGCCGCTGGACTTGAACCCCTCCAGCAGTACAAGGTCGTAGCCGTGACGCTCGAACAGGGCAAGCAGATCCTGCTCAGTCAGGCGGAATTCCTCGGTCAGCAGGTAGCGCGTGCCGGAGTAGACCGCCACGCCCTCGGCACCGGCTTCCCGCAGACGGTAGCTGTCGGTGCCGGGCACGTCCGGGGTAAAATCGTGGCCGTCGTGCTTGATGACGCCTACCTTCAGCCCACGGCTGCGCAGCACGGGCAGCAGCTTTTCCAGCAGGGTGGTCTTACCGCTGTTGTGCACCCCGCTGACCGCCAGCACCGCCGGGCGCTTGAGCGCCTGTGTTTCGGCCAGCGCCTGTTTTTGTTCACTGTACAAAGCAAAGCACCTCCACTTCCATACCGGGTTCCACCGGCCCGCTGCCGGCGGGGATCTCCACCAGACAGTTGCAGCCCATCATGGCGGACAGCGCACCGGAAGAGTGCACCTCGGTGCTGCCCGCGCCGGGCAGGGTCACCTTGCCGCCGCAGGCAGTCGCCCGCAGATAGCGGCTGCCCTTGCTGGGTTTGGAAAAGCCATTGGTCAGGGTGCAGACGGTGCGGGCGGGAAGGCAGCTCTCCTCCCGGCGTCCGGCGGCACGCAGCAACGCAGGGATGGCGTACTGCTCCAGCGTGGCAGCGGCGGCAAAGGGGTTGCCGGACAGGCAGAACACCAGCTTACCGTTAAGTGTAGCCGCCAGCATGGGGCTGCCGGGTTTCTGGGCTACGCCCTCCACCAGCAGCTGTGCACCCAGCTTTTCCAGCACAAGGGGCAGATAGTCCTTCTGCCCCACCGAGACGCCGCCGCTGGTGATGACAGCATCGCAGCAAGTCAGCAACTCCTGCATTTTACCGGTGATGACCTTCGGGTCATCGGAGCACTGCTGCCGTTCCACGGCAAAGCCCAGCTGACGCAGCCGGGCTGCGTTCTGGGTGCCGTTGGCATCGTAAATTTTACCGGGTGCCCACGGTGCGCCGGGTTCCAGCAGCTCGCTGCCGGTGGAAAGGATGCCCACGGTCAGCGGGCGGCAGACCGTTACTTCAGCGTAGCCCTGCCCGGCCAGCACGCCCAGATGGGCGGGGGTAAGTACCGTACCGGCAGGCGCGATGACCGCACCGGCGGCTACATCTTCCCCCCGGAACACTACGTTTTGCAGCGGTTTTACGGCGGCATAAAGCTGCACAGTCTCTTCGCCGCTGTCGGTCAGCTCCTGCATCAGGACGCAGTCCGCGCCATCCGGCAGGGGAGCTCCGGTCATGATGCGGGCAGCGCAGCCTGCGGGCAGCGCCGCAGCCGGGGCATCGCCCGCGTAAAGCTTCATCACCACCGGCAGGGTGACCGGGTTCTCCCGGCTTGCACCGGCGGTATCCGCACTGTGCAGGGCGTAGCCGTCCAGCGGGCTGCGGTCAAAGGGGGGCTGGTTCATCCGGGCGCAAATGTCACTGGCGGCAATGCACCCGCAGGCGGCTTCCAGCGGGATGGTCTCCGGGGACGGAGAAGGCAGAAGCGCTGCCGCGTCCAGCACGCTGCGCAGCGCCTGAACGGGGGAGCAGAAAGGCTGATTCATTATAACTTCCTCCATAGACCCGCTCTCCCGGCCTGCTATGGCTCAGGCGGGGGAGCAGGGGTATTCTTTTTTCAAAAAAAGGCAGGTGAAAAAGAAGCGGAGACGTCTTGACCGGAAAATCAAAACGCCTCCGCAGAATATCCCCACAAAACCGGCTGCGGCAGTTTGCAGTCTGCTACGCCGGTGGCAGCCTTTGGCTATGCGCCGCCCTTGCAGCGGCAGCACACAGCCAAAAGCACCTGTGAAGATGGGAGGAGTTCTTTTTTTCAAATTGCAGCGTTTCTTCTGCGGGAAGGCGGTGGGGTTTCCCCCGCCACCCTTGAATGCCGGCTTATTCAGCCCTTAGCATTGCGGCGCGGTGTCCTGCTCTTTGTGGGAGTTTAGACGCCTTTGCTCAAAGAAGCTCTTATACCCTGATTCAATTGTAGGTTGGTTTAATCGCAGAACTCATCCACGTCGCTGATAGCCTTGGCGTAGCGGCGGGTGAGGTGCTTGGTGGAAAAGAGGAACCGCTCGTTCTGGTTGTTGGTCAGCTCCTCGATATCGGCATAGGCGGGGTTCTCCTGCATAGCCTTCCATGTCTGCTCGATGACCTCCGGCGCAAGGCCGTAGGGGGAGCGCTGGAAGTACTTGAGCGGGGTGGCGCTGGGGTAGATGCGGGCGTTGAACCGCACCATCTCGGCGAACATCACACACAGATCCTTGTCCTCGATGAGCTGCGCGATCATGGCGTAGTTATCGCTCATGTTGGCATTGGAATAGTAGTAGGTGTCCTTTGCACCCGCGCGGGTGACGATATCGGTGCACTGGGGGTCTGCGGGCATCTGCGCCAGCAGCTCGTCGGCGTTTTCCACTTCCTCCAGCAGCAAAGCGTGGGGGGTAATCAGCGCAGCCGCAGAGCGGGCACGGATGTAACCGGCCAGCTCCTGTGCAGGGGTCAGCTCCGGCAGCTCCGGGGCGGTCTTGGTGGGCTGATCTGCAAAGGGATCGTTTTCCGCTTCCGGCTCACCGGCCAGAAAATCCAGCAGTTCCGGCTTTGCAGCATTGGGCTGCGCAGCTTCGGCGGCTTCGGGTGCGGCCTCGGCGGCCTGCTTTGCGGCAAGCTCGGCGGTCTCCCGCTCCACTGCGGCGATTACGTCCTCGCCAGTCTTGGCGGCGCTGCCGTCAAAGGTGCTGCCGGTCTCCTTCAGGCGGCGGGCAGTCTCGCTTGCGGCGTCGATGTCGAACACCTCTGCCTTGGGCTTTTTCTTGGCGGCCAGTTCTGCCTTTTGCAGTTCCAGAACGGCCTGCTCCGGGTCTACGCTGCCATCCACCGTGGTGGTGTAGCCAGGTTTACGTCTGCCAAACAACATGACGGTCTTTCCTCTTTCTATGGGATTTATTCAGCTGCTGCGGTGTTCTGGGCGTAGATGCCGCGCTTTTCCAGATCATCGGCCATGTCAGCCAGATCATACTTCTCCAGCGTCTCGCGGGTGGGCACACCGGTGGTGCGGTCCCAGCCGAAGATGTCGTAGAACAGATCCTTTGCCTTCTCCATGTCGGCACGATCCAGCTTGGTGGTGCCTTCCTCAAATGCCTTGAAGTCGGGGTCCTTATCAAACACCCAATCGCAGATGGCATCGTGCTCCTGACGCAGGTTTGCGCTGCCGCAGTTCTGCTGGAAGCTGATGGCGGTCATCGCGCGCAGCATCTGGGTGATGCGGGCGCCGTCCTCCTGCAGACCGGCCTGGGTATAGGTCTCGCCGGTAACAGCAGTCATAAAGTCTGCCTGCAGATCCAGATCGCCGTGGTAGTCGCGCTCCTTGGAGGGAGACTGGGTCATGGGCCACATCCAGTTGCACAGGGTAGCGGAGTCGTGGAAGTTCTTATCGTTGACGCAGTATGCAGCCAGCTTTGCCTTGTTCTCGTTGATGGGAGTGTAGGCCTTGGCCTTATCGTAGCAGCCCTCGCCGAAGAAGTCCTCCATGACCTTCTTAGTCACCTCGTAGGGTGCGCCGGAACCGGTCTCGCAGACGATCTCGTGGATCATGC
>OGDY01004226.1_pt1 | contig 10119 bp, 10 predicted proteins | sample 1570341 | NCBI WGS metagenome assembly OGDY01 (sample SAMEA2581972, study PRJEB24529) | metagenome | biome: Human gut stool | place: China | collected 2011 | reverse complement strand
CTTTTTAATTGAAGTTCATGTTGTTTATTTTCATATAAAAAATCCTTATTTTCGATTTCACTTTGCAAAGTGACTATCTCTTCATTTAAAACTTTACATCTTTGAGCCAATGATTCTCCAAGCTGTTTTTTTTCAAGCATCAATGATTGAATCGTTACGACATTATCCTCCAATTCTTTCATTTTCAACTTAAGTTCATTTTCCTTTTCACTTAACAGAGTTTTATTAAATTCAATTACTGATAGACTCTTTGAAAGAGCAATTTCTCCATCTCTTATTATCACTTGCTTTTCACAAATTATTTTTTGATATCGAATAAAGACTATGAATATAAAAAAGATAAAATGGTGTATCATGATACATATTTTGGGGGGACTAAATTTATTGGTGAAGAAGTTGTTTATGTAGATAACAAAACCTATTGGGCTATGAATTATTATGGTGTAACTTTAGATGAAACTTTAAAAGAAGAAGCAATGGATAAGGCATTGCGTCCGGCATTAATGAATGTTGGAAAAGATAAAGACATAATTCCAGTAAGAGGGCCAAAAGAATGGGTTAATGGTGAGTATAAGTATTCATTTAATGTAATAGGCGATATTAATTATTTCAGTGGAATTGAAACTATATATAAAAATAATAAGAAAATATACGAATTAAAATGTAATGGTGGATTAATTATGTAAAAAAATAAAATTTATAAAAGATTAAAAGTAATAGAAATGGAGGCAATAATGGATATAATTGAAACTAACTACACAAATAATATTTTTGAAAACATAAAACATGTTGATGAATGTGGTAATGAGTATTGGCTTGCTAGAGATCTTTCAAAAGTTCTAGAATACAAAGACTGGAGAAATTTTCAAAAAGTAATAGATAAAGCTATAACATCTGCTCAAAATAGTGTTTCATTCGAAGAAAATTGGATTGTTGAGATCACCAAGCCAATAAAAACTGGTAAAGGTAAAGAGGAATTTATTAAAGATTATAAACTAACAAGATACATATGTTATTTAATAGTGCAAAATGCCGATCCTAGTAAAGAAGTTGTTGCCATGGGACAAACCTATTTTGCAATACAAACGAGAAAACAAGAGATAACAGAACAAGAATATGACTCTTTATCCGATGATGACAAAAGATTTTATCAAAGGAGATTAACAAAACAAGGAAATTATACATTGCAAAAAGTTGCAACATCTGCAGGTGTTAAAAATATGGCTGAATTTCATAATGCTGGTTATAAAGGGTTATATAATGGTGAAACTGCCGATGATATATTTAAAAGGAAAAAATTAAGATATAGAGAAGATATTTTAGATAATATGAATGAGGATGAATTAATAGCTAATTTATTTAGGATAAATCAGACTAAACAAAAACTTTTAAGAGACAATGTAAAAGGAGAAAAAGAAGCAAAAGATGTGCATTATGAAGTTGGTAAAAAGGTAAGAAAAGCAATTGCAGACATCGGGGGAATGATGCCTGAAGAAATGCCGACGCCTAAAAAGAGCTTAAAAGAGCTTGAAAAAGAAAAGAAACAATTAGAAATAAAAGAACAAAGCAAACTTGAAGGAATAAAATAAATAAAATTAGGTGATATAAATTAGTTTGTGTATTAAATAAAGTGAAAGGATATTAAATATGAAAGTTTTGATAGAAAAATTAAAGCAAAAGGATTTAGTGGCAGCAATAAATATATATGATAAAAATTATAGTACGACTACAGACTACAATAAACTTTTAACTATATATAATGAAATTTATAATAATTCAGCATATCATAATATTGTAGCGAAAGTTAATAATGAAATAGTAGGGCTAGCAACAGTTATAATTAATTATGATATTGTAGAACAGCTAAAACCATTTTTAACTGTTTGGAATTTTGGTGTGAAGGAAGAATATAGGAGAAATAAAATAGGGACAAAAATGTTTGAATATATATATAAGTTTGCGAAGCAAAATAACTGTGTTTTTATTTCTTTAATTGCTGAAGAAGATAATATTGTAGCACAATCTTTTTATGAAAAATTAGGATATATTAAAGAAGTAGGTTATGTTAAATTAATAGATAAAGAAAAATGGTAATTATAAATTAAAATAGAGGAAGTGAAAAAATGAATAATGAAAATTTAAATAAAACAAATATCAACTGGTATCCCGGCCATATGGTAAAAGCTAAAAGAGAAATAAAAGAAAGAATAAAATTAATTGATATAATTTATGAATGTGTAGATGCTAGAATGCCATCATCTTCCAAATTAAAAGGGATGGATGATATACTTGAGGCTAAACCTCGAATTTTAGTTATGACAAAAAAGGATTTATGTGATTTAGAAGAAACTAATAAATGGATTAAGCATTATGAAGAAAAAGGTTATAAAGTAATATTATTAGATTTAACAAATAATGATGATTATAAAAAATTAATAAAGTTAACGAATGATGTAGTAAAACCGATACAAGAAAAAAGAAAAGATAAAGGTCTTAAAAGTAAAGAAATTAAAATTGGCGTAATAGGAATACCTAATGTTGGCAAAAGTACCCTTATAAATAAATTGGCTGGTAAAAAAGTCGCAAACACAGGAAACAAACCTGGAGTAACAAAGCAAATAAATTGGCTTAAAACAAACTCAGGGTTTTTATTATTAGATACACCAGGAATACTTTGGCCCAAAATTGAAGATAATACTGAAGCTTTAAGCCTAGCATCAACTGCCACTATAAAGATGGAAATTCTAAATATGACAGACATCGGAGGATACATAATTACTTTCTTTAAAAATTATTATAAAGAAAAGTTAGAAGAAAAATATAATATTGAAATAAGTGATGACCCGAATGAAATATTTACATCTTTAGCTAAAAAATTTAATTATTTTGAAAAAGATGGGGAAATAGACTATGAAAAAATATCAAATAAGGTGTATAATGATTTAGTGAGTGGTGCACTAAAAGGAGTAACATTTGATAGATGGAAGAAGTAGATTTATTAAAATATGAAAAAGAATTATATGAAAAAGGAATCAATTTAATTGCTGGCACAGATGAAGCAGGGCGTGGGCCACTATGTGGACCAGTTGTAGCAGCAGCGGTAATTCTGCCGAAAAATTATAAACTTGAAGGTTTAAATGATTCTAAGCAATTAAGTGAAAAAAAACGAGATAAATTTTTTGAGATAATTAAAAAAGATGCCATAAGTTATGGAATAGGAGTCGTAGATGCTAAAACCATAGATGAGATAAATATATATGAAGCAAGTAGAAAAGCAATGTTAATGGCAATAGATAAATTAAATGTTAAGCCAGAATATGTATTATCAGATGCAATGCCTCTACCTATTGAAAACTCAAAAGCAATAGTGCACGGAGATGCTTTATCGCTAAGTATTGCTGCGGCCAGTGTTTTAGCTAAAGTAACTCGTGATAAAATGATGTACGAACTTGATAAAAAACATCCAGAATATGGCTTTAAAAGTCACAAAGGCTACCCAACAAAAAAGCATCTTGAAAATATAAAAAAATATGGAATTTTAGATAATTATAGGTTGACATATAAACCAGTAAAAATTTTGATGGAGGAAAAAAATGAAGAACTTGTTAAAGAATAATTTAATTAAAAATTATATAATTTTATTAATATTTTTTATGCTACTTGAAATATCATTTCGATTAATAAGTGGAATAACTTTAAAAAATATTGCCTTACTAAGAATATTTATAGGTATAAATTTTGTAAGTATTTTATTAAGCTATATTCTCTCTTGGTTTAACAAGAATGTAAGTAAAGTATTAATAATTGTCTTTTCCTTTGCTATAAGTGCTTATACATATTTTCAAATTGGCTTTAATAATTTTATTGGTGTATATGCATCGGTTAATACAAAAAGTCAACTCGGAGCAGTAAAAGATTATATTATAGACTTTCTATCATCTTTTAGACCAACATATTATTTAGCTTTTATACCATTTATTTTATTAATTCTTTATTATATTTTCTTAGATAAATTTACTGAAAAGAAAATAGATAAAAAGTTTCCTTTAAAAACTAATATTGTATTCGAACCTGGTATTAGAACAATAACAAGCACTTTGTTGCTAGTTTTCAGTGGTTTGTTATATTATGAAACATTAGATGCTAGCTTCATGCAAAATAAACTTCAAACAGTAAGCAACAAAGATCTATTTGCTTATCCTAGTGTCCCTAGCATTACTATAAACCAGTTTGGGGTATTAGGTTTTGGATTTCTTGATATTAAATCAACGATGGTCGAAGCACCAACAAAAGATACATTCGCTATAAGTGAAGGTAATAATACTACAACAGATGAAGATAAAAGAAGAGAAATTGATGATACTATATTAGATGATATCATTAAAAATGAAACTGATGTAACTAAAAATAATATTAATGAATTTATAAAAAATAGAACAATAACTAGCTATAATGATCACACTGGAATACTTGAAGGTAAAAATATCATAGTAATAATGATGGAAAGTGTCGGTGAAATAATTATAAATAAGGATTTATATCCAAACTTTTATAAATTATATAGTGAAGGAATCAGTTTTAAAAATAATTATAGTCCTAGAAATAGTTGTGCAACGGGCAATAATGAATTTAGTGGTATGACAAGTCTATATACAATTCAAAATAATTGTACAGCCAACATTTATAGTAATAATAAATATTTTACTTCAATATTTAATTTATTTAAAAACGCTGGCTATAAAACAAGTAGTATGCATGATTATACTGAACAATATTATGTAAGACGTATTATTCATAAAAACTTAGGTAGTGATGCATATTATAATGTAAACGATTTAAATATTCCATATTATAACGAATATAAAAATTGGGCAAGTGATGAAGATTTCATGAATGCTGCAATGGATATTACTTTAACTGATACGAGTAGTCCATATATGTTATGGCTTACCACAGTATCTCCACATCAACCATATAATCAATCAAGTGTGGAAGGAGATAAGTACTTAAGTATAACTGAAGATAGTGATTATTCAATGGAATTACGAAGATATATGTCCAAATTAAAAACTTTTGACAATAGTTTAGGTATTTTACTTGATAGACTAAAGGCATCTGGAACATTAGATGATACAGTAATAGTTCTATACGGAGATCATTATCCATATGGTTTAAAAAATAAAGATATATCTGAGGTTCTAACATATGATTTAAGTGATTATGAAGTTGAAAGAACACCGATGGTTATCTATAATACACAAATTAAAAGTGAAGTTGTGGAAAAATACAGTTCTTATATAAATTTAACTCCAACGATTGCTAATCTATTTAATTTAGATTATGATCCTAGGTACTACATGGGAACTGATGTCTTTAGTGATGAATATTTAAATGTTGTAACATTTGCGGATGGTTCTTGGAAAAATAATGAAGTTTTTTATAATGCAGGTAGTGGCACAGTAAAATATTATACTGATAAAGAATATTCTACTGATGAGTTAATTAGAATAAATAATATTGTTACTATCAGAATGCAAATGAGTGAAACAATAATAAGAAATAATTATTATAATTATTTAGACAATAAAATAAACTCTTACAAGAATGCAAATGAACAAAAGGAGGAATGATATGAAAAATTTAGTTATAGTGGAATCTCCAGCTAAGTGTAAAACTATTGAAAAATATCTAGGTAGTGACTATAAAGTAGTTTCTAGTAAAGGACATATCAGAGATTTAGCTACAACAGGTAAATTTGGTTTAGGAATAGATGTTGAACATGATTTCGAACCAAATTATCAAATAATTAAAGGAAAGAATAAAGAGGTTACGGCTTTAAAAAAAGATGTAAAGGATGCAAATACAATTTATCTTGCAACCGACCCAGACCGTGAAGGAGAAACAATTTCTTGGCATATTTATGATGAAATAAAAATACCTGATGAAAAATATAAAAGAGTAGTATTTAACGAAATAACAAAAGATGTTGTTATAAATGCCATTAATAATCCTGGTAAAATTGATATGAATTTAGTAAGATCTGGTGAAACAAGAAGATTCCTAGATAGAATTATAGGCTTTAGACTAAGTAAATTAATGCAAAGAAAAACCGGAGGTAAATCAGCAGGACGAGTTCAAAGTGTTGCCCTAAAACTAATCGTAGATCGAGAAAGAGAAATCCAAGCTTTTGTACCTCGCGAATATTGGACTATTGAAGCTGACTTTAAAGATTTTAAAGCAACATTAGATAAGTATCATGGTAAAGAAGTAGAAATACCAAACGAGGTTGAAGCAGATGAAATATTATCTAAACTTTCTAAATCATTTAAAATAGAGAGTGTCACGGAAAAAGAAAAAAACAAGAGTGCACGTGAAGTATTTAAAACAAGTACTTTACAGCAAGCTGCCTCAAATAAATTAGGGTTTGCTCCATCAAAAACAATGAAATTAGCCCAAGACTTATATGAAGGTAAAACTTTAAGTAATGAAACAGTTGGGTTAATTACTTATATGCGTACTGATAGTATCCGAGTAAGTGATTCATTTGTTAAAGAAACTTTTGGCTATATTAAAGGCAAATTCGGAGAAAATTATATTGGATATGTAAAAAAAGGAAAGAAAAGCGAAAATATTCAAGATGCTCATGAAGGGATTAGACCCACAAGTATAAATAGGACCCCAGAAAGTGTAAAAGCATATTTATCAAATGATGAATATAAATTATATAAATTAATATATGCTAGAGCACTTGCATCTTTAATGGCTGATGCTAAAACTCTTGCAACAACAGTCATTCTAGAAAATAACGGCTATACATTTAAAGCAACGGGTAGTGTTTTAACATTTGATGGTTATTTAAAAGTCTATAGTGAATATGAAGATAGTGAAGATGTAATACTTCCAGATTTAAAAAATTATAAATCTGGTTGTATAACTGCGGATGATATTACAAAAACCCAACACTTTACTAAACCTGCTCCAAGATATACGGAAAGTAGTTTAATTAAAGAAATGGAAAGCTTAGGAATAGGACGCCCATCAACATATGCAACCATTGTTGGTACAATTAAAGACCGTGGTTATGTAGTATTAAAAGATAAAAAGTTTGAACCAACAGAAATTGGTATTGAAACTACTGACAAATTACAAGAGTTTTTCAGTGGTATTGTAAATGTTGAGTATACTGCTAACATGGAACATGATTTAGATGAAATTGCTGAAGATAAAATGGATTATAAAAAAGTGTTACATGAATTTTATGATGAATTTGAGCCACTCGTAGAAAAAGCGTTTCACGAAATGGAAAAGAAAGGTCCAGAAGAAACCGGAGAAGTTTGTCCAGAATGTGGAAACCCACTAGTAATTCGTAAAGGTAAATTTGGTGAATTTGTAGCATGTAGTAATTATCCGACTTGTAAATATATTAAAAAAGATAAAAAAGAAGTTGTGGAAATTTGCAAATGTCCGAAGTGTGATAAAGGTATGATCGTAGAAAGAAAGACAAAAAAAGGTAAAATTTTCTATGGATGCAATAACTATCCAAAATGTAAATATGCACTATGGTATAAACCAAACGGGGATATTTGCCCAAAATGTGGTGAATTAATAGTAGATAAAAACGGCGAAAACATTTGCGTAAATTGTGAAGAAGATAAGTAAAAACTTGTCTTCTTTTCTAATTTATTATATAATGTAATTGAGATGATAAATATGAAAAACAAAAATATAGTTTTTATGGGGACCCCTGATTTTTCAGTACCTGTCTTAAAAATGTTAATTGAAAATACGAATGTTTTATTGGTAGTTACTCAACCGGACAAAATTGTAGGTAAAGATAAAACTGTTAGTTTTAATCCAGTTAAAAAATTAGCACTTGAAGAAAATATTCCTGTATTTCAACCGATGAGAATTAGAAAAGATTTTGAAAAATTAAAAAACTTAGATATAGACTTAATTGTTACTTGTGCCTATGGGCAAATAATTCCTAAAGAAGTATTAGATATGCCTAAGTATGGATGTATAAATGTTCATGCCTCAATTCTACCAAAATATCGTGGATCTGCTCCAATACAATGGTGTCTATTTAATAATGATGATGTAACTGGTGTAACAATCATGTATATGGATGAGGGAATGGATACCGGAGATATTATTAAAATAAAAGAAATACCTATTTTAGATAGTGATAATGTTGGAACACTTCATGACAAGTTATCAAAGTTAGGTTGCGATTTATTACTTGAAGTATTACCAACAATTTTTGATAAGACGAATGATCGAATTAAACAAGGTAATAACTACACTATGGCACCGATGATTAAAAGAGAAGATGAAAGACTAGATTTTAATGAAGAAGGTAAAAAAATAATTGGCAAAATCAAAGGACTTAATCCATGGCCTTTGGCAAACATAATAATAAATAATCAAGAAATAAAAGTCCTAGAAGCTGAATTTGTTCAAAAGAAAGTTGATAATACCGGCATTATAAAAGAAATAGATAAGAAAAATTTAGGTATAACATGTAAAGATGGAATAATATATCTCAAAAAGATAAAACCAAGTGGAAAAAAAGTTATGGAAATTAATAGTTTTTTAAATGGAATAGATAAAGAAAAGTATTTAAATATGGAGGTAAATAATGAAGGATAATAGTTTTTGGTCAACAACTCAAGGAAAATCTACGATTAAATTTGTAGCATGGATGATATTCATTATAATTTTAATTGTGATTTTTGCTATAAATGGAAAACCAGAAAATAATAATATCAATAATACTCAAGAAAAAAATGAAGAAATTATCTCTTTTGAAAAATATGAAACAATGCAGGATAATTTATTAAATGGATGCTTTAATTATGAGTATAAAATAATTGAAGAAAATATCACAACTATTTATACTGGAAAGAAACTAAATGATACAGAAATAGGGTATAAAGAAACAAAAGATGGAATTATAAAATATATAAAAGATAAAGATATAACATATAAAGTTGTATTAGACGAAAAAGAAGAATTACCAAATCTTTATGACGAAGCAGATAAATCTTTTTTGAATATTAATATAATTTTTGAAAATTTAAAAGAATATTTATATAATATAACTAAGAATGAAAGTACAAGAGAAATTAATTATAATAAAGAAGGATATAAAGTAGTAGTTAAAACTGACTTAAAAAACATAACTAATATAACAATTGAAAATGAAAATAAGACATATGAATTACAATTTACAAATGTTGGAAAGTGTGATAATATAACTAATAAATAAGTTTTAGTGAGGATTAAAAATGGATAAAAAATGGTTAAACTTTATAATAACTAATTTTATAACCCTGCTTAGAGTAGTGGGGATTTTTGCATTAATTCCGGTCTATAAAAAATATGGTGGATTTACAACTTTTTTATTATCTTCATTATGTTTTTTGACAGATTTTATTGATGGCTTTTTAGCAAGAAATTTAAATGCTTCAACATTTTTTGGAAGCCTTTTTGATGCTTTAAGTGATAAAGCCTTTTTAGTAATAAATTTACTTCTTTTAATGAGTATATCCCCATATGCAATAATATTAATAATTTTTGAACTTACAATAGCATTAATTCAAAGTATAAAATATAATATTGGCATGAATATTAAATCTAATATATTCGGTAAAATAAAGATGTGGGTTGCAGGACTCATTATATCATTATGGTATCTTTTAACAGATTATAAAGTAATACATCACTTTAATCTAAATAATTTGAACAATAAAACATTTTTAATTATATTTCTTCCTTTATTTATAATTGAAGTTATAACTATAATAAGTTATATAATAGAATATTTTAGTGATAAAAATAAATTAGACAAAAAAGTAATTGCTAAAAGGAAAAAAGAGGAAGAGAAGAGAAAAGCAGAGGAAGAAGAAAAGCAAAGAGAAGCAGAAAGACAACAGCAGCAACAGCAAAGTCAGCAGACTCAGGCACCTTCTACGAATACAAATAGCAATGTATCAAATTCACCTGCAACATCTAATTCTTCCGCTCAGACTCAACAACCTAGTAGCAGTACACCTGTTACAAGGGATTATTTGTTTTCACAAGGCTATGACATGTCATAGCCTTGTGAAAACAAATAAT
>OGDY01004224.1_pt1 | contig 10120 bp, 9 predicted proteins | sample 1570341 | NCBI WGS metagenome assembly OGDY01 (sample SAMEA2581972, study PRJEB24529) | metagenome | biome: Human gut stool | place: China | collected 2011 | reverse complement strand
GAAGGTGAACAGGCAGACTTCGACCTCACGCTGCGGGGGTACGAAGTCTGCCTGTTCACCTTCTCCGCCGCGCGCGTGGAAACGCTGCACAACAACGATAACGTGATCTCCTACACCGGCGTCTGGGGCGAGGGCAGCTGCCGCGTCGCCCATGTGTCGAACTCGATGGAGGAGGCCGTTTCCCGCGCCGATCTCGTCGTGATGAACGTTCCCGGCACCGGTCACGAGCGCTATCTCAACGCCATGAAGCCGTATCTGCGCGGCGACACCGTGCTCTATATGAATCCCGGTCACACCGGCGGCGCGCTGCGCGCGGCGCACATTCTGGGTCGGGGCCGCATCGCCGAGGCGAACACGCTCAGCTATATCGCCCGCAAAACGAGCGAAACGAGCGTGCATGTGAGCAGCAGCGATAAGCCTGTCACCGTCGGCGTGTTCCCGGCGAAGGATACCGAGGCCGTGCTGGAGGTCATCCACAAGGCGTATCCGTATGTCGTCGCAGGCCGCGATGTGCTGGAGTCCTCGCTCTGCAACATCAACGCCATGTTCCATCCGCCGGGCGTCGTGCTCAACGCCGGATGGATCGAGCATACCGGCGGCGACTTCCGCTTCTACTATGACGGCGTGACTCCGGCCATCGGCAAGGTCATCCGCATGGTGGACGAGGAGCGCCTGGCCGTTGCGAAGGCGTACGGGCTCGAGCTCGACAATTTCTGCACCGTGCTCTACAACGCCGGATCCACCACGAAGGAGGCGGCGGAGGCCAACGATCCCTATAAGGCCTGCCAGGAGAGCGAAGCCAACAAGTTCATCAAAGCGCCCCCCTCGCTCGACCACCGGTACATGCACGAGGATATCGGCTCCGGTCTTCTCCCGATCGCGGAGCTGGGCCGTCTGGCCGGCGTCCCCACGCCGATCACGGATGCGCACGTCACCCTGTCCGAGGCCATGATGGGCCGGGATTACCACGCCGAGGGCGTGAATCTCGAGAAGATGGGGCTGGACGGCAAAACGATCGAGCAGGTCCTTGATTACGTCACGCGCGGCTGAACCGCGGAAAGGAACGACACGCTATGAAAATCGAATCGTATAAAATTTATAAGGTGAGCATCCCCACGCGCCGCCGCCACACCTGGGCGAGCAGCACCGCCGACGTCGGGCAGGGCTGGGTCATTCTGGAAGTCAAGACCGACGACGGCATCATCGGCTACGGCGAAGCCACCACCATGCCGGAGTGGGGCGGCGATTTCGGCCGCTACTACGGCGAGTCGTACGAGACGACCGAGGTCGTCATCCGCGACAACCTCTTCCCCGCTATCATGGGCATGGATCCCTTTGATATCGATCTCATCCATCACAGAATGGACAAGGCCATCCGCGGCTTTGTTTACGCCAAGGCCGCCATCGATATCGCGCTCTACGACATCATGGGCAAGGCGCTCGACAAGCCCGTTTACAAGCTGCTCGGCGGCCAGCACCGCAAGGCCATTCCCATCGCGCACAGTCTCGGCGTCGTGCTCGACATTGAAGCCGCCGTGGACGAGGCCGTCGCCGCCTGCGGCGAGGGCATCAAGACCATCAAGATGAAGGGCGGTCTCGATCCCGTGCGCGACATGGAGCTGATGGAAAAGCTCCGCAAGGCCGTCGGGCCGCATATCAACATCCTCGTAGACGCCAACCAGGGCTACCCGACCGCCAAGGACGCGATCAAGTGGGGCAAGCGCATGGACCGCTTCGATCTGCAGTATCTGGAGCAGCCGGTCGAGGGCTTTGATCAGCTGCGCGAGGTGACGCGCATGCTCGAGGTGCCCGTGTGCGCCGATGAGAGCTGCTGGACGCCGACCGACGCGCTCGACATCGTGGCGAAGCACGCGGCGGACTACATCTCCATCTACGTCACCAAGGCCGGCGGTCTGTACCCGGCGCGCACCGTTGCGAAGATCGCCGAGTGCGCCGGTATCCGCTGCAACGTGAACGGCTCGGGCGAGTTCGGCGTCGGCACGGCGGCGAACCTGCACATGGCCTGCTGCGGCGCGAACATCGACCTTGCCTCCGTGTTCCCGATCACCCATGTGGAGGGCTGCCCGGAGCAGACGAAGGTCGCCGCCCGCTGGTACATGGACGATATCATCACCAAGCCGTTCCAGTACGACGACGGCTGCCTGCTCGTCCCCGACGGGCCGGGCCTCGGCGTGGAGATCGACCGCGAAAAGCTCAAAAAATACAGCGAAACCAAATAAATTCCCGCATACGAAAAGCGCCGGACTTTCCGAAAAGAAAGTCCGGCGCTTCTCTATATTAAAAATCCCCGTCCGCCGGGACGGGGATATTCGTTGAAACTATGTACTCAGGCGAGAGCAGCGGTGATGATGGCCATCTTGTAGACCTCGTCGGCGTTGCAGCCGCGGGAGAGGTCGTTGATCGGGGCGTTCAGGCCGAGCAGGATGGGGCCGTAGGCCTCATAGCCGCCGAGACGCTGGGCGATCTTATAGCCGATGTTGCCGGCCTCGATGCACGGGAAGATGAAGGTATTGGCATAGCCCGCGACCTTGGAGCCGGGGAACTTCAGCTGGCCGACGACCGGGGAAACGGCCGCATCAAACTGCATCTCGCCGTCAATGGCAAGATCCGGCGCAAGCTCCTTGGCCTTTGCCGTGGCATCGCGGGACAGTTGGACCGTGCCGCCCTTGCCGGAGCCCTTCGTGGAGAAGCTCAGCATGGCAACCTTCGGGTCGATGCCGAACGTCTGCGCGCAGCGCGCGGTCTCGACGGCGACCTCGGCGAGCTTGTCGGCAGCGGAGACAACAACGTTGCCTTCCTTGTCGAGCGTGTCTTCATAGGAGATGTTGATGGCGCAGTCGCCCATGGCCAGCTTCTCTTCGCCGCGGACGAGGATGAAGCAGGAGGAGACCAGATGTGCGCCCGGCTTCGTCTTGACGAGCTGCAGGGCGGGACGGACGGTGTCAGCCGTGGAATAGGTCGCGCCGCCCAGCAGAGCGTCCGCATAGCCCATCTTCACGAGCATCGTGCCGAAATAGTTGCCCTTGGACAGCGCCTCGCGGCACTGCTCGGCCGTCATCTTGCCCTTGCGCAGGGTGACCATCTTCTCGACCATCTCATCCATGCCGGGATAGGTCGCGGGGTCGATGATCTCCAGGCCCTCGATGTCAAAGCCGCCCTTGACGGCTGCGGCCTTGACCTCTTCGGGCGCGCCGATGAGGATCGGGGTGAGGAAGCCGTCCTTCTTCAGGCGGTCGGCAGCCTCGAGGATACGGGCATCCGGCCCTTCGGTAAAGACAATCTTGCGCGGATTTGCCTTGAGAATTTCAATCAAACGGTCAAACATGAATCGTTCCTCCAGTATGATCGGGCCAGCGCCCGTTTTTCAGCTTGTCGAAAAAACCCTTTGGGCTTTCCCGCCAAGCTGATTTCAAAATTGCAAAATTATTATTTGTATTTTTATTTTGCAATTTTGCCGCTGCGGCGGGTTATTGAATGCGAAAGGACACCCTGACGGTTTCCTTTCACTCTTTTCTTCCCTCCGAAACTTTCGGCTGAGCAGGTTTTTCGGCAGTCTGTTCGTTCCTTATTATACAACCATGCCGTCCGGAAAATCAAGCGAAACGTCCTGTTTCGACCGGATTTCCAGCCATTTTTTCAAAAACGGGTGGAAGAAGCGGATGGAAACGGCGCAAAGCTGCTGTCCCGGCCCGCCGGACTCCGCCCCGCCGTACTGCGGGTCGCCGAGGATCGGGCAGCCAAGCCACGCGCAGTGCACGCGCAGCTGGTGCGTCCGGCCGGTCAGCGGCTGCAGCTCGAGCAGGGAGATGCCGTGCTCCGTCCGCAGGGTCCGGTAGGCCGAGCGGGCAGGCTGACCGTCTGCGCGCACGCAGCGCAGCAGGCTCTCCGGAGACAGGCGCGCGATGGGCACGTCGATCATGCCCTCCGGCGGCTGCGGCACACCGCGCACGGCGGCATGATAGGTCTTGTGCTTCTCCGCTGCAATGAGCAGCGCGTGGGCGTGGGCGTTCTTTGCCAGCAGCACCACGCCGAACGTGTCGCGGTCGAGCCTGCTGACCGGGTGGACGGCGCAGGCCTGCCCGGTCCTGTCATAATAGCCGAGCAGGCGGTTGGCCAGCGTGCCGGTCTGGCGGGAAAACGACGGATGCACGAGCATTCCCTGCGGCTTGTCAACCGCGAGCAGGGCCTCATCCTCATAGAGAACGGAAAGCGGCCCATCCTCTGCGGGGTAGTCCGGCCGCGGCTCGTCGAGGCACACGCGCACGACATCACCGGGGCGGACGAGCCGGTCCGTGTGGGCAGGCTCGCCGTTGACGGTGTAGGCGCCGCAGTATTTCAGCCGCCGCACGAGCGTGGACGAAAGCTGCAGCTCCCGCCGCAGGATCGACAGCAGGCGCGTCTCCCGCTCCGCCGTGCAGCGAAGCTCCATGCTCAGTAGCGCGCGCTCTGCGCGACGTCCAGCACGAACAGCACAACGCCGCCGCAGCGCGTCGGGATCTCCAGCGGCGCGGTGGAAAGCGGGATCGGCGGCATGTTCGGCGAGAGCACCGGCGCTTCATAGCGCATTTCCGTGCGCTCGCCGTGCTTCTTCAGGATGGCCAGCGCCTCGTCCAGGCGGGCGCTCTCCAGCCCGATCATCAGTGTGACGCTGCGCTTTTTCAGGAAACCGCCGCTTGAATTGAGCACCGTGGCATAGAAGCCGTGCTCGTTGAGCGAATGGACGGCGTCGTGATAGTCGTCGCCCTGCAGGATGGCCAGAATCATCTTATCGTACTGTTGCATCATGGAAACCTCCTTTTCGATGCGGGGCTATTGCAGCCCAAGCTGGTAAAACGCGACTGCGCTTGCCGCAGCCACATTCAAAGAATCCACCCCATGGGACATGGGGATGCGGACCGTGTAATCGCAGGCGTCGATCGTCGCCTGCGCAAGGCCGTCGCCCTCCGTGCCGAGGACGATGGCAAGGCGCTCCTCCGCCAGCAGGCGCGGGTCGTTCAGGGGAACGGAATCGTCGCGCAGCGCCATAGCCACCGTGCGGAAGCCCTGCGCACGCAGCCAGCCCATTGAGGGCTCCGGCCACCCGTCCGGGAGATACGTCCACGGGATCTGGAACACCGTTCCCATGCTCACGCGGACGGCGCGGCGGTAGAGGGGATCGCTCCCGGCCTCCGTCAGCAGGACGGCATCCATATTGAGCGCGGCGGCGGAGCGGAAGATCGCGCCGAGGTTCGTCGGGTTCATCACATTTTCAAGCACGACGACCCGCCGGGCAGCCCGGCACAGGGCCCCAGCCTCCGGCAGAGCCGGGCGGCGCATGGCGCACAGCATGCCGCGCGTCAGATGAAAGCCCGTCAGCTGCGTGAGCACGGCATCCTCCGCCGTGAAAACGGGCACGTCCGCACCGAGCCGGGTCAGAATTTCCCGTGCGGCGGCGGAAACGTGGCTGCCGTCCATCAGGGCGGACACGGGCACACAGCCCGCGTCGAGCGCGCGTCCGATGACGAGGGGGCTCTCCGCGATGAACAGGGCCTGCGACGGGTCCTGCCGGCTGCGGAGCTGCACCTCGGACAGGCGGGCGTAGACATCCAGCTCCGGGGCGGAAAATTCGGTGATCTCGATCAGATTCGGCATGCCGGTATTCTCTCCATTTTTGGGATACCATATTATAGCACACTGCGCGCAGCGATGCAAGAAGCGGACAGGGCGCGGAGCAAATAGAAAACAGAAAGCGGAACGTTATCGTTAGGCCGCCGGGCGAGCGTTGTAGGGGAGCGGCATGCCGCTCCCGGCGGCGCACCTACAGCCCGTACTGGCCGCCGTTAAAATGGCAAGCACCTTTTGTCATTGCGGGGAGCGAAGCGACGTGGCGCCCTGAGCGCAAAGCGCGAGGAAGTGCCCTTGGGGTGCAATCTCGCAGCACCCGACTGAATTGTGGGAAAGCGATCGGCGAAATCGTGAGTGCCTTCCCGAGATTGCCACGTCGGCCTGTGGCCTCCTCGCAATGACACGTCAGGGCGGTGCAGTGGTGCACCAGAGCACTTCTGCGGTTGAATGTCCCCTACTGGGCGCTCAGGGAACACCGCTACAGATCCCGTCGGAGGCCATCGCCGTTTTGACGGTGGCCTGTGCGAATCGGCAGTATAACGCCGGGAGGGGCATGCCCCTCCCCTACAACATATACTGACATTTTTCCTGTTTTCACTTCGTTTTTCCCGCTCCCATTTGTGCATTCTGCCGAATCGCGGCCGAAACGAAAATTTCCTATTGCTTTATCACACTAATGTGCTATCATATTAGCACAATAAATTTTCGGCACGGCCTGCCGTCTTGGAGGAATTCATTATGAACCGTTTTTCCAAATTTGCCGCTTCCGCGCTTGCGCTCTCCCTCGTCCCCGCCATGCTGATGGGCTGCGGGAAAAAAGAGACGGCCGCCAGCTCCGATCTCGATTACATCAAGCAGAAAGGCACGCTCGTCGTCGGCATCACCGACTTCGCCCCGATGGACTATCAGGACGCCGACGGCAGCTGGATCGGCTTTGACGCCGATCTCGCAAAGGCCTTTGCCGAGTCTCTCGGCGTGGAGGTTCAGTTCCAGACCATCGAGTGGGACAACAAGGTCATGGAACTGGACGGCAAGACCATCGACGTCGTCTGGAACGGCATGACGCTGACGGACGAGGTCACGTCCTCCATGGCGTGCTCGAATGCCTACTGCAACAACGCACAGGTCGTCATTCTCCCGGCGGACAAGGCCGCGGATTACGACACGGTCGACTCGCTGAGCGGGCTGCGCTTCGCCGTGGAATCCGGCTCGGCCGGTATGGTGCAGGCCGAGGAAAAGGGCCTGATGTACACGGATGTCGTCGATCAGGCCACGGCCCTGCTGGAGGTCAAGTCCGGCACGGCGGACGCCGCCATCATCGACTCGCTCATGGCGGGCGCAATGGTCGGCGAGGGCACGAACTACGCCGATCTGGCCATCGGTCCGGTGCTGAACGCCGAGACCGGCGAGCAGTATGGCGTCGGCTTCCGCAAGGGCTCGGACGCCGCGGCGGCACTGAACGAATTCTTCCGGCAGCAGTGGGAAAGCGGCGCGCTGCAGGCGCTGGCCGAGCAGTACGGCGTGCAGGCCGCGCTGATCGAGCAGAAATAACGGAACGCAGCAGGGAGGCAGCAGTCATGATCAAAACCGTACTCAGCGCCATGAACGGCGGTTTTTTGCAGACGCTCAAGCTCTTTGCCGTCACGCTGGCAGGCGCGCTCCCGCTCGGGCTGCTGCTGTCCTTCTGCTCCATGAGCCGCTTCAAGCCGCTCAAATGGCTGACGCGGACGCTCGTCTGGATCGTCCGCGGCACGCCGCTTATGCTGCAGCTGCTGATTCTGTACTATGTTCCGGGCGTGCTGCTGGGGGCAAGCCCCTGGATGCCCGGCGAGCCGGGGCGGTTCCTCGCCTCGGCCATCGCGTTCATTCTGAATTATGCCTTCTATTTCTCGGAAATTTTCCGCGCCGGCATCGAGGGCGTGCCAAAGGGCCAGCAGGAGGCCGCGCAGGTGCTCGGCCTGACCGGGCCGCAGACGTTTTTCCATGTCACGCTGCTGCAGATGGTCAAGCGCATCGTGCCGCCGCTCTCGAACGAGGTCATCACGCTCGTGAAGGACACGTCCATCGCGCGCATCATCTCCATGCAGGAGCTCATCTACTCCGGCTACGCCTTCCTGAAGGGCTCACACGGCTATTCCGGCCTGCTGTGGCCGATCTTCTTCACAGGCGTGTATTATCTGGCTTTTAACGGCATCCTGACGCTGCTGTTTGGCCGCATCGAAAAGCGGCTGCAATATTTTTCCTGAGAGGAGGAACGGACATGGCCATTCTGGAAGTCGAGCATCTGGAAAAGCGCTTCGGCGGGACGCCCGTCCTGCAGGACGTCTCGTTCTCGCTGGAGCAGGGCCAGACGCTGGCCATCCTCGGCTCGTCCGGCAGCGGCAAGACGACGCTGCTGCGCTGCCTGAACGCGCTGGAGCAGCCGGATGCCGGGTGCATCCGCGTGGCGGGCGAGACGCTGTTTGACGGCGGCGTCCGCGCGGCAAAACGCGGCGGCAGACTGCCCTTCGGGCTGGTGTTTCAGGCCTTCCACCTTTTCCCGCAGTACACCGTGCGCGAAAACGTCACGCTGGCCGGCCGCCTGCAGGCAAAGCGCCGCCCGGACTACCGCGCGAACCGCCGCGAAATTCTGCAGCGCATCGACGACGAGGCGGCCCGCCTGCTCGGGCAGGTCGGCCTGCTGGCCCAGCAGGACCGCTATCCCGGCCAGCTCTCCGGCGGGCAGCAGCAGCGCGTGGCCATCGCGCGGGCGCTGGCCCTGCAGCCGGACGTGCTGTGCTTTGACGAGCCGACGAGCGCGCTGGACCCGGAGCTGACGGGCGAGGTGCTGCGCGTCATCCGCAGCCTCGCCGAGCGGCGCATGACGATGATCGTCGTGACGCACGAGCTGCAGTTCGCCCACGATGTGTCAGATCAGGTCATTTTTCTGGAGCGCGGTGTCGTGGCAGAGTCCGGCACGCCGGACGAGCTGTTCCTCCACCCGAAAAACGACCGCACGCGGCAGTTCCTCGCCGCTTATGTAAAATAATGGCGCTGTAGTATCGTAAGGTGTTGTATGGGTGGTGACAGCCCGGCCCGGCGCACCGCTGCCGACTCAAACGGGCTACCGACAAAAACGTACAAACCGATTGCGTCTGTAGCGGCGCTCCCTGAGCGCCATTGGCAGTTGCAAATTTTGAAGCAGTTCCGCCGACCGCACCCGCTATTGTAGGGGAGCGGCATGCCGCTCCCGGCGCACCGCTGCCGACTCGTACAGGCCCCCGTTAAAACGGTAATGACCCCCGATTTGTCATTGCGGGGAGCGAGGCGACGTGGCAATCTCAGCAGGGGCCTGCCGAGATGGACAGGGCATCGCCGAACGTGCGTGCTTACAGATTTGACTGTAGCGGCGCTCCCTGAGCGCCATGTACGGGATAATTCAACGGCAGGAGGGCGCTGGTGCACCGCTGCACCGCCTGACGTGTCATTGTGCGGAGCGAGGCGACGTGGCGCCCTGCGCGCGAAGCGCGAGGAAGTGCCCTTGGGGTGCAATCTCGCAGTACCCGGTCGGATAACAGGAAAGCCCCGGCGAATTCAGGGCACAAAATGATCCGGCAGCGCTTTGGCGCTGCCGGACCTTTTTTCCGATCTCAATGCGACGGCCATTCGACCGCCGTCGGCCACTGCACATGATATTGAGAACCGGTCAGATAACAGTCCAACCACCAGTGGCAGGGAGACCAGCCGCCGTTGAATGCATCATCCGCGATCCATTTCAGCAGCACAGCATCCGTGCAGTTCTCTGTGCTATGCTCAGCGCCATACACGCCCGGATATACATAGTGCCACAGCTCAAAAATACAGAAAAGCCATTCCTCGGGAAGCTCGCGCAGCACATAATTCCCATCCGCATTTGGCTCTAGATTCTGCTCCAGAATGTCCGGGATTTGAACCATGAGTCCATAGGCCGCCTTTGCATCAGGATAGGCCGTGAAATAATCCTCATGTGCCGCAACACAGCTTGCAAGCGCATCCGCGATCTGATGGAATTCCTCCAAAACGGCCGGATGGAACGTCTTATTTACGATACGGTACAGCGCCTGAAAATACCGCGAGGTAGCGTAGTCCAGCTCCGTGCTGTCTGATCCCGGCGTGCGGGAACAGGCTGTCAGCAGAGACGGGACCGCACACAGGAACACCGCGAGAAGAAAAATGGACAGAACCTTGCGCCATGCAGCAAATTTCATAAGTACGCTCCTTTCACATTGTCAACAATAATTGGCCGCAGGAATAACGTGGACCTATTCTGCAGATTCATTATAGCACGCCATAACAAAAAAACAAAGGAATTTTCCGAAATTTTATCTGTTTCTCATGCGTTGCCGCACAGGGGGCAGTATCCGCAATCGGAATACGGCAGGCACTTGCAATTCGTACAGGCTGCCGGCAAAAACGCACAAGCCAATTGCGTCTGTAGCGGCGCTCACTGCGCAGCCGTTGGCGGCTTTGCCGCCTT
>OGDY01004219.1_pt1 | contig 10131 bp, 10 predicted proteins | sample 1570341 | NCBI WGS metagenome assembly OGDY01 (sample SAMEA2581972, study PRJEB24529) | metagenome | biome: Human gut stool | place: China | collected 2011 | reverse complement strand
CCCTTTACTCTACCAAAAATCGGCCTTTTTCACAAGCCCCCACGGGGGATATTCTTAACGCCGGCGCAGGGTATTCAGGTGATCGGCGGCGCGGATCTGATTATCTGCGGACGTCAGACAACCGACGGCGATACCGCGCAGGTCGGCCCTTTGATTGCGAAACATCTGACGATCCCGCATGCCGCCTGGGTCGCAGAGGTTACCGATGTCACGGATCATTCCATCACCGTCCGTCAGGATCTTGTGAGTGTTTCCCAGGTTTCCGAACTCCCTTATTCGTGCCTGATTACCATCGAGTTTCTCGAGCGCGAGCTGATCGACATTTTGTTTCCGGATATTTTTAAAGGAGAACCGTCATTCACTCGGTTCTCCTTTATATTGCCAGAATACCATCAGCTTTCTTGTCGCCGTATCCTCGCTGTATGTATATTTTACGGACCCGAGTCCGTAATAGCTGCAAAGATAGCCGGAAGCCTTATCGAGAAGCTCCGGTCGGGCTTCCATGACCTGTGCCATCAGATCATCGGTGGCAAATTTAAATTCGGAATACTCTTTTGTCTCTTCAATATCCGTCTCCATTTCCCACAGAATCTGCGTCGCATCAAATGTATCCATGTACCGGCCGATCTGGCGGTAATACTCGAGGTCATCTGCATTGCACGCCGGGAGCGGCAGATTCGCATCCGCCTGATGCGTGTCCGAAAATTCCGCATCGGAAACGCAGAGAAAATCGTAGTAGATCAGGTCGTCCGGCAGATTGTACTCGCCGCTCTCGCCCTCTGCGAATACCGGATCGCCCCAGGTTACATCGACGTTGTAATAATTGTCTCCGCACTTTACGATATTCCAGCCGTGCGCCTCGCCGGTGTCTGTCGTTCCCGTCACATAAATGACCGGGATGTCCAGGCGGTTCATCAGATACTGGAACGTTCTGGCATAGCCTGCGCAGACCGTCTGTCCGTTCACAAGTCCGCTGTAGAGTGTCTGATTCTCCGGCGCATCTTTCACATAATCAATCTGCCGGATACATTTTTCAAAGACAGCCTTGATCTTCCCATAGTCATCCATCGAACGGTCGATATCACTTAAGAAATCATTTCCCGCCCCTTTGATCTTGGTCTGGCGTCCTGTGATCTCCTTATCCAGCCACCGTTTTCCCGCGCCCAGCACCCCAAGGCAGGCAAACCACGCATAGAGATTGGTAAGCGGGGCTTTCAGATTGTTGAGAGCCGCGTAATTCTGTCCCCAGAAATGCACCGTGTAGACGACGGCCAGCACGCCGCTCACGGCAAGCATACAGGGTGCCCATTTGGCGAGCAGGGACTGGATCTGTTCGTGGGAGAACAGAATGTAGCCCGCGAGGAAGCAGAACAGGTAGAAACCGTTGCGGTAGACCTCTATCACGGGAGTGTTCAGGATATAGGCGCTGCCCCACATGCCGAGCACCAGAAGGCAGATGACGGGGAAATTTGCCTTGCTGCCCAGCTGCCACAGCCAGTCTTTTTTGTCCAGCTTCCGAATCAGCACCAGCACCACCTCGCACAGCAGCAGCTCGTGGAGAAACCACAGTACCCCGATGCCGGACATGCACCACACAAGATATTTGGCAAACCCCGGAACCTGACCGCCGCCAAAAATGTTTGCGTACTGGTCGGTGACCCAGCCGGTGCTCCACCCGATGAGGAAGATAATGGCGATGGAGGGAATCAGTTGGCGGCGGACTTTGCCTTTCAGGTATTGCTTTCCCGTCTGCTTTTCCAGACTGTACCGGGCGCAGATGCCGGAGATCATGAAAAGTGCCGCCATGAACCATGGGTACAGCACGTACAGCGGCGCGTCCAGCGCCGGAATGCCGGGGATAAGTACGTTGGTGATGACACCGACGCTGTTGAACTGGTAAAATACGTGATACACTGCGACGGACAGCACGATGCCGTAGCGCAGATTGTCAAGAAACGGTTTTCTCATCATTTTCCTCCCCGCAGATGGCGGTTGATACGGTTGGTTCTGTGCCGGATGGAAAGCAGGATGATTCCCCAGATCAGGGCGTAGCCCACCGCGAAGCACAGGGTAAAGACGCCGACAAACGCCCAGTCCCGGGGGATCCAGTTGTTCAGCAGATAGATCAGCAGATAGTCCAGATACAGCGCTCCGGCGTGAATTGCCGTAGCGGAGAGCAGCGGCAGACGCTCGATCTGATAGACGACGCCGATGCCCGCCGCGATGAAGGCCAGCAGCGTCACGGTCACGATCCCCATGCAGACCTCTCCGGGGGCGAGGGAAGTGACCTGCCCGTTGGCACCCAGAATGCCGTAGATCATGGCGAGGATCAGCGGCCCGCCGGAAGCGGCCAGCAGACCCCGTTTCAGAAATGTCAGACAATATTGCTTCATACGTGATCGTACCTCCTTTTGATTTCCGCGAAGCACCGCCGGGAAACATATTCCCGGTAGCCGCTTCGGAAGACGGCGTCCACCGCGCCGTTGAAGGAAGCGGTGAAGCGCTCCAAATGGGCTTCGTTGGCAAGCGCCGATTTGTTGATGCGGATGAAGGACGCGGGAAGCATGGCTTCCAGCTCGTACAGCCGCAGCTTTAAGCGGCAGCGTTCGCCGCTGCGTGTAACGGCATAGGTCTTCCCGTCCAGAACGGTGATGCACTCGATATCGGAGAAGGGGAGCATCCGTATACCGTCTTCCGTATAGGCCACGACCCGGTCGGAACCGTCGTGCTGAAGGACCAGCAGCTCCATTTCGTCGGTAAAACGGCTGCGCTCATGGACGGTGGCCACTACCGTTTCTTCCTGAGTCTTATCGATAATCAGCTTGAATTTCATGGGACACCTCCTTGCGATTACACTATATCACAAAGGGAAGCAAAAATGTTAAAAAATCCGTTCATCGGTCAATTTTGGCCGATGAACGGTAGAAAGGTGCTGCCTTATATCCGGGCAAGCAGCGCTTTTGCGGCGCTTGCGACCTGGGGCAGAAGATATTGTTCCAGTTCGCCGGGCGCTGCCCAGCGGCAGGATTCGATTTCCTTGGCCTGGAGTCTCGGCTCGCCGTGAACCTCGCCCAGGAAGAAAACGACCTGCTTTCTGGCGGCGGAGCTGAGGCGGTATTCCGTGGCGGCTTTGGCGCCGGGAATCAGCCGCGTCCGGAAGCCGGTTTCCTCGAAAAGCTCCCGGAGGGCGGTTTGCTGCTCCGTTTCCCCGGCCTCCATGTGACCCTTGGGAAAGCTCCACGTTCCGGAACCCCGCTGGAACAGAAGCAGAAATTCCGGTTCCACGCCTGCCCGCCGGAAGGGGACGACCCCGCAGGATTTCTGAAAGATGGAATCAATGGTGCTGATAAAATACTGCTCCTGAAAATGGACGGCCTCGGCGATCTGCCCCTGATGGAACGAAAGCCCCTCCGGCGCGACCACCAGCTTGTCCTCGCAGTCGTTGTGCCGCCGGATGACGGCGATGACCCGGCCGGTAAAGCTTGACAGGGGGGTGTCCACGCCCAGTATGTAGGCGTCCTGCTCCTCGCCGTCGCCGCCCATCAGCCCCGGGACAAACCCGTAATTGACGGGGTACGGGATATCGCCGTGAAGATACCCGATGGGACGGTCAACCTGCACCGTTACGATTTTTCCAAGCAGCTTCCGGGTGCTTCTGCTTCGCCAGTCCACGACAGCCCCTCTCTTTCTTTCCGGAAGTTCGACAAAACGGTGCCATTTTACACGGAAACCGGCAAAAAGTCAAGGCTTTTGCGCCATTTTCCGAAGACGGGGAGAGGGTTACATATTTTTTACAGATCGCTTGTTTTTTTCGGGGAATCACGCTATAATGATAAGGAATATATTTTGGAGAGGATTGTATGGCAAATAAAAATCAGGACTGGGACGATCTTGGAAGAAGCATTCAGGACATTGTGGACAGAGCCGTCAATGCCCGGGACTTTCAGAAGCTGAACCAGACGGTCAGTCAGGCCGTGGGCAAGGCCGTAGATATGGGAAGCGAGGCCGTCCGCAAGGCGATGGAAGCCGCCGCCCGTCCCACGACCCCGCCTGCCAGACCCGTTTACCGGGAGGTCGAGGCCACGGTCGTGGAGGAAAAGAAAGACCTTCCCGTGCTTTATGCCGGAACCGGCGGCGAGACTGCCGTAGGACTGGTGAAGATCGTAGGCGGCGGTCTGGCGCTGCTCACCGGGTTCATATCGCTTATTTCCCTGCTGGTCAGGCTGATCATGGTAATTGGTCTGGGAATCGCGTCTACCGTGATCACGGTTGGCGGCATCGTTGCCGGAACGTGGCTGATCGTCAGCGGCATCCGCAAGCTGGGATGGGTCAGCCGGTTCAAGATGTACAAAAGAACCCTTGGGGAGAGCACCCATTGCACGCTGGAGCGGCTGGCGCGGAGCGTTGGAAAGAACGTGAAGTTCGTCCGCAGAGAATTGCAGAAGATGATCAACAAGGGGCTGTTTCTGGAAGGGCATATGGACAGGGAGGAAACCTGCCTCATCACCAGCGACGAGACCTACCAGCATTATGAGCAGAGCCGTCTGGCTCTGGAAGAGCGTCAGCGGCAGGAAGCCGCCGCCAGCGCCCCGAAGGTGTCCAGCCCCCATGACCCGCAGGTGCAGGAGGTTCTGGATCGGGGCAACGCCTTCATCGCCCAGATACGCGCCTGCAACGACGCCATTCCCGGGGAGGAAATTTCTGAGAAAATCTCCCGGATGGAGCTGATTGTCCGCCGTATCTTTGAGCGGGCGGAGGCGCATCCGGAGGTGGTCCCCGACCTGAAGAAGCTGATGGACTACTACCTGCCCATGACGGTGAAACTTCTGAACGCCTACGCGGACATGGACGCCCAGCCCGTGCAGGGGGAAAACATTCAGGCTTCCAAGAAGGAAATTGAGGCCACGCTGGATACGCTGAATCTGGCCTTTGAGAAGCTGCTGGACGACCTGTTCCGGGATTCCGCCATGGACGTTTCCAGCGACATTTCCGTCCTCAACACCCTGCTCGCGCAGGAGGGACTGACGGAGGACGGCCTGTCCCAAGTGAAGAAACAGCAGACGCTGTAAGAAATAACCATATTACTGGAAGAGGAGATCAATTATGGACGCTGAATACAAGGATATGAACGAATCTGCCCCCATCCCCAGCCTGACTCTGGAGCCGGAGCTGGAAGATACGCCCAAGCTGGTCGTGGCCGAGGAGACGCAGTTACAGCAGACCAAGGTTGCCGAGCCGGTGCTGACGCCCCAGGAGCAGCAGATGGTGGATGATTTTGCCCAGAAGATCGACGTGGAGAACACCGCCCAGATCTTGCAGTACGGCGCGGGCACCCAGAAGAAAATGGCCGACTTCTCCGACGCTGCCCTCGCCAATGTGCGCACACAGGACTTGGGCGAGGTGGGCGACCTGATCGTCAACGTGGTGGGCGAGCTGAAAGGCTTCGACGCCGAGGAGGAAAAGGGCTTCCTTGGCTTCTTCCGCAAGCAGGCGAACAAGCTGGAGGTCATGAAGAACCGCTACGCCAAGGCAGAGGTCAATGTGGAGAAGATTGGCGACGCACTCCAGCAGCATCAGGTGCGGCTGCTCAAGGATTCCGCGATGCTGGATAAAATGTACGAGCAGAACCTTGCCTACTTCAAGGAGCTGAGCATGTACATTCTGGCGGGCAAGAAGAAGCTCCAGGAGGTACGGGAAGGCAAGCTCAAGGAGCTGGAAGCCACGGCGCAGGCCACCGGCCTTGCGGAGGATGCCCAGGCGGCAAAAGATCTGGCGGACAAGTGCAACCGGTTTGAGAAGAAGATCTATGATCTGGAGCTGACCCGCACCATTTCCATCCAGACCGCGCCCCAGATCCGGATGATTCAGAACAACGACAATGTGATGGTGGAGAAGATTCAGACCACGCTGATGAACACCATCCCCCTGTGGAAGAACCAGATGGTTCTTGCGCTGGGCATTGCCCACTCCAACGAGGCCGCTCAGGCCCAGCGTCAGGTCAACGACATCACCAACGCCCTGCTGAAGCAGAACGCCGAGAAGCTGCACATGGCGTCCGTGGAGACCGCCAAGGAAGCCGAGCGGGGCATCGTGGACATCGAGACCCTGAAAAAGACCAACGCCGAGCTGATCCAGACGCTGGATGACGTGATGAAGATTCAGTCCGAGGGCCGGGAGAAGCGCATTGCCGCCGAAGCGGAAATGGCGAAGATGGAGAACGACCTCAAGGGCAAGCTCCTGGAAATCCGCGGCGGCGTATAACGCTACAAAAGACGCAGTACCGGAAATTTTCGGTACTGCGTTTTTGGACTTGACAAAAAAGGCGACCCCGTGGAACACGGGATCGCCCAAGGCTACAAAATTTCCTCAGCAGCCGAAACCGCACAGACGGCTCAGCAGCTGCCAAATGGAGCTGCAATCAGAATTGTTGGTGTTGCAATTGAAAAAGAACATCTTGCCAACCTCCTGTTTCAGTATTTGCCTCGCGAAGACAAAAGGATTGTAACCGATTTGTAATCAATTTTCAAGCTGTAAATTCTGGAAACGGAGCAAAATGAGATTAGTTGAAGAAATTATGAACGATAAAGTGGAAAAATACAATATTCCATACCGCGTTATCCGCAGCAGCCGCAGAACCATTTCGGTGCAGATAGCCCCAAGCGGCGAGGTGCTGGTGCGGTGCCCCCGGCGGATGTCCAATGCGGATATTCGCAGGTTCGTGGAAAGCAAATCCGGCTGGATTGAAAAGCATCTGGGAAAGCGGACTGCCGCGGCGCGGCTTCCCGTGTTTACGGATGAGCAGCTGCAGATGCTTGCCCGGCAGGCGCGGCAAACCATCCCGGAACGTGTCGCGCATTTTGCCCCGCTGGTGGGCGTGATCTACGGCAGAATCACCATCCGCAGTCAGCATACCCTGTGGGGAAGCTGCAGCAGTAAGGGAAATCTCAACTTTAACTGCCTGCTGATGCTCACGCCGCCGGAGGTGCTGGACTACGTGGTCGTCCACGAGCTGTGCCACCGGAAGGAGATGAACCACTCCGCCCGCTTCTGGGCGGAGGTCGGGCGGGTCTTACCGGATTATGAAATCCGGCGGAAATGGCTGCGGGAAAACGGCACGGCGCTGATTTCCAGGCTGGAAAAGTAGTGTAAACGTTTTTTTCGACAAACGCACGCACCGAATCGCCCCCCGGATACTATAATGGTTACGGGAGGTGCGATGTGGAACATTATGTCTGGTTGGCGCTGGCGGCGACACTGGGGACTTGGTTTGTGACGGCACTTGGCGCTGCCACGGTGGTCTTTTTCAAATCCCCCAGTGCCAGAGCGCTGAATCTTATGTTGGGCTTTTCTGCCGGCGTGATGATCGCGGCCAGCTTCTGGTCGCTGTTGCAGCCCGCCATCCAGCGGGCGGAAGCCGCGGGAAATACCCCTGCCTGGCTTGTGGCGGTATCCGGGTTCCTGCTGGGGGCGCTGTTTCTGTGGGGGTCGGATAAGGCCGTAGGCCTTGCCAGAAAGAGAGCGGGCATGGGAATGCCCGGGGAACGGTTGAACCGCATTATCATGCTGGTGCTTTCCATCACCCTGCACAATATCCCCGAGGGGCTTGCCGTGGGCGTGGCCTTCGGGGCACTGGGGACCGGCGCAAGCCCGGATGGGCTGATGGGGGCGGTGTCCATTGCCGTGGGCATCGGCTTGCAGAATTTCCCGGAGGGGGCGGCGGTGTCCGTGCCGCTGCGGCGGGAGGGCTACTCCCGGCGCAGAAGCTTCCTGCTGGGGCAGGCTTCCGGTCTGGTGGAGCCGGTTTCCGGGGTGATCGGCGCGCTGCTGGTGGTGACGGTGGAAGCGATCCTGCCTTATGCCCTTGCCTTTGCCGCCGGGGCGATGATTCTGGTGGCAGTGCACGAGCTGATACCGGAGTGTCAGCAAAATCAGAAGGAGCAGCCCTACTGCGCCACCATGGGCATTATCCTGGGGTTCGCGGTGATGATGCTTCTGGACGTGATGCTTGGCTAAGGAAAAAGATTACCAAACGGTCTGCTGCGGCAGACCGTTTTTTTGCTGTATTTGTGCATTGACAGATAAATGTACAGTTGTATAATTGTATACATTAAGACAAGAAAACGGAAAGGGGCTTACTCTATGCTAGAGATTTCCAGTAAGACCAACCTGTTGGAGCAGAAATCCTACAAATACTCCCTTCAGGATGTGGCGGAACCGAATTTGCAGCGGGATGTGTATTCCTACGGCACCATTCCCAAGGTGGCGTTCAACCACCGCCGGGTGCCCATGTCCATGCCTGAGGAGATCTGGATCACGGACACCTCCCTGCGGGATGGTCAGCAGTCCGTGGAGCCGTATTCCGTTGACCAGATCGTAAACATCTACAAGCTGCTGAGCAAGCTGGGCGGCCCCTACGGCATCATCCGCCAGACGGAATTTTTCATCTACAGCAAAAAAGACCGGGAGGCCATCGAAAAGTGCATGGCGCTGGACCTCAAATTCCCGGAGATCACCAGCTGGATTCGGGCGACAAAGGAAGACTTCCAGCTGGTGCATGACCTTGGCATCAAGGAAACCGGCATTCTGGTCTCCTGCTCGGACTACCACATCTTCAAGAAAATGAAGATGACGAGAAAACAGGCCATGGACTATTACCTTGCCACGGTGAAGGAAGCCTTCAATGCCGGAGTCATTCCCCGCTGCCATCTGGAGGACATCACCCGGGCGGACTTCTACGGCTTCGTGGTGCCCTTCGTCAACGAATTGCAGCGGCTGAGCCGGGACGCGGGGGTGCCGGTGAAGATTCGCGCCTGCGACACCATGGGCTACGGCGTTCCCTTTACCGAAGCGGCGCTGCCGCGAAGCGTGGCGGGCATTATCTACGGCCTGCAGCACTATTCCGACGTTCCCAGCGAGCATCTGGAATGGCACGGCCACAACGATTTCTACAAGGGCGTAGCCAACGCCTCCACGGCATGGCTCTACGGCGCCTGCGCGGTCAACTGCTCCCTGCTTGGCATCGGCGAGCGGACGGGCAATGTGCCGCTGGAAGCCATGGTGTTCGAGTACGCGTCATTGCGGGGGTCGCTTGACGGCATGGACACCACGGTCATCACGGAAATTGCCGATTACTTCAAAAACGAGATCGGCTACCGTATCCCGCCCATGACGCCCTTTGTGGGCAGCGCCTTCAACGTCACCCGGGCGGGCGTCCACGCCGACGGACTGATGAAGGACGAGGAAATTTACACCATTTTCGACACCAAGAAAATCCTGAACAAGCCCGCCACGGTGCAGATCAGCAAAACCTCCGGCCTTGCGGGCGTCGCCTACTGGATCAACCAGACCTATCATCTGGAAGACGACAAAAAGCTGGACAAAAAGTCGCCGCTGGTGATCGCCATGAAGGAATGGGTAGACCAGCAGTATGAGGACGGCCGCCAGACGGTCATGACGGAACGGGAGCTGAAAGAGAAAATCCGGCAGCTTGCCCCGGACTTTGCCGAAAGAGGGTAAGGAGAAGAATATGAATCAATTCAAAACCACGTCTCTGGCCGATCAGGTCTTCGATGACGCTGCTGTCTTTGTAATAGAGCACATAGTTGCCCCTGCGGCTGACAAAGCCACAGGGCAGGCCCATTTCCTCCAGCAGCAGCGCCGTCTCCCGGGCCACGTTGTAGTGGGAGGTAGCCAGTTCCAAATGGTAGCCTTTCCCTGGCTCCAAGCAGCTGCCGCCCGTCAAAAAAGCGCCCCGCAAAAAGGCGATGCGGCAGCAATCCTCTTCCACCATCGCCCGGTTCAGGTGCAAGGCGGCGCTGCTGTACTCATAGCCAAAGGCCTGGAAGACCCGGGCGACCTGCTCTGGTTCTTCCAGCAGCAGCGTGTGCCCCTTCTCCCCTGCCGCCGCAAAGGAGACGCCTGCGCATTTGCCCAAAAGCTGCCGGGCCCTGCGGCGCACGGCGGCCGAATCGGATTGCAATCGGATGCGGCTTTGGGAAAAGCCGGCGGCAAACAGCAGCAGGCCGTAACATTCTGCCCGCACGCAGCAGCGGCTGGCAAAGGGAGCCCTGCAAAGCTCCCGCTTGATATCCGTAGTAAACGACATGGGCTATCCCTCCTGCCGCAGCATCA
>OGDY01004213.1_pt1 | contig 10148 bp, 6 predicted proteins | sample 1570341 | NCBI WGS metagenome assembly OGDY01 (sample SAMEA2581972, study PRJEB24529) | metagenome | biome: Human gut stool | place: China | collected 2011 | reverse complement strand
AGCCTGAACCCGGTGTACACCATCGGCAACCAGATCGTGGAGGTCATCCGCCTGCACACCGATAAGAACAAGGCCGATGCATGGGCACGTGCCAAGGAGCTGCTGGAGCTGGTTGGCATCAATGAGCCCGAGAAGCGTCTGAAGCAGTACCCCCACGAGCTGTCCGGCGGTATGCGCCAGCGCGTGATGATCGCCATTGCACTGGCCTGTGAGCCCAAGCTGCTGATCGCTGACGAGCCCACCACCGCACTGGACGTGACCATTCAGGCACAGATCCTTGAGCTGATGCAGGATCTGCGCAAGAAGCTGGGCATGAGCATTATCATGATCACCCACGATCTGGGCGTTGTGGCTTCCATGTGCGAGAAGATCGCCGTCATGTACGCCGGCCACATCGTGGAGTACGGCACCACCGACGAGATCTTCTACCAGCCGGGTCATGAGTACACCAAGGGTCTGATCAACTCTATCCCCAAGCTGAACACTGCAGAGCACGAGCGCCTTGTGCCCATCGAGGGCACCCCTGTGGACCTGCTGAATCCGCCGGCCGGCTGCCCCTTTGCGCCCCGCTGCAAGAACTGCATGAAGATCTGTCTGAGCAAGATGCCCCCGCGCACCGAGCTCAGCGATACCCACTATACCTACTGCTGGCTGCAGCAGAAGGCTGCATTTGAGAAAGGGGAAAAGGCAGAATGAGTGAACACAAGACGCTGGTTGAAGTCCAGCACCTGCAGCAGTATTTCCCCGCCGGCGGTGTGGGCAAGAACCGCAAGTACGTTCAGGCTGTGGATGACGTAAGCTTTGCCATCCGCAAGGGCGAGACCCTTGGTCTGGTAGGCGAGTCCGGCTGTGGCAAGACCACCACCGGCCGCACCCTGCTGCGCCTGTACGAGCCCACCGGCGGTAAGATCTACTATGACGGCAACCTGCTGTTCGATAAGGACAACAAGATCGCAGTGGATATGCTGCCCTACCGCCGCCGGATGCAGATCGTTTTTCAGGATCCCTACGCAAGTCTGGACCCCCGCATGACCATTGGCGACATCGTGGGTGAGGGCATTGATATCCATCATCTGGCCGAGAACGAAAAGGACCGCCACGATAAGATCATCGCCCTGCTGGAGCGCGTTGGTCTGAACAGCGAGCACGCAAACCGCTATTGCCACGAGTTCTCCGGCGGTCAGCGTCAGCGCGTGGGCATTGCCCGTGCACTGGCCGTGAACCCCGAGTTCATCGTTTGTGACGAGCCTGTCTCTGCACTGGACGTTTCCATTCAGGCACAGGTCGTCAATATGTTCGAGGATCTGCAGCAGGAGATGGGTCTGACCTACCTGTTCATCGCCCATGACCTGAGCGTTGTCAAGCACATCTCCAACCGCATCGGCGTGATGTATCTGGGCAAGATGGTGGAGCTGGCCGACAGCTACGAGCTGATCACCCACAGCATCCACCCCTACACCCGCAGCCTGATCTCCGCTATTCCGGTGGCAGACCCCATTACGGCCCGCCAGTCCAAGCGTATCGTGCTGCAGGGCGATGTGCCCAGCCCCCTGAACCCGCCGTCCGGCTGCCGTTTCCGCACCCGCTGCCCCTATGCAGACGAGCAGTGCGCAAACGAGGTGCCTGAGTTCAAGGAGGTCTCCACCGGTCACTGGGCAGCCTGCCATCACCTTGACCGCGTGAAGTGAGAACACTTCACACCAGTAAAAGGTGAAAACAATTCAACTTAGTGCTGAAATGTTGTCACAAAATGGTTACAGTCCAGGTTTTGGACTTGTAACCGGCATGAGAACGCATTATAATCATTCGTGTTCCTCCGGTGTACATTTGCACCGGATCGAATATAGAGGCGGCTGGGGGAACCTGGCACACTCAAATTTGATATAAGGGAAGGATATTATTATGAAACGCATTTCTCGTCGTAATTTCCTCAAGGTTGCAGGCGTGGGTGCCGCAGCTATGGGTCTGGCAGCCTGTGGCGGCAGCAAGTCCGGTTCTACCGCAACCTCCGGTTCTGCTTCTTCCGCTGCTGGTTCTTCTACCGGCAGTGTCAACACCGCTGGCTTTACCGTCCAGTACGGCCCCAACCCCGAGACTCTGGATCCCTCTTTGAACAGCGCTGTTGATGGCGCCAACACCATCATCACCATCTTCGAGCCCCTGCTGATCATCAACGAGAACAACGAAGTTATTGGTGGCCAGGCTGAGAGCTGGGAAGCAAGCGAGGACGGCCTGACTTGGACCTTCACCATGCGTGACGGCCTGAAGTGGAGCGATGGCACCGACCTGACCGCTAAGGACTTCGAGTACAGCTTTAAGCGTATGGCTGATCCTGCTACCGCTGCTCCCTATGCAGCGACCTGCCTGGGCATGATCGATGGTTTTGACGCAGCACAGGCCGGTGATACCGATGCTCTGAACGTCAAGGCAAGCGACGACGGCAAGACCCTGACCATCGTGCTGTCCTACCCCTGCTCCTACTTCGACAAGATGGCTGCTTTCGCATCCATGAGCCCTGTGCAGCAGGCTACCGTTGAGGCCAACGGCGATGCATGGTGCACCTCCGCTGAGACCTTCGTCTCCAACGGCCCCTACATGATCACCGAGTGGACTCCCTCCGAGCGTATCGTTCTGACCAAGAACCCCAACTACGTTGGCGGCTGGGATAGCTCCAAGATCGTTTCCGACAGCATCACCCTGCTGCTGCTGGAGGACTCTTCCGCTTCCTTCGCTGCTTATAACAGCGGCGAGGCTGTCCTGATCAAGGACGTGCCCACCGACGAGATCCCCAGCCTGACCAAGGCAGAGGACGGCGGCGACTTCTATGTTGACACCATCCTGGGCACCTACTACGTCAGCCTGAACCTGCAGCGTGATGCCTTCAAGGATGCCAAGGTCCGCAAGGCTCTGGCTCTGGCTATCGACCGCGACTACGTTGCCAACACCATCATGCAGGGCACCTACTCTGCTGCTTCCAACCTGGTCGGCCCTAGCATCGTGGACGCGCAGGGCTACTTCTACGACAACGCAAACGGCGGTTCTCCCTACATTGCAGCTGACTACGAGGCAAATATGGCCGAGGCTAAGAAGCTGCTGGAAGAGGCTGGCTATCCCAATGGCGAGGGCTACCCCACCATCGAGTACAGCACCAACGATTCCGGCTACCATGTGCCTCTGGCAGAGTACCTGCAGCAGGTCTGGGGTGATCTGGGCATTACCCTGACCATCAGCAAGATGGAGTGGTCTGCCTTCACCGCTGCTCGTCGTGCAGGCGAGTACGATGTTGCCCGTAATGGCTGGGTCATGGACTACAACGATCCTTCCAACATGATCGAGCTGTTCTGCACCGACAACGGCAACAATGATGGTAAGTACTCCAGCGCTGACTTTGATGCTGCTGTTGAGGCCTCCAAGGTTGCTGATGTCGCCGAGCACTTTGCACAGCTGCACAAGGCTGAGGACATCCTGATGGAGGATATGGGCTGCATCCCCGTTGCTTACTACAACGAGTTCTGGCTGCAGAGCTCTTCTCTGAAGGGCATCTGGCACAGCCCCTACGGCTACTGGTACTTCCAGTACGGCTACATCGAGGAGTGATTTCCTCCCTGTGCTGTGCAGCGTAAGCTGAACCGTAAACCATAAGCACCAAGCACCCCGCCTACCGGAAACGGCTGGCGGGGTGCTTTTTTGCTTATTTTGTAAAAAAAGACGAGTGCTCGGTTTCGCCGATGCACTCGTCTTTTATATGTAAACCATGCTGAAATAACGATGTCTTGCTTACACGGCAGCCATGGCAGCCAGAACGCTCTGCCAACTCTTGCTGCGTGCGGCAGGCACCGGCGCGGGGTGGGTGCGCCGTGTAGCAGGGGCACTATGACCTGTCGCAGAGGATACCGTCAGGGCAGGGGAGGGGCAGAAGAACACAGCACTGTCCTTTGCCAGCCACTGCGCAGCCAGTGCGGCGGCCTGCGGGTCAGACTGCAACGCGCGGCGTTCGTTCCCGGCCAGAAAATCAGCCAGCCAGTACAAAATTGCGGCCAGCGGCAGGCAGGGGGAAGCGTCCTGATTCCAGTAACTCCAGCGTGCACCGCAGCCAAGATGACTTTCCACCGTGATCTGTGCACCGGTGCGGGCATTCTGCGGGATGGAGCCAACATAGTTGGTCCCGGCGCGCTGCCCAAGCTCCTCAATAAGGCGCTGGGTGCGGGCGGCATCCAGCCGATCCTCCCGGCAGTAGGCGCGGAAGTCGGTCTGGCTCAGCAGGCTGTCGGCGCTGGACGGAAAACGCCCGGTCAACTGCCCATCCGCATTGTGGCACAGCTGCCAGCCCTTGCGGAACAGCTGGAAATTCAGGCAGCGCCGCCCCATGGTGGAGTAGCACACAAGGGCGCTCTGCTCCCCGGGCAGCTGTTTTACTTCAAGGTAGGCATCGTTGCCGCAGGTATCCTGCAAACGGACGGTAAGCAGCAACTGTGCACCGGCGTGCTGGGTGGACATGGCGTTGTGCATGGCGTCAAAATAACGGGAAGCGTCCATGATTGATCTCCTTCCTAAAAAGCAAACAGCGAAACGTTGTAAAAACGCCAGCTGGGTGATCAGACCGACAGGTTGTATAAAACTTCTCTGAACGTAGTATAGCATACTTTTGAGGAAAAAACAACTGCAAGTTTCTTCAAAACGACAAAATTTTGCAAAAGCTTATGGCATGGAGCAAACAGAAGTTCAAAGCATGGTTGTGCTTTATGATAATCGGTTGTGAAAAATGACCCCTGCGGGAGATGCCGGCTAAGGCAGGAGTTGCTCCCACAGGGGTCATTTTATATTTTTCAATCGCCAAGCTCCCGGATCTCGTTCTGGATCAGCCGTCCGGCTGCGCGGGCAAGCTGATCCATGCCGCGGATGCGCGCCATATTTTTGCCGTAGATCTGCGCGGCGGCACCGGCGCTGCTGTCCTCGCCCATAAAAACGGCAGACACCCGCACCCCCTGCCGCTGCAAGGTGCGCACCTGCGCGGCGGTATCGGTAACACCGGCGGCGTCCTCGTAGGCGCAGCCCAGCGGGTTCTCTGCTGTGGGCGGAATGCGGCGGCTGTCGTTGGGGCTGGCATCGGTCAGCAGGATCATCAGGTGGCGCGGGGCGGGGCCGGGGGCGTACTGAATCAGATCGCCCGCAGCTCGCAGCGCCAGACCGTCCCGGTTCCAGCCTGAGGCGAAGTACCGGAAGATGTTCCGCCGGTTCTTGTCCGCAAAGCCTTTCAGTACCCGCAGTACCGTGTAGCCCCGCAGGCTGCTAAAGGCGCTTACTCGCACCGGAATACCGCAGTTGGCCAAGCTTTCGGCCAGAATGACACCCTGCGCCGCAATCACCTCCTGACAGTGCAGGCGGGAGGCGGAGGCGTCCAGCAGCAGATCCACCGTAAAAGCGGGGCAGTTTTCCTCCTCCGGGCACAAAAACACCCTGTTATCGTTCAGGTAAGGGGCGCGCCACACCCGCCCGGCGCACAGGTTGCCGCTGCGTGCCACCCGCTGGTCGGGCTGCTGATGCACCAGAATACAGTTGCGGATCTGCTCAGTAAGGCGCAGCACCACGCTGCGGTGCAGCTCCTGATTTTTTGCATAGTAGGCGCGGTTGCGTTCGGCCTGCAATTCGGCCTGCTGTGCCAGCTGCCGCGCTTCCGGGGTGGGTGCCTGCGCCGGGCTGGGTACACCGGCGCTGAACCACAAGTGACAGCCCAAATGCACCCCAGTGCACAGCTCCTGCTCGGCCTTGCGCAGCTGCTCCGGCGGGTAGAAGCAGCGCCCGAAGCAGCTTTCGATGTAGGCACGATCCTGTGCGGCGCGTTGCTTCAGGGTGATGTTTGCCCGGCGCTTGTTCACCGCCAGCCCGCTGCCTGTGGCATCCACCGCACCGGAATGCTCCACTGTCACCCGGTCGGTTTTGATCATCTGGGTGGGCATGGCTTTGGTGGCAAGCTTTGCCCAGAAGCCTTGCAGCTGCAGATGCAGCGCGGGTTTCTGGCGTACCTTGCCGTCAAACAGGGCGAATTTTGCAAACAGCGCCAGCAGGTCGTTTTTGAGCTGTGCTGGTTCCGGTACGGTCTCCGGTTCCAGCGCGGCAGCAAGGCTGCTCTCGTAAGGGGTCATGACCGGGGCAGTGCGTCCCAGAACTTTGCGCCAGCGCGCAGCCTGCATGGTGTACACCAGCTGGTTTTTCGCCATCCACTCCTGCCGCGAAAGCTTGTACTGGATGGCAAAAAAGTAGTCCGCGTGGGCAAACCGCAGCGCCTCCAGCACCGGGCGGCGGGGCAGCTCCAGCCGGTAGGCGGCGTTTTCTAAGTACAGCCACGCCATATCGTCCAGCATGGGCTGGCGCACATCGCCCTCCCAAGCGGAAAAAATGTCCCGGATCAGCGCGTCACCGTAGTATTTATGCACCAGCCCTACGATGCAGTTCATGTAAAAATCAATGGTGCCGTCCGTGTTGCGGGCCAGAAACAGCGGCTCAAAGCCGTAGGCTCCGGCAGCGGCCCAGACCTGATTGGCCGCACGCCGCTCCTGCGCGGTGTAGCTTTGGGCGTCCATCAGGCAAACAGCTTTCCGGCATCCAGCTTGGCCGGGATGCGTGCGGCGATCACGTCCCGGATCAGCCCCTGCTCGTAGGAGTCAAAGGCCTTGTTGGTGATGCCCATATCCAGCGCCGCCCCGGCCGGGATGCCCCGCCGAATCAGCCGCAGCGCGTCCAGCATACCGCGCAGATCCAGCGCTTTGGTGGAAATTTCAGCGCTGTCGCACTTTTTCTGCAGGTCCAGAAACAGCAGCGCAAACTGATGCACATATTTTGCGGTAAGATCCGGGAACTGCGCCCGCAGCAGCTTTTCCAGATTATCTTGGGTGATGGTGGGCATCTGCACCACCGCAAAGCGAGAGGTCAGCGCCTCGTTCAGCTCCCGGGTGCCCGCGTAGCCGTAGTTCATGGTGGCGATAAAGCGGGTCTCCTCGGCCAGCGGGATGCGGTCGTACCCGGGCACGTCGATGGCGCGGCGGAAGTCCAGTACTGCGTGCAGCACCGCCAGCGCCTCGTTTTTGGCCATGTTGATCTCGTCCAGCACGCCAAAGCCGCCGCACTGGGCGCAGCGGTACACCGGCCCGGGGCGGAACTCCACCCGTCCGTCGGCAAAGGTGTCCATGCCGATGAGGGAGGCCGCGTCCATGTTCACATGGAACGAGATGTCCCACGCGGGGCGGCCGAAGGCGGCGGAGAGGTTCTCGGCCAGCACATTCTTGCCGGTGGCCTTGCCGCCCGCCAGCAGCAGGTTTTCGCCGCAGAGCAGGGCGGCCAGCGCCTGCTCCCACACCTCTCTGCCGTAGTAGACGAAGGCAGGGGAGGGGATGCGGGGGCGCAGGGCCTCAGAAAGCTCGTGAGAGGCGCGGTATTCTTCCACAGCGCGCAGCAGGTCGGGGGAGATCCCTTCCTGCCGCAGCGTATCCATCAGAGCAGATGTTTCAGACATCCATGACATCTCCTTGCGGTTGGCAGTGCCAAACCGAAATTTCACCCTTATCATAGCACAACCCGCGCGGTTTGTGTAGGGCTTTGACGGGCAAAAAAGCGGCAAAGAAGCAGAGAAAATAAAGGTGAAGCTATTTTAACAAACTTTCAGCCGGGACGTGCAGATTTCACGTTCAAAGTAAATTGACAGGCCGCTTAAAATACGATAAAATAATTTTCGTTGTGTCAAAGTGAAAAAGAAAGGCGTAAAAGTATGCTCGAAACCATCACAGCCGTCAATCAGGCGGTCAACAGCTTTATCTGGGGCATCCCGGCGATGGTCTGCATCATCGGCGTGGGCCTGCTGCTCAGTGTGCGGACAGGCTTTTTGCAGCTCCGGAAATTCCCCTATGCCATCAAAACGACCATTGGCCGCATCTTCCGCAAAAAGGACGCCTCCGACGGCGCGATGACTCCGTTCCAGGCAGTGTGTACGGCGCTGGCCGCTACCGTCGGCACCGGCAACATCGCCGGCGTGGCGGGCGCGATCGCCATCGGCGGGCCGGGTGCAGTGTTCTGGATGTGGTGCTCGGCTCTGCTGGGCATGTGTACCAAGTTCTCCGAAGTGACGCTGGCTGTGCATTTCCGCGAGCGGAACAAAAACGGCGAGCTGGTGGGCGGCCCCATGTACTATATTAAAAACGGCCTCGGCAGCCGGTGGCAGTTCCTCGCGGTGCTGTACTCGCTGTTCGGTGTGCTGACGGTCTTCGGCACCGGCAACGCCACCCAGGTCAACACCATCGTCACAGCCATCGACTCGGCCCTGCTGGCCTACGGCAGCAGCCTGAACAGCATCCTGCCCACGGTCAACCTCGTCGTGGGCGTGGTGGTGGCTATGATGGTGGCTATGGTGCTGCTGGGCGGCGTCAAGCGCATTGGCAGCGTGACCGAGAAGCTGGTGCCGTTTATGGCACTGTTCTACGTCGTGCTGGCACTGGGCGTCGTGGTCATCAACTACCGGCGCTTCCCGGCGGTGCTGGCTTCCATCGTCGGCGGTGCATTTGACCCGCAGGCCTTCACCGGCGGTGCCATCGGCAGCATCTTCCTCAGTATGCAGAAGGGCGTTTCCCGCGGCATCTTCTCCAATGAGGCCGGCCTCGGCACCGGCTCCATCGCCCACGCCTGCGCCGACACCCGCAAGCCCGTCAAGCAGGGGATGTTCGGCATCTTTGAGGTCTTCGCCGACACCATCGTCATCTGCACCCTGACCGCCATGGTCATCCTGTGCAGCGGCGTGCCGGTGGGCTATGGCAGTGCGGCGGGCGCAGAACTGACCATCTCCGGCTTTACGGCCACCTACGGCGGCTGGTCGTCCATCTTTACGGCGGTGGCGCTCTGCAGCTTTGCATTCTCCACCATCATCGGCTGGGGTCTCTACGGCTCCCGGTGCATCGAGTTCCTGTTCCACACCGACAAGGTGGTCGGCCCCTTCCTCGTGGTCTACTCCTTCGTGTCCATTCTGGGCGCGACGGTCGATCTGGGCCTGCTGTGGAGCATCGCCGACACCTTCAACGGACTGATGAGCATTCCGAACCTCATAGCCCTGCTCCTGCTGTCCGGCACGGTGGCAAAGCTCACGAAGGAGTTCTTCGCGGGCGAGGGCGCAGGAAAGTAAAGAATCATTCAAAGCGCCCTCCGGTCCGTGCCGGAGGGCGCTTTGCTGTCAACAAACCTCTGGTTTTGTCTACTTTCTCTGCAAAAACTCAAAAAAGTATAAAAATTTCATGAAAATCATAAGAAATTGGTATTGAATAAATTTTAACAAAGTGGTAAAGTAAAAGCAAAGAGAGTCGTACCCGCCGCCCGGCGGGGCGCAAAATCAGGAGGTTTTATCCAATGGCTGATCGTATCGTTCTGAATACTATTTCTTATCATGGCCACGGCGCTATCGAGAATATCGTTCCCGAGCTGACCGCCCGCGGCTACAAGAAGGCTTTCGTCTGCTCTGACCCCGACCTTCTCAAGTTCGGCGTCACCAAGAAGGTCACTGACCTGCTGGACGCTGCAGGCTTCGCCCACACCGTCTACAGTGAGATCAAGCCCAACCCCACCATCGCCAATGTGCAGGACGGCGTGGCCGCTTTCAAGGCCGCAGAGGCTGACTGCATCGTGACCATCGGCGGCGGCTCCTCCATGGATACCGCAAAGGCCATCGGCATCATCATCAACAACCCCGAGTTTGCGGATGTCCGCTCTCTGGAAGGCGTTGCCCCCACCAAGAAGCACGCGGTGTTCACCATCGCAGTGCCCACCACTGCCGGTACTGCGGCTGAGGTCACCATCAACTACGTCATCACCGATGTGGAGAAGAAGCGCAAGTTCGTCTGCGTGGATACCAACGATATCCCCGAGATCGCTGTGGTTGACCCCGATATGATGTCCTCCATGCCCAAGGGTCTGACTGCCGCCACCGGCATGGACGCTCTGACCCACGCCATCGAGGGCTACATCACCAAGGGCCACTGCGTCATCTCCGATATGTTCCATCTGGAAGCCATCAAGCTCATCAGCCAGAGCCTGCGCGGCGCTGTGCAGAACACCCCGGAGGGCCGCGAGGGCATGGCTCTGGGCCAGTACATCGCCGGTATGGGCTTCTCCAA
>OGDY01004196.1_pt1 | contig 10184 bp, 16 predicted proteins | sample 1570341 | NCBI WGS metagenome assembly OGDY01 (sample SAMEA2581972, study PRJEB24529) | metagenome | biome: Human gut stool | place: China | collected 2011 | reverse complement strand
CGTGAAGGCTTCCGGCAGGTTACTCATAACAACGCCGCTATAATTGTCTTTGAAGTCGCCCTTTTCGCTCTTTTGCCGCTCTATCTTAGTTGCAACGTTAGCTTCAAAGTTTTTAAGGTCGGTTACGAGTTTCATATTGGCGGCTTTGTCGGGAAAGAAAGCGCGGTTCATTTTAAAGAACTGCCCCAGTTCGTTGGGTTCCCAGCCCTTACCGCTATTAATGCCGAATTCGGCGAACTTTGGATGCTGGGATAGTTTACCAACCACTTTGCCGGTTTCGTATTCGTCGTTTTCCGCCGTGATAAGGGTGATGCTGACTTTTTCACGGTCTACCAAAACATGACAGCGTTTCGGGTTGATTTGGTCGGCCTCGGAAACCCTTTTGGAAAGGAATTCGACCGGCGCACCGATAACGCCCGCAAGGTCGATTTTCACCGGTGGTTTGGGGTCGAGCAATTTCATGGCAGCGCCTTCTCTCATTGTCAATTCTGTAACACCTTCAGGAAGGTTTACTACAATTTTTTTGTCTTCTTCCATTTTGTTAATTGTTGTTTGATGTTGTTATTCTTCCGTGCCTGTGCGTCCCATTGGGAAAAGTCGGCCTTGTAGTTCTTCGGGGAATGCCGGGCGGCTCTCTATCAAGTCGCCATCTTGGTTGTAGTAGCCTACTTCCCGTTCTTCTTGGTCTACGAACTTGTAACATTGTTCAGTTACGAGTGCGGCCTTGCTTTTAAGGTCGCCTACCAACCGTTTGCGTTCGTCGTCTAAGGGGTCAAGACGGGATTTAAAGAGCGTAGCCGCTTCTTTTTTCTCTACTTCTATGTCCCGTATTTTTATGGCTACTTCCGAAAGTTCTTCTTTCTTCCGAGCCAATTGTTCAGGCGTAAAACGCTTTGTATACGCCTTTTCTTCTACTGTGTCGCAGTTGTCCATTAAGAAGGCTATACGCTTCTTGCCGGACTCGACATCTTTGCCTAACTCTTTTTGCATAATGAAAAATTTAAAGGTTAAAAATTCCTGTTTATTCGTTGTGCCTTGCGGCTTCGTAAAGCATCCGGCGTTGACGGGCTATACTCCGCCTTACCTCGCATATAGCATTTTCTCGCCCTTTTAGGCTTTCTTCGTACTCTATGAGTTCCGCTTCGGTTTCGGCTATGAAATAGCCGTCCGATGTGGCGATAAGCCCAGGTACGAGGTCATGGGTGCGGATGTGGTTTATTAGCTTCCTTACCCGTGCATCGCTTATCTTGTAGTTCGGTCTTAGCGTACGAACTATATCGATATTTTTAACAGCTCTGCCGCGGCCCTTTTTGGGGATAAGCCCCCGCACAAGAACCGGAAGTAGTACGCCGAGTTCGTAATCGGTTAGAGGGCATGTTTCTTTATCAAATCCAACTATCATAACTTTAATGTTTTACGTTTGTGACCGGGGCAGGACTCGAACCTGCGCCTTACTTTTCCTGTTTTATGGAGCTCCGTATGTGCTTATCCCAATACACCACCCGACCATGCCCCGTAAGGTGGGGGGGGGGCAGCCCTAACAACAACACTATGAATTATCCTGATTTTTCTTCTTTTTAAACCGTCCCTTGGCATCACGTGTAGCCTTGTGTTTGTCAAGTTGTGCTTTAAGCATTGTAAGTTTCATTTCCAGAGCGGTTATGCGCATGGAATTAAAGGCTGTCATGCTTTTTTCCTGTTCATAGAGCATCTTCATACAGGCAAGCTTGGCGTTGATGTACCTGTAAGTTCTGTCCTTGATGATGCGCAAGCCAAATATTTTCATGGTTTCATGTTATTGGTTATTATATAACGAAGCCGCCATTTCCTGTTTTATGTACGATAAAAGAGTGCGGCATATATCGGACTGGTGTACACATGCGCTGTTAAGTCGGTCAACCCAATCGACAAGCGTGTTTTCTTCGACGGCCAAAGAGTCTATTATGGCGTTTTGGGCCTTTGCGGACAGGTAATTTTCTTTAGCTATTTTTATTACGGTTTCCGCTATCTGGCTGCTTTTCTTTTCGCGTAAAAGGCGTTTTGCATCGGATAGCATCTTTCCCGTGCAAACCGCCTTTTTCGCGAAAAGAAAAGCAGCCAGATAAACACTTAGCGTATAGAGGCGTTCTCTTATCTCCAGTGGGTTGTCCGAGCATTCCACTTCAAGGAATGACTGTATGTCGCCGGCTTCTTTGTTTAGTTCTTCAATCATGTCTGTTTTGTTTTTCCTTCACATTTTTCCCAGTATTTACAGCCGCCGGTATTTTGCTCCATTGGTCTTAAATTCCTTTCGCACAATCCCCGTCCTATCGGGTCTTGGTAAAGAAGTTTCGCACAATCGCCACATAAGCGGTTGTTATATCTGATATTTCCGGCTCCTTTGGTTTTCATGGTTAAAAGGGAGTTTTATTGAACGGTAAAACCAATCCCGGTTCAGCCACATGGATGCTTTTTCCAGTAGCTTCCCTTACGGCTTCGACGAATGCCGGCGCGTTACTATTTCCGTCGGAAAGGTGTATCAAAACGATGTTGTTCACGGCGGAAATGTCATTGGCCTGTAATGCTTCGATGCAGTGCCGAAGACTGAAATGTGATTGAATGGTGCGGTTGCGAACGAGGGCTGGTATACGCCCCGCAGCTATATTGCGCTCCAAAATATCATCGTCGTAATTAGCTTCTATCAGCACATTGTTAAGTCCGACAAACGTGCAAGGCAAGTAGTAGGTATCTGTTGCGAATAACACCCGGCCCGTTTCCACGTGGTCTATGAAGAACCCCAGAGGTTCAGCAGAGTCGTGTTTTGTGTCGAACGGTATTATTCGAAACCCGCCCAACCGTAAAAGGTTTCCGGCTTCGCATGGGAGCGGCAACCGGTCACCCTTTATAGTTAGGTTCCGTATGGTTCCTTCCGAAGCATAAACTGGAATAGCGGCCTTCAAAACCTCTGAAACGTATGCGGCATGGTCGTTATGCTCATGGGTAATAAGACAACCTACAACCTTGGCAACATTGAAACCAAGCGCATGCTTAACCTCGGAGAACTTAACACCAGCTTCCAATATCAAAGCCTCGCTGTCGTTCTCCAATATGTAGCAATTACCTTGTGAGGATGAACCAAGAACTTTTAGAACCATGACCGTTTTGTGTTTTAAATTAGAACCCAGGATTATTTTGTTTCTTTTCATCCGCTTCGCCAAAGTCAATAGTTCCGCCGGAATTAGCCTTATTGGCTATTTCTTCTTCGGTTTTATTGACTACTTCTTCGTGCTTTATATCAACGGTTCCGCTGTTTTCGTCCGCTTCGCCGAAATCACAACCGGTTATATACTCATACAAGGCCTTTTTTGCGCGCCGTTCGGCTTTTCCGCGTAGCTGGTCGGGGCTGCTGTATTCGTCTTTCTTGACGGTTGCAACGATGCCGAAACTGTTTTTTTCGCCGTTGTATTCGTAATTGATTTTGCACGGTATTTCGACGAAGTTTCCGTTTTGGCTCTTGTCGTAGGACACGTCGATGAAGTATTTAACCCCAAGCCTACGAAGAAGCGCAGTATATCCCTCTTTGGTAGGATACATGCGTTCAGCAATGATGTTGAACTGATTGCCGGTAGGAAGAAGCCCGATACTTACCGCGTCTATAATCGCATCCCGAACCACGGGAACGGAATAAACCGGAAGAGCAGGGCGTCCGCCAGAACGCGGCCGGCCGTTGCGGTCGGTAAGGAAACCTACCTTGGTATTCATCAAGGGCATGAAAACTTTATTCATAACTTCGTCTGTAAGGGCTTCGCGAAGAAGCGCGATTACGTTTACGGCGGTAAAGGCTGCGCCGAAGTTGTTTACTATCTGCAAGGAAGCAGCGTCCTTACATGCCAATTCGAATTTCTTTTTGGACTCATCAATTACAGAAAGCCCGGTTTCTTGGGTGCTCATTTTTTTATATAATTTGAAGTTTTTTAGATGTAGTTACTGTGAGTTTTATTAACTGCGCAGCGACCGGTAAAAGTTCATTTACAGCTTCGGCATTATCGACGAAAATAGGCGCACTGACTTCATAGAAGTCGGATAGCGTATTGATAATATCCAAGCCTATATTTATCTTATCGGCGTTATTTGTGTCCATGAATTTTGCCCCGGTAGCATTACTGATAAGCGTGCAATCCGGTTTTTCACCGCCATTAATAAGTGTTTCGAACATTCGGAAACGAACGAGTTTGAATTTTTGGTTCACTCTGCGTTCAACTTCAAGCATGCGGGCTTTTGTGAATTCTTCCGCCGTGAACTCCTGTTTTTCAAGGTCGGCCTTTTGCTGGGCCAATTCGCGTTCATCCTTCAAAAGCTGGGCTTTGCGCACGTTATTGGACTCGATAATAGAGCGAAGGGACAACTTGCGTTTTACTTCGTCCAATTCTTCGGTAAGACTACGTTTTCGGTTGCTTAGCTCCGAATTGTCAGCAAGAGGTATGTATGTAGCTGATGCTGAAAGCGCCTTGATACGAGCAGATAATTCTACATATTCGGGCAGGTCTTCGGCGTTTACTCCGGGTAGATCTTTAATTACCGGGGTGTTGTCTACTATTCCTTTCAAACGCAAAATTTCAGCTTCATATTCCTGTGATTTTTTGGCACTGGTTTCAGTAAATTCGCCCAATCGCTTTTGCCAACCTTCCCCCTCTTTTTTAATGTCTTTTATTTTTGCGGCCAATGCGGAACCCTCATTTGTTATTCGTGCAAGGTCAGCTTCCTTGCGTTCGTCGAATGCTTTTTTCGCGCTGGTCTTGGCTTCGGTGTCCAATCTCAAAACCGAAGCGTCGGAGCAAAGTGTTTTATAGACAGGACAAACAAGTCCTTCGTTGTTCGCCTGGTATGCTTCCGCATTGCGGGCGTGCCATTCGTTGCGCTTGGCATCTACTTGCCCTTCCAAGTCCGTTACGGCAGCTTCGGCGATGGCTATCTTGCTTTGTAATTCGGATAGTTCCTTTTTGATTGCCTCGGTATAGTTTTCATATTCTCGCTTGGTGGCATCGTATTTAGCCTTAGCTTCGGTAGCGGCTGCGTTCTTTTCGTAGGCTTCCTTCTGTGCGGCTTCCTTAGCCTTGTAAATGACTTCTTGCTGTCGGGTACGCAGGCGGTTTACTTCAGCTTGGGTTGCTTGAGCCTTTTCATAGTGCTGGCGAGACGCTTCAGCAAGGTCGGGCATTGCCTTGTCTATGTCTTCCAACGCAGAAGTAAGGCGCGACTTTTCGGCTTCCAAGGCTTCATAATCCGGCGCTTCCGGGGTAGCCCGCGTTACTTCATCAATTCGAGTAGGTATTTTGTCCAGTTCATCCTGTATCTTCCGCTTGCGCACAGATATTTCGGCTTTGAATTCAGTCAAGTTCTTGCCGGATAGTTGGGCAAGAAGGGCAGCAAATTCAGCCCGGTTGGCGGCAATTTCTTCAAACGTTACATCACCGGCGAGGTGAAGCAACATTTCGCGCTGGGCCTGCCAAGCCAAACCGGCAAAGTGCAACGGGTTGGTAATCATCTTAAATATCGCTTCATCGACAATGGAGTTTATCTTCGTGCGGTATTCGCCTTCCTTCAATGGAATCCCATTGTAGAAATAGCTTGTGGTGTGTCCTTTAAGAATAGGTTCGGCACTTCCGCGCGGCTTAACCCAATCTTCGGCATAGACACGGCGCAATTCGACGGTTTCGCCGTTCACGTCCAAAATGGCCGTTACTTCGTGGTCTAACTTTTCATATGGTTTACCGTCCGCCCCTACGGTTTTTATACCAAATTTGGTATCGCTGTTACCTTGTGCGTCCTTGCCGAAAAGTATCCAATGGAAAGCGTCCGCTATCGTGGTCTTCCCGGTAGCGTTTGCGCCGGAAATTTCCGTAACGTCGCCAAACTTCGCTGTTAGATTTCTTATGCCCTTGAAATTGACAAGGCGCAATTCTTTAAGTTTTACTTCTTTCATGTGTATGTATTTTCTGTATTATCTTTTCTTACATCTTACAGGCAATTTTTTTGAGGTTCCTTTGTTCGCGCATCGCTACTAAGTCACCGCGTCGAACCCATCTTGTCGTACTTGTCTTTTTCGTATACAACTGCACCTTATCCCAGTCTACAAAGTCTTTAAATTCTCTCTTAGCATCCGATAAACGCATTAGTTCGTCGTTGCGTAAGGCCTCGACGGTACGAACGCAACTGTCGAATATTGCTTTGAAGTCTTCGGGCGTCATGGCGTGTTATCGTTTGAATCGAATATCCTTTATGGTTTCGGATACCGCCCAGGTTATGAGTTGCGGGGCAGCTATGTACATGATGAACGCGCCGAATATTTGGGCGGGGCCTATCGGTCCGGTTTCCGCCCATGCGAAAAGGGAAACGACGGCAAATACGGTCGTTATGATGAGGGTAAAGATGTATTTCATTTGTCTATCCGTGTTATGATGAAACCTTCCTGCGAACGTCTGACCGGGTATTTACGCCCTTTGATTCCGGCGCGGGACGCAGCCTGCCGGACGGACGATTCGCTACACGAAAGGGGGATAATTACGCTTTGTCCCTTTTCAAGCGATTCAATAGAATCCCGCAGAGATATTTTTACTTCTCGTTTGGGTCTAATCAATTTTTCCATATATTTGATGTGTTATGTCTTTTGTTATAATGTCACAAATATAACGTCATTACTTTAATAAATAAAGTATTTTTAAAGTAAAAACATTGCGCACAAATGTTAAATTTTACAACCACCTATGAGCGAAGCATTTATAGACAGATTAAATACTTTAATAAACGAAAACAACCTTTCGTTTTATAGATTATCTCAAGAAACAGGGATAAACCAAGCTACTTTTACAAGACTTAAAAGTGGCGAACATAAGCCATCTTTTGAAGTTTTAAACAAGGTTGCTTCATTTTTCAAAGTATCTAAAGAATGGTTGGAAACGGGCGAGGGAGAAATGATAAAGCCCAAGGAACCCTCCGATATTAAAGACGGTGAAGCAGGTGCTTTAACGGAAGGGCGGGTTATCCCCCTGTACGATGCGGATGCGGCCGCCGGGAATGCTTATGGGGTAAATATGTCTCCGGCTCGTCCTGTGGAGATGATACAAATAGGTGGATTTCTTCGTGAAAGTGAGGCGGCATTACGGGTATATGGTAATAGTATGACACCAAACTATCCTCCTGGATGCATAATAGGCACAAAACGATGGAATGAACGGTTTATAGAGCCAGGGCACGTGTATGTAGTAGAAACCAACGAAAACAGGTTTCTCAAACGGTTGCTCTACAACAAAGACAAAACGGCGTATCGCTGTCTTAGTGACAATGCGATACAATATGAATCGGGGCCTGCAGAGGGTGAATTTTGCTACCCTGAGTTTGAAATACCGGTAGAGGATGTCCGCCGCATATTCCGGGTTATAGGCGTGATAAAAAGAAACACTATATAAATACGATAAAAGAAAGATGTCTGATACAAAATACTTTACCGTTCCAATCGCACTTTTACAGGGTTTAATATCGGGCGAAAGAAACGTAAAAGATTGTATGCAGGATATAGTCAGGTACTCCATGTATTTTCACGCCATCAACCTGCCATATAGCGACGATTCTGAAACTGGAGAAGCTAATAAAATGGATACCCAAATAAAAGCGGCTGCGAATTTTTTAAATGTGAAAATTGGAGACTTAAATACAAGCCTAACCGAAGGAAAGCGACTTTATGAAAAATATCATAAAAAAGGTTCTTGTTGTGGTGTAAATACAGAGATTGTTTGGGATTATAATAATAACCCAAAAACAGATTATCAAATCGCTCTATTTTGTGCGTTTTGCGCAACCCGAAGCATCATTGGCGATGGTGGATATAAAAAGACCAATAGGGATTTAATTGCAGCCAGAATGTTTGGATATACCAACAAAGAGGAAATGCTTAAAAACACACCTAACATCACCGTTAATAATATCAGCAAATCAGTAAGGTCTATCCGTGAAAAAGAAATTGCCGAGCGCGAAAAGTACCAAAATCGCTATCACAGTGATAAAGTTTTAACCGACTTGGAATTGGATTGGGGGCTTAAACGATATGGCAATCATATTCGGGGAATGTATATTTCATATTCTGTGAGTTTAGAAGAATTGGCAAAAGTATGTGAACAGTCAAAGAAAAAAGCAAAAATTGACGACCTTAAAGAAAAGAAGAGACAAGCAAAAATCATTGCTGAAACAACAACATCATGACAGCACATAAACTACACCTTAAAAAATAAAAAAGCCACTTTTATCATTAAATGTTTTTTCAATGTTCAAATACATTTACAGAAGAACAGCACCTTAAAAAAGATAATATATAAAGATATTTAAAGAAAATAGTATATAAAGGTATTATGAAATGTGTGCATTTAACAATGCACGGAGTCCTTTTCCTCTCCATAATGAAAATACAAATACAGTTTATCAATATCTATTCAATTGGTCAAAAGAAAAAGTTGCGCTAAAAAGAAAGAATAAAATTCCGGCACCACACACACACCCCCCAAAAAAAAAAAAAAAAAAACTACCCGTTGAGATGTAGGAAGTGTAGTAAACGGGAACTTTTTAGACATAAAGCACATGAGTAAGAAATAATCCTTAATAATTCCAACACAATAACAATGATAACAATAGAAATAAAAATTGCCGAATATTACGACAACTCGCAATACTTTCCGTATATGCCGGAAACCGTGTTTAACACACTGGAACAGGCCTTTTTGAATGGCCAGGAAACTGCAGAAGTCCCAAAAGATGACTTTAACAGTATGCTGGCGGCAATGCAAACCGATAAATAATGAAAATTCCAAAGGCTCCAACCCCGATAACCGAAGGGATAACCCGTCGCTTCTTTATTGCACTGGATGCAATAATAAAGCTGGGCAAAGTATCTTCGTTAGAGGCCTTTTGTAATGAATTCGAACTTAGCTCGCCGCGATACCGGGAAACACGCCTTACTTACGACGTAATGCCCAATCCGAATTCTAAACCGAGCCGATATAAAAGGGTGGAATTTGAAGCTCTTGTTAATTTGTGCGTCAATTATAATGTATCCTCTGAATGGCTCCTTCTTGGGCACGGAAAAATGTTTAAAAAAGTAACTGGACAGGGTTTTATTGACTAATTGTTTACTAATTATTTTTATCTTTATTGTAAAATGATTGATTTTTAATATTATATAAATTTTACCCTAAACACTCTTAATCAATGGGTCGTGGGTTCGAGCCCCACCCGGAACACTAAATTGCAAAAAGCTGTAAATCAGCAAAATAAAAGCCTTTGAACGTCGTTTCAGAGGCTTTTTTTATGTCCGTTTTTGTTCCTATAATGTTAAAGCATGAGAAATTTTAAGCGTCTTAACTATATTTGTTGACTAATAGTTGACTAAAAAATGGGCATCACGTTTAAGGCAGAAATAAAAAAAACCGAACAACGAAAGGACGGAACTTGGAACGTCAAAATTCGGGTAACGAAAGGACGGGATGTTGCCCGCATATCGACTAATTTTTATGTTTCGCGGCCTTATCTTTCCCGGAAATATGAGATAACGCATTTAGAAACCTTAAATTCCTGCCAGGCTATAATAGATGATTTCCGGGCAATAATTAATCGTCTTGGCGATGACGTGGATACTTATGATGTAAAAAGCCTGGCTAAATATTTGGTAGAGGAAAAGGCGAAAAAGGCCGTCAATAACCGTATTGATTTCATCGCCTTTTCAGAAAATCACGTCGAAAAATTAAAAAGCGAAGGACGTACGGGATATGCAACCAGTATACGCAGTACGATATTGTGGCTTAAAAAACACTATGATACGTTATCAATATCGAGAATAACGGTTCGTGAGTTGGAGAATATGCAGATAAAAATGTTGGAAACGATGTCGCAGACCTCGGCAAATATCCATCTTCGAAATATCCGTACCTTGTTTAATGCTTGCGCCGATTCAATGGACGATGACGACATTATAAAACATTATCCTTTCCGGCGGTTCAAGTTCCGAAAAGACGACGTTCCGAAAAAAAGGAACCTCGATATAGAAACGCTCCGCAAAATTATATCTTTCCCCGACCATCATTTAAGGAGGGTCAATTTCGCGCGTGATGTCTTTACCCTGTCTTTCGCGCTTCTTGGAATGAATACCAAAGACCTGTATA
>OGDY01004184.1_pt1 | contig 10210 bp, 4 predicted proteins | sample 1570341 | NCBI WGS metagenome assembly OGDY01 (sample SAMEA2581972, study PRJEB24529) | metagenome | biome: Human gut stool | place: China | collected 2011 | reverse complement strand
GCTGTTTCGGTGAAAGGAAATACTTTTCCTCTACATCGCTCATCAAGATATCCGATAATGTACACGCGGTTTCTTGACTGGGGGACGCCGAAATCTTTGCTGTTAAGACATTGCCATTCCACACCATACCCCAGTCGGTCCAGCGTGTTGAGGATTGTCGCAAATGTCCTGCAGTGGTCATGATTGATGAGACCCACCACGTTCTCAAAAAGCAAATACGGAGGCTTCCGGGCTTCAGCCAGGCGGGCCAGTTCAAAGAAGAGAGTGCCGCGTGGATCTCCGAATCCTTTTCGAGATCCTGCAATGCTGAAAGTCTGGCAAGGAAATCCGCCGCAGAGCAGCTGGAAGTCCGGCATGGTGCTGGGGTCGGCTTTTCGGGCATCTTCAATGAACCACTCTCCCTTCGTGTCAAACAGGGCGTTGTAACTGCGGTTGGCGTATTTGTCGATTTCGCAGTGTCCTACGCATTCAAATCCTCCGGCACGAGTCAGTCCCTCACGAAAACCGCCGATGCCGGAGAACATATCTACGAACTTGATCAAGGGCACAACTCCCGATGGGGATGTTTGCCGGATCTGCGAAGGTGCTTAATAGGCGCCCCTCATCAAAAACAAAAGCAGCCCGTCATAGGCTGCACCAAACAAGATTTTTTTACCGTTCATAATGTATAAACCTCCTTCTGCTTTTCTACCTATTATTAAAACATTGGAATCACCCCCTACAGTGAATTCAGGAAATCGAGCGCAGAGTCTGGTATAGCATTCGCTGGCGGCTGACTTGAAACAGAAGTCGTTATACTGGTTGCCTGCAACTCCTCCCGCACCACCTTGCGGATGCTTTTCTCCAGCCTATCTGTCTGCTCCGTCGCAAGAATGGCTTGTACCAGAAACTCTTTGCGTTTGGCTGACGGCACTTGCTGCAGCAACGCCCACGCGCGGCGGTGCTGCGGGTCGCTAAGGTTCGGACGGAAAACGTACTGCGGTCGTTTCATGCCTCGCTTTTACGGCGCGACACGGCGGTCAACGCGCGCTCGAAACCGACAGCGTTCACCTTATCGTCCAAAAGAAAGATCGTCTTACAAAGCGCGTCTTTGGGGCTTAGGTGGCGACTCACCACCGATGCGCCGCCGCCCAATAGCACGGCGGGGATGGCGTGCAGGTCAAAACCAGCTTCCATCGTGGCAGACAGCAGGTGCTCTGTGTACTTGCGGCCTTGTTCGTTTACAATGTCGCGCACCGTATCGCTGACCGTGCAGGGCTGACCCTCCAGCATATTTTCGATTTGGGCATCCGTGAGGGACAGCCCGGTTTCTCGGCGCACCTGCTCCCGGATGTCATCCACGCAGCGGATCATGCCGAGCTCAAGGCTGTGGGCGGTGTCAGCCGCAGGGATGGCATTGTCGATGCGCATGAGGTCCACTGTCCAGCCGCCAAGATCCATGAGGAGCATGGACGGTTCGTCCTGCAAAAGCCCTACTTCGGTCATAAGGGCGGCGTAGCCTTGAGGGAAGATGGCAACTTCCTCAATCGTAATGCTGTACTCCACGCCCTCGAACTTGTAGTTCACCGGCTGATTGCTCCGCAGCAGATAATCTCTGAACTTGGGTTTGTCGCGTCCGAAACTCGTCAGCGGCAGACCCGCCGCGATTCGCACCGAGCATTCGGGAGGCAAACCGCGCTGCTGAATCTCCTTTGCGATAGCTGCCAGTGTCAGCAGGTAGTAGTTGTCGTTTACAGTTTTGTCCCGCTGGATAGGCTGCCGCCCGGAGCCACAAACAAAAAAGCACCCGCCAAACTCTAAGAGTCCTTGGCGGGTGTAGGGTTCGTGTTCTCCGTAGCTTGTCAGCCCTGCCGGGAACGAGCAGTGGGCTGTTTTGATAGCATAGTAGCCGTGGTCAATGCCGATAATGATGCTCATAGTGAAAATCCTCCTCATTGTAAATAGGTATAAAATGGGAAACTTGAAAACAAAATGAAAACTGCCGGGAAAAGCAAAAAATCCCCGCTTCATTGGCTACGTTTAGGGCTTTTTCTGGTCCTATATGTTGATTAAAATTATTTCGCACTGTGGATTATAGTCCACCAACGCGTTGAGCGCACCATTCGTTCCTCTGTCTACAACAATATTTTGTTTGACAAGAATTCCGAGTTGTTGGTCTTCCTCCATGCCTGTAGACACAAAAGTGCCCCTTGCGGTTCGAAGCCCGCAAGAGGCACTTTTGCAGTTATACCTTAATCATCAACCAACACCGAGGACTTGTCTCATTCCCCTTCCGATTGACTGCCAAACACAGTGATAGATATGCCAGTAATATGATTAAATCTTATAGTTTTGGTCAATCTGTCGATTGCGATCAAGCGCATAATGTGTTTTAGAATTAGGAGTTTACGTTCATCTCGTAGACATCAGTGATTGCCTCTGCGTTTTTTCAGGTAGAGTGCAACGATAAAGCCACCCACGGCCATGCAAGCCAGAATCGACAGCACTTCATAAGGGAAGTTATCGCTCGTCTGAGGAATCGCGCTTGTTGCTCCGCTGCCAGATGCCGCTGCACTGCCGTCATTCGGCTTTGCAGTAGGCGCAGCACCCCTAGTGCCGTTTGCAATTCCTCCCGCAATATCGGGATGTTCATCCTTCACAGTATCAGCAGGTTTCTGTACCGGTGCCGCAGGTTTGGTCTGGGCAGTATTTACAGCATTCCGCACTGCATCAAGGGCGGCTTTCAAGTCTTCAGCACTTGCGCGGCCTGCGATAGCAGCTTCCGCATCAGAAATTGCCTGGCGGATAGCGTCCGCGCTCTCCACAGTATACTTGCTCAGGTCAAGTTGCTTGGTTTCTTCAACCAAAGCATTCAACTCGGTGGCATCGCCAGCCTTTACCAATGCCGCCGCTGCGGCCTGCAACGTCCGTGCTGCTGCATCTACAGCCTCCTGGGTAGCGTTTTCATTGGCGGCGACCGTCTTTGCGGCCTCCAATGCATCGGCAACCAATTTCCAGGATTTTGCAGTATGAGCGTTCGCATCCATGGCCTCCACATTGGAGATCATTTCATCAATTGCAGTCATATCTGCTCGGAGCGCCAGTGCCTCGTAAGCAGCTTCCAGATTTGTATAAGCAGCTTCGATCTCATCGGCGGTTGCATCACGGTTGGCGGCGACCTTCTCAGCTTCTGCCAAAGCCTGGGCAAGGGCAGCCCAAGAATCAGGCTGATACCTGCTTTCATCCAGTTCCTTGATGCTGTTGATGGCCGCGACCAGGTTCGAGTTGTCAGCACGCTTCACAAGGCTTTCCATGGCGTCCTGCAGAGCGTCAGCTGCATGGTTGACAGTCACCTGGTTTGCATCCTCAGCGGCAGAGATGCTCTGCGCTTCGGCCAGCGCAGTTGTAAACGCTGCCCAGCTGGTGGTCGTGTAATCGTCTTCCACCAGGGCGGAAGCCTGCTTGATCAGCTGATTCAGAATGGTCTTGTCCACAACAGGCTCGGTGGGCTTGGCCGTAGCGTACAGTTCGGCCTCGTAGATGCGGACGCAGGCAGCCCAACCGGTGGTATCGGTACGGCTGACATTCAGCTTGAAGATCCGTCCGGTCGCATCGCCCAGATCATTGGTGGTAACATCGGCCGCGTTATCGGTGGTCTTGGCACACTCTGTCCAGTTCGCAGCTTCTGCCAGCACAGCGTTCCGTTCCTCGGCCTCCATGGCCAGCAGTTTGTCCACGTTGACCTTTTCTTCGTTCAGCACATAGAACTCGTAATTGGCAGTGTTCATGCTGCCGTTGCCGGCCGTCGGCGTTTCCGCCACGCCGACGTGGGAGACGACCAGCTGCCGGACGTTGCGTTCTTCGCCAATGTCAAAGGCGACCCACAGGTTGCTGCCATCCTCGCACCATTTGCCGGTATCGGGGTTTTCCTTGTCGCCGTCAAACAGCTTTTCGGGGCCCTGGGCAGTGCCCAGTTTATTGCCGTTGTAGCCAACGATGGTCGCATTCTGGGACACCAGTTCCAGCTCGCCCACAGGCTCGGTGACGGTCACGGCAGCGCTGCCGGAAACCTTCGGATCCTGAACCGAGGTCGCAACAACGGTCAGCTGCTCTGCGGTCTCGTCCTCCGCAACGGTCAGCAGGCCGGTCTCGTTGATCTCAGTCGCCTCAGAGACCGCGCCGTCCACGCTCCAGGTCACAGAATGGTCGGTGATATTCTCGCCGTTGACCATAGCTGCAAACTGCTTGGTTGCGCCCTTCTCCACAGATGCAGTAGCGGGCGATACCGTAACAGATGTAACGATTGGCTCAACAGAACCGCTCTGCAGGGTAACATTCACATCGTAGGTCTGGCCTTCGGTCACGACCAGGCGCTTCACAACCGTGTCGTTGATCAGGTAGCCTTCAGGAACATTTTCGCACTTAATGGTGTACGTCCCCAATACAACCTCAGCAGGTTCGCCGGTAGTCACAGTATAGACCTTTTCGTTGTTGCTGTTGTAAACGCCATAAGTAACGCCGGTCAGTTTCTCGCCCTTGGCATTGGTCGCCACCAAGTTCAAGAAAGCGGTCGGTTCCGGGAATGCGGGGATTTCGACAGTATACTTATCAGAGATCAGCTTACTGACGCGTTTTACTTGCAGGGTGAGTTCACTGCCCGCACGCGGGACCCGAATGCCACGGATAATTACCGAGGTTTCGCCAGCAGCCACCGGGAGAGAGGCTTTGGTGTATTCACCAGAGTTGTTCTCGTAAACGTAGACCACATCGCCTTCACTCAGGCCATTCACCGTAAGAGAAATATAGATGTCGCCACCGTTGGAAGAGCTAACCGAGCCAGGCTGTGAATAAGCTTCCGCTGTAACATCCCTTGCCGCCTCAGATTTTGCGGCATTTTCCGCCTCAAAGCTCGCGCTCAGCTTGATGCTTTCTGCGGAACCTGTGGCGGTGGTGGTGTAGTAAATACGTCCGGCTTCTTGCGTGCCAAAGTTAAGGCCGGTGATAGTGACAGTGCCGCTTTCTGCAACCGCCTCTCCGATCTTGTTATACTCGCTGCCGGATTTGGTGTAGACCGTGACAGTCTGGCCCGCAGGCACGTTCTTCAGTGTGAAGGTATCATTGGCGCCCGTGCCATTCTCTGCGGCGGCAAACTGGATGGACACCGGCTCCGTCTGGGGGAACTCGGCGGTCTCGAACATCTGCCATTCATAAATGCGGATACCGCCCCAGGGGGAAGTTCCATCATCATAAATGCGCAGTCTCCATTTCTGTGCAGTCACCGGTTCGTCCAGCAAGACATCCGTTACAGCGGCGGTGTTGTGCTGGATGCGCTTTGCCTCTACCCACCAGCCAGACGCATTCTTATACTCCAGAGCAAAGTCGACGGTGTTCATCAACACATCCTCGCCACCGTACTGGGCATGTTCTACGCGCCAGCGGCGGACCGTCACCTCACGACCAATGTCAATGTCCATATATCCGGTCTCCGCATTGGTAACACACCATTTGGAACCATTCAGGGAGGTCCCGTCAATGGCCTTGGAGGCAGGCTCGCTCTCATTCTGGCCAGAATATCCGGTTACCGTCGCCCCCAGGCAGACGTTTTCGAATTCTTTTGGTTCGTAGACTTCAGAGTCCTCATTGCTATACAGCCAGTCGATTATCAGTTCGGTGCCTTCACCGCGTACACCGTTGGCATTAACGGGGACGACTTTCAGCGTCACGTCGTCTTCGTCAAAATCACGAACCAGGGTAGGCAGGTAGAAGGCCGTGTTGGGGGTCTCCATGATCAGATTAGAAGTCCCGTTCGCGTTGACCTTGTAGATCTCATAGGAAGCAGCGCCGTCCACAGCATCCCAGTAAATACGTGCTTCCGCATCATAGGCGTTGTGATACAGGATCTCGTCCAGCGCCACAGAAGTAGGACCGGACAGCGCCGCGCGATCCTGATCCAAAATGGCAAGCTGGCCCAGGTTGATGCGGTAGTCGGACACAGCAGTATCGCTTTCCACCTTTAAGCCAATGGCATACAAAGTCTTGCCGGCATGATCAGAAATATTTACCACCGTGGTGGTCCAGGTATCAGCCTCACTGGCAGTCAAATCGTAAGCGACTGTTTCGCATTCCTCATAGCTGGCAGTGCTGTCATCGCCATAATAGGCAACCAACTTGGCCTTGCCATCATCGTTCTTGGCCGTCAGGCTCAGTGTCATGCCATCGGTCACAGCGACATCGGTGCTGTACAGCATGATGTCGTTTGCCTTGTTGGCATCCAGATCACCATAGAACTGAATGGAAGTGCCGCCGTTATAGGCGTCAGTGAAGTCATAGCCGCCATCAAGCTTCGAGCCGTCAGAATCGATGATCCAGGTCCAGGTGGGCATAACGTCCTGCACGGACTGGTAACTCCACTCGTTGTCACGGGAGAGTTCACCATTCACATAATAACCAACACCGTGGCCGGAATTAAAACTGGTTACGAACGGTGTGCTGAGGATCGGCGTCTTGTCGGCGAAGAATCGGGACATACCCAGCCAAGTGCGTGAGGAAACATTATCCACTTCTACCCGCGGATCTGAAGCAGAATTGACATAGAAGTCTTGTTCAACCTCGTGGAACTGCGCTCCGTTTGCAGAGTTACCTAACGTGGAGTTGGGGCAATACAGCGCGATGGATAGCTTTAGCTTGCCATCCGCGTCCACGAGCAGATCATCACGGAAAGTCGTGTTCATGCCGTTTTGCTGTACATCCAAGCCCGCATAAGCATCGAAGGGGCTGCGGTTAATAGAGTTCATCGTGCTGACTGTAGTAGAAATCTGCCCTGCAAACCAGTTGTAGTTCATAAAGAACTCATTGATTCCCACAGAGCCATCATCGCTACGCTCCATCCAACGCTGGTTCGAGCTATTAACCGCGTTCTGGTAAGATACGCCGCCGGAAGGCAGCATCGAGTCGTACCAGCTAATCAAGATGTCGGGGCACTTGGCGCGCATGTAGCGGATCATCTCATCCAACCTGGATGCAATCTCTGCACTGCAGCCAAAGGATTCCTGGTTGAAGAAGTATCCATCAAAACCATAGTAATCCATCACTGCCAGTAGCTTATCTGCCACGGGGAAACTGCCATCTTCCGCCTTTTGGCAGAAAGCGTCAACTTCCTCCGCATAGCCCGAGCCAGATCCCCAAGGGAAGCCCAGTGTAGCAACGACCGGCACACCGTTGGTGTGGGCAGCGTCAGTAAATTCGCCGGTGGGGCAGCAGATCAGGCCCTCCTCAGAACCAGACCAGTACACAAAAGAATCGGTGTACTGCCAGTAGTTGAAGGACCAACTCATGAAGTTCTCGGTGCCTTGTGAACTGGTGGTGTCGTGGGAAGAGTTAGCCAGGGAGCAGAGCATGAGCTTTGCTTCCGGATTTGCCTTTGGGTTCACGACAAAACCGCCCTCTCGGTTTGCCATGGGAATGCTCGCCCTGCTGTATCGTGCGTCCGGGTCAGATTCCGGCGTCCACTCCAAAAGAGTGGCCACGCTGAAAGAGGGGCCGATCGGCATCAGGGACTCGTGTGCGGCATACGCTTCGTTCATCTCCGCTGACCCGTCTTTGCCGGGGGTCGCAGCACTTGCGGGCAATGCGGTACCGGACAGTACCATAGCCAGTGCCATCAGACATGAACCGAAGCGTTTCCAACTTCTTGTTTTCATTGGTAAAGCACATCCTTTCATTTCTCTTTTCTCAGATGCATCTAATCAATCGCGCCGAACCGGGTAATTTTGCCGAAAGCACCCTGTTGTTCCCTTTGAGGTTTGGAACTTACAATGATGACGCCGCTCTTGATTCAAACAGAACAGTCCGGGATTACACATCAAAGCGTTTCCATTCAATGCACAGCAAAATACTTTCACAGGGATCCGGTTGGGCTTTCCCTTAAGCACCACCTCCGCTCAAATTGATTTATATCCACCAGGAAACGTGGTCTGCCGCGCTCATTTGTCAAGCAGATATACATTTCTGCTATGCATGTGCGCGTATGGCCAAACCCGCTTCTGGCAAACACTCCTGTTTCCGGCCCAATAACGGCTACATAAAGCCCTGGCACAGAATCAACGCCATTTTTACGTATCGTCCCGTTCATTCCCAAACAAATTAGCAGGCAGACGGACAGACAATAGAGTGGGTAGATATCGCTACCATCAGCAACACATCGTTCTATTGTTCCACTTGACCGCCTCTACCGCGCCTTGCTTGAGGCATTGGATCGGCACACCTGATGCCAGAAGCTTCATAAGCGGATAGATTCAAAATTTATTCAGGCGTCTCTGATAAACCAAAATGCTGGAAAATTCGCTAAAAGATAACGGATGCAAGGCGCGAGACCGCCGCAATACTTGGTGTATTGCAAGGTTGAGTAACGTAGCAGACGCTGCTTTTGGGCAATACCGAGCAATTCAAAATGCCAATGCGGCGAGCGAGACGCGTGACCGGCTAAGAGAGAAGCACAGGCAATCCTTGGTGGATTGCCGAGCATTTTCTCAACGCTGATCATGTGCCGCGGCCGTCGCAGCGATGCTTTAGGCTTAAGCCGAGAATTGTGCGGGGATGCCCCGGTAGAATTAGACAGTGCTGGGGATTTTTCAGATACCCTCTAGGCTACGCACCACATACAAAGTGGTTTGAAGTTTTTATTGCCGACAATGGAGCGGCCATCTTGCCCAATTAGCTTTCCAACCAAAATGTTGTGCGAACCACAATCGCTGTTGGCTGCCACCAGGCAGACATAGCCCACACTTGTGCAAGCGATTACCCACAATTTCAGATGTCAAGTTGCATCGTCCTTGCAATATTTGTGTTCCGGTCATTTCAGCGTGCAGCGAGCAAAGAAAAACAGAAGCATATTCTGTTAATTGCATGTTAACTACATATAACAAAACAAATTGCAAAAAGAAGTTACAATGGATTAACAGGGAGGGGGTAGCGATTCCAAATCGATTAACTGGTGCTAATTTTAGCACATAAAGGTGAAAAAGGCAAGGGAAAGTACACAATTTTGTTGAAATTGTAAAAAGTGCACATAGAAATACTGTTAGGCGCGGAATTTCAGCGCTTGCCCAACAACTTTTTCTTACTTACTTTTTCATTTTTGGTATTTAAAACGCGAACGGACGTTTATTAAATGTTAACTTTTGTTAACGACAGGAACGGAACTATGCTTTCGTCAAATTCACAATAGAAGGTGCATTTTATTGAGTAGACGCTCATGTTCTGCGCCGGATTCCATGATATAAATTCTTGTCGTCTCGATGCTGGAATGACCGAGCAGGTCCGCCAGTTTCGAGATATTTTTTTCGAGGTTGTAAAATGTCCGCGCAAACAGGTGCCGCAGGTTGTGGAGGAAAACTTTCTTCCAGGCCACATTAGCGCGCTCGCACAGGGCTTTGAGCAGTTTCCAGACCGTTACGCGGCTCAGAGGCTTGCCAACACGGGAAAGAAACACCGGACCGGCATGAATGCGGTGTTTCTGGCACCAGCGGGTCAACCGGTGGCAGAGTTCGGCCGGCAGCAAAATTTCCCGGCACTTGCCCTTGCAGCGAATGGATGCCTTATGCCGGCGGACGGCTTCTGCCGTGATAAACTGCAGTCCCGAGACGCGGATGCCGGTGGAGCAAAGCGCTTCCAGCAGCAGCTGGGTGCGCTTGTTGCCGGCGGCGCGTGCGGCGTTCAGCAGGCGGAAATACTCGGCGCGGGTCAGTTCCCGGCCAGGGTCGGCGAAGATCCTGCGCTGGTGCTTGAGCGGCTTAGCTTTGCCAGCCACGTTGTCGATGCTCTCTTGGCAATCATTGACGGCAGCCAGCATCGCGTTCACGGTGGCAGGGGTATAGCCCTTTTCGGTCAGGCTATCCCGCCAGGCTGCAACGGTCTCGCGGGTCGGGATGTCCCCTGCCCCGGTATCGGCAAAAAAGCGGGCCAGGGCTTTGGTGTACTTCTGGATGGTGGCGGGGCTGTACTCCCGGTGGGTCAGCCAGGTCTGATAGGTGTCAAGAATAGATGAAGTTTTCATGCAGATCCTCCTTACTGGTATATAATTTGTACCTTTTATTATGCCGCAAAGAACAAGCGGCTTATATTCTAAATGAACACTTCTGTTTTGCTAAGCATAATCCAGCAGCTTTACAACCTTCTTACCGCTGCACAACATTGGCTTGGGCAGCAGTCATACCGCGCAGTTGCACACTGC
>OGDY01004178.1_pt1 | contig 10214 bp, 7 predicted proteins | sample 1570341 | NCBI WGS metagenome assembly OGDY01 (sample SAMEA2581972, study PRJEB24529) | metagenome | biome: Human gut stool | place: China | collected 2011 | reverse complement strand
TTGGGCGTCCCGGCCGATGTGGCCGCCGGCCGGATTCGGCGTATCGCTGGAAATGCCCAGCTCCCGCAGGCCCCGGGTGTTGACGACGCCCATGTGGCCTGTGGTGTGGGAGAGGAGCACCGGGTGGTCGGGCAGGAAGGCATCCAATAGGGCGGCGGTGGGGTGCTGGCCGCCGGGCAGGTCGTTGTGGTCATACCCCCGGCCGATCACCCAGCGGCCTTTTTCCACCTGGTTTTGCCGGACCCATTCCACCAAGCGCTGGCCCAGCTCTTCCATTGTGGTGCAGCCGGATAGGTCGGCGTAGGCCTGGGCATCGGCCACATGGGAGAGATGGCCATGGGGGTCGATGAAAGAAGGCATCAGCGTGCGGCCCTGCAGATCGATGCGCTGGGTCTCGGCGTCTGCCTGGGCTTCCACTTGTTCCAATGGCCCGCAGCAGACGATCTTGCCCTTTTGGATCAGTACGGCCTCTACATAGAGCGGGTCGGCCATGGTCAGGATAGGGCCGCCATAGTATAAAATATTGTTCATCGTGTCACTCCTTTGTCGGATGGGGACCGTCAAGGGACATCCAGTTCCAGGGAGACCGGGCAGTGGTCGCTGCCGAGTATCTGGGAACAAATGCCGGCATCCCGAATGCGGTCTTGCAGCTGGCGGGAGACCAGGAAATAGTCGATGCGCCACCCGGCGTTGTTCTGCCGGGCCTTGAATTGATAGGACCACCAGGAATAGGCGCCGGTGACGTCGGGGTACAGGTAGCGGAAGGAATCCACGAAACCGCTGTCCAGCAGGCGGGTCATCTGCTCCCGCTCTTGGGGGGTAAAGCCGGCGTTTTTCTGGTTGGTCTTGGGGTTCTTCAAGTCGATCTCCGCATGGGCCACATTAAGATCGCCGCAGAGGATCACCGGCTTTTTCGCGTCCAGCCCCAGCAGGTAGGCGCGGAAGGCGTCCTCCCAGGTCATGCGGTAGTCCAGCCGCTTCAGCCCGTCCTGGCTGTTGGGGGTGTAGCAGTTCACCAGATAAAAGCCGGGGTATTCCAGCGTCAGCACCCGCCCCTCGTGGTCATGCTGTTCCAGCCCGATGCCGGTGGTCACCGCCAGCGGCGCGGTTTTGCACCAACAGGCTGTGCCGGAATAGCCCTTTTTCTCGGCCGAATAGGTATATTCGGTGTAGCCCTCCGGCGCAAAATCTGCCTGTCCCGGCTGCATCTTGGTCTCCTGCACCGAGAAGATGTCCGCGTCCAGCGCGGCAAAGCTCTCGGCAAAGCCGTGGGTCAGGCAGGCGCGCAGGCCGTTCACGTTCCAGCTGATCAGTTTCATGCTTTTCTCCTTATTGTTATGCCTGATATTTTGTTTTCCATGCGCCGCTGCGGAAGCGCAGCACAAAGCAGGTCACGCGGCAGGTCCAGTCGATGACCATAGCCACCCACACGCCCACAGCGCCCCAGCCCATGCGGACGCACAGCAGATAGCTGAAGCCCAGCCGCCAGCAGGCCATGCTGAGGATGGACACCACCATGGTAAATTTCACGTCGTTTGCCGCGCGCAGGGCGTTGGGCAGCACGAAGGACAGCGGCCAGAAGATAATGGCGCAGCCCGCATGGATGGTGACCAGCGTGATGGCCAGCTCCATGGTCTCGCCGGAAAGGGCGTAGATGCCCACCAGCTGCCGGAGGAACAGCAGGATCGCTCCGTTGGAAAGCCCCATCGTAATGTAAGCCCACAGCAGCAGCTTGCGGGTGTAGTAAACGGTCTGCTCGTGGTCGCCGGCACCGATGCAGCGCCCCACCACCGTGATCATGGCCAGACTGATGGCCTTGCCCGGGATGACGCCCATGCCGTCCAGATTGTTGGCCACGGCGTTGGCTGCGATCTGCACCGTGCCGAAGGTGGAGATCATGCTCACCACCAGAATGCGTCCGGCCTCGAACAGGCTGTTTTCAAAGGCCGAGGGGATACCGATACCCAGAATGCGCTTTGCCATGCCGCCGTCCAGCCGCAGGGTCTTGGGCACGGTAAGCACCGCATCCTCCCGGTAGCATTTGCGCAGGATCAGCGCCGCAGCCACCACGCGGGACACCACACTTGGCCACGCAACACCGTCCACCCCCATTTTGAAGCCGAAGATGCACACCGCGTTGCCCACGATGTTGATAATGTTCATCAGAAAGCTGATCTGCATGGAGATTTTAGAATTGCCAATGCTGCGGAACAGTGCCGCACCGCCGTTGTACAGCGCCAGAAACGGGTAGCTGAGGGCGATGATCTGCAAATACTTCACGCCCGCGTCCAGCACATCGGTATCAATAGAGCCGTAGAACAGCCGGATCATAGGGCGGGCCAGCACAAAGCATACCGCGCCGATCACCACACCGGACAAGCCGCTGAGCAGCAGCAGCTGACCGGCACTTTTGTCGGCATTCCCGCGCTCTTTTGCGCCCAGATACTGGCTTACCACCACCGCGCCGCCGGTAGCCAGCGCCGCAAACAGCACGATGATAAGGTTATTGATCATATCCACCAGACTGACGCCGGAGATGGCCGCCTCGCCGCAGCGGGACACCATCATGGTGTCGGCCATGCCCACCGTCACTTCCAGCAGCTGCTCCACCAGCAGCGGAATGGCCAGTACCAGCAGTTCCTTCTGGCTGAACAGCGGCTCCCGCCCGCCGGTCAGGCTGCTTTTTTCATTGCCATGCAGTAGCTTTGTCATCCGTTTCTCCCCTCCCGGCGCCGGACACTTTTCCGGTACGCCGCCGCTGTCCGGCGCGTGCATTCTTCCGGTTGCAGCAGATGTGTCCATCTTAACACACCACCGGCTGCTTGTAAAGCGGTGCAGGCTACATCCCGCGAAAATCCGCTTTCCAAACCTATCTCCCATTGTCCGCCGGTTTTATAAAGGTATCCTGCACGGTTTTCCGGCAGGCTTTCCGTTTTTATGCTTGTTCGTCAGTTTGCCGGGAACTTTCCGTAAAATTTGTGCGTTTCTACAAAAATGCGATTTCCCGCGTATTTTTGGGGAGAAATTTTAAAAAACCTCTTGCAATTTCTGTTCCAAAGTGGTATGTTGTATCCAACAAAAGCGAAACTTGGATACATCTTCACTTTGGAGCGGCAACTTCGGCTCCGTATACGCCTTTGTTTTTACCTTGCTATTTTCTTCATTTACCTTCTTATCATTTACCCTGCCTGTCCCGCAAGGGACGAGAAAAGCGATGACCCACCTGCACGGGTCGTCGCTTTTTCTTTTGTCCGCGGCTACCCTTTTGGGTTAGGACGAGCCTGAGCGCCCTCTGAGCATTTTCAGCGGAAAAAGCATCTTAGCGCAAAGCAGGGCGCTCCCCGGAGGGAACGCCCTGCTGGATGCACCCATTATGCAAGGTGGAACAGATCGATCAGCACGACCATGGCAAGGCCATAGTAGACCACAACGGCCACCAGATCGTTGATCGTGGTGATCAGCGGGCCGGAGGCGACCGCCGGGTCGATATGAATCTTATGGAACAGCATCGGGATCAGCGTGCCCACCAGACTGGAAATGACCATGGACACGATCAGCGACAGCCCGACACAGCCGGACAGCAAAAAGGCCGAGGTCCAGACATAGCCCTTGAAAAAGTGGATGTAGCAGCCCAGAAAGCCCAAGGCCATCACGGCCAGAATGGCGCCGTTCAAAAGCCCCACGCGGGTCTCTTTCCAGAGCAGCTGCAATTTTTTGGAAAGGGTCAGATTTTCGTCCACCAGCACACGGATGGTCACCGCCAGCGACTGGGTACCGACGTTACCGGCCATATCCAGCACCATGGACTGGAAGCAGATGACCACCGGCAGCACCGCTACCACCGATTCAAACGCGCCGACGACCGAGGAGACCAGCATCCCGAGGAACAGCAGCGCGATCAGCCACGGGAGACGCTTTTTCACGCTTTCAAATACGTTTTCGTTCAGATCCTCCTCGCCGGTCAGACCGCCCAGCTTTGCGTAATCATCGCCCAGCTCATCATCGACCAGCTCGACCACATCGGACGAGGTGATGATGCCCACCAGCTTACCGGCATCGTTCAGCACCGGCAGGCTGCGCTCCGCGTAGTCCACGATACGGTCGATACAATCGCTGACCTGCTCCCGGTCTGTGACATAGGGATAGGAGCGGACGATCAGGCTTTCCAAGCTTTCCTCTGCCCGGGCAATGATGAGGTCTTTCAGGTCGATGGCGCCGTAGAAGTGCTCGTTTTTATCCACCACATACAGGGTGGAGATGTTGTCGTTTTCTCCGGCCTGTTTTACCAGCTCGCTCATCGCCTGCCGGATGGTCATATCGTTTTTGATGGAGATGTAGTTGGTGGTCATCCTGCTGCCGATCTCATCCTCGTCATAGGAGAGCAGCATCTTCACATCTTCCACCGAGTCCTTGTCCAGCTTGTTGACGATCTCGTTTTTATCGGTATCGTCAAGATCCTCCAGTGCGTCCACCGCATCGTCCGAGTCCATGTTGGAAATGACCTTGGCGGCCTCGTGGCTGGACAGCTCCTTCAGGTACGGCTCGGCATCGTCCAGATAGGTAAAGATCTCGGCAACGGTATCCACACCCAGAATGGAATAGAGCGACTGGCGTTCGGCGGGAGTCAGCGCCTCCAACGCATCCGCCAGATCTTTTTCATGGTAATCAGACAGTTTTTCAGCCAGTTCCGCCTTGGGCAGACCGCTGTGAATGATGCTCAGAATTTCCTGTACATAATTCTTCTGCATGGGTAGTTCCTCCTGATTCCGCGAGCTTGACAAATCAAAATCCATCGCTCCGCTTCAAATTTTGCACTTCATCATAGCACATCCGGTATGCGGCGGCAACCCTGCCAGCGTGAATTTTTTGTAAAAATCCGGGCATAAAAATTCCCGCCAAAGCAAAAGGCTCCTTATCCGCAGAGCATAACTTTGGCTGAGAAAATGCCGTTCTGATAGGTAAACGTGCTTGCCCCGCCGGTCTTTTCTGCAATATGGCGGACAGACTGGATGCCGATCCCGTTTTCCCTTCGCTTGGAAGAGCGGAACACCCCGCTTTTTTCGTGAACTGCGCCGTCAAATGCGTTTTCCACTTCGACCAGAAGAAGCCGCTCGGCATGGACATACGCGGTGATCTCGATCTTCCGCCGGGCGGGTGCAGTGCGAAGGCTGGCTTCAAATGCATTTTCCAGAAGATTAGACAGCACCAGACACAGATCGATCTCGTCCACAGGAAGCACCTGTGGTAAGTCGAGTTTGGCACAAAAGGGAACACCCTCACGCTTTGCAAGGGCACAATAATAGCCGACAACACTGTCCGCTGCACGGTTTTCGCAGAAATTCATATCCAGATCCGGGATCCGGGAGACCGTTTTTGCAAGGTAAGCCTTCAGGTTATCCAGATCTCCTGCCTCGGCCAGTGCGGAGATCTGATTCAGCTGGTGGCGCATATCGTGCCGCGCCTGCCGGGCTTCTTCAATGGCGGCTTTCAGGCTTTCATAGCGCTGCTGCTGCATGGAAAGAAACTGATTTTCCTGCTGCAACCTTGCATTCCGGTTAAGGCTGTTTGCCATCAGCAGAAAGATCGCATTGAACATGAACATCAGAAACAAAAGCGCGATGCTCATAACGATGTAGACCTGCAAGACCCGCCCTGTCCGGAGCGTTATCTGGTAGCGCGGGGTTATAAAAAGGTTCAGCAGGATGAACACCAGCGGCAGTACCCAGAACACATACCACGTCTGCGCAAAATTGTCATCCTCCACCATCGCGCGTACTGCGTGGGTGGCGGGATAATAGGCTGCGGCAGTGATCAGCCAGCAGACCGCATTATAAAAGATGCAGGCGCCAAAGCAGAACCACGGCTTGTCCGGCGGCAGCTGCATCCGGATCACGATTGCCGTGCCGACGGCCCGGGACAGGCTGTTCAGGCACGCAAATACCGCGCAGACCGCAAGCGCGATGGTTCCGGATTTCCAGAGAGAGATCCGCAGCGTTCTGAGATACAAAAAAATTGCTGTAAGCGTAATAAGCAGCACGGAGAACGCCGTTGAAATGCCAAAATGATAGCAAAGCAGCCCGCCGCCAAGGCAAAGCCCGAGCAGCAGCGGCACCGCCCCTGCTGCAAGCTTTGCGGGCGGCAGCTTCAGATAGGAACCTACCGGAAAATACGCAAGCAGCAAACCGGGAAACACGACCGTAAGTTCCAGAACCGGGCGCAGAACGTCCTTCAATCCGCACGCCCCCTTTGCAGCAGAAATTCCATAAAGGCCTGCCGGGCAGCTTTCAAAAGCTCCTGACTGACATAGACGCGGCTGCCGTCCGTCATACAGAAGGCGGCAGCCTGAAAATCGGCAGCATTCTCCATATTGATGATCGCGCCACGTCCGCAGACAAAAAAGCGCGGGTCCTTTTTGAGCGGCTCGGTGAACGCTTTGAAGCTCTGGCGCGTAGCAAGCGTTTTGCCGGCAGTGGTGCGGATATTGATGATGTGGGCGAAATGCTCGGCGGATATGATATCACGATAGCGCAAATGGATGTCGCTGCCATCCACCTTCACCGTCAAAACCGGCTCCGGGCGGGGGAGTTTTGCGAGCATTTCATCCAGCAGACCGGACAGCTCGGCCTCTGAAAAGGGCTTGACCAGATAATGAAATGCCCGTACCTGAAACCCCTCGAGTGCATGGTCTGTCGAGGTGGTGGTAAAAACCAGAAGGCAGTCTGCGTCTGTTTTCCGAAGTTCCTTTGCCGCGTCCATGCCGCTTAAACCATCCATGTAAATATCCAAGAATGCGGCGGTAAAGCGCTGCGCTTCTTCTGCCGCCAGAAAGGCTTCCCCGCTGTCAAACTCTAAAATTTCTGCATCTGCGCCGCGCTGACTCAGCTGCCGCACCAAGCGCTCCTTCAGCAGCGTGCGCTCCGTACCAAGGTCATCGACGATTGCGATCCTCATGCTGTATCAGGAAGCCGTTTTACAGCTTCCAACCTCCTTTATAAACTCTTTCATCCTGATTATAGCACAGTTGCCCGGTTATGTCGCAGCCGAAAATGGGATTTCGTGACGGAAAAGGGGCTTTCGTGCTAAATGGCTTGAAAAGACCATGCCTGTCCGTATACTGAAAGCAGAGAACGCCAACGACGGCGCAAGAGAAAGGAGGCACGCTGTGTACCGAATTGCCGTGCTGACAAGCAGCAGGGCGCAGGAAGCTTTTCTGGCAGAGCAGATCTCGCGGTTCTGCGCCGAACATTGCTTGTTCCCGAAAATGGACTGTTACCACGATCAGGAAAGCTTTTTTGAGGCTGCACGCAACGAGCCGCTGACAAATGCCGTGATCGCCCTGCCGGGGGTCGACGGATTGAACGCAGTAGAGCATCTGCGCGCGCTTTGTCCACAGACACGCATTATCTGGTGCAGCGATCTGGATTTTTCGCTCCATGCCTTCCGGTTGCGTGCAGACTATTTTCTGCTGGAGCCGGTGACCGAAGCCGCCTTGCGGCAGGGATTCCGCATCTGGCTGGATGGAAAAAAATCAGGCGGAGCAGCACTGGTCTGACCGCAACGAACACAACAAGGAGAACGGTTTATGAAAAAGAGAAACATCGTCCATTCTGCGTTAAGCCTGTCGCTGACCGCAGCATTGTGCCTTTCCATGGCTGCCTGCGGCGGAACACAGACGCCGGCAGACAGTGCTGCCGCTTCGCAGCCCGCTGCCCCGTCCGCTGCGGTACAGCCCTCTTCAGCGGAACAAGCCTCTGCGGCGCTGCCGGTAAAGGCTCTGAACCCCAAGCAGGTAGAGGAAAACCCTTACATGGCCAAGAGCGATGCAAACATTCATCACGATGGCTACAACACCGACTCGACGGATGAGATCCTGCCGCTTGCCATCTATCCGGAGATCAACGTTTCCTATGAGACGACGAACGCGAACGCTTCGCCCGCCATCTACTTTGACAGCTACGGTCATGCCGTTGTGCCGCTGCTGGGCGGCATCGCCATCCGAGACCTGAACGCCGAAGAGACAAAGACGCTCGGCTATTTCTCCCCCAAACAGCATGACGGCGGCGGTTACGTTATCCAGAGCTCCTATACCTTCCTTGACGAATCCAACCGCATCGTCTGCCCCACGAGCAACAACCATGTGCTGATGCTCCGCGCAACGGATGAAAACGGCAATGTTCTGCCGGAATTTGAAAAGGTGCTGGACATTGATATCAAAGCTGCAGCCGAGGCCGCGCTTGGAAAAGAACTGACGCAGAATCTTCTGTCCGTGGTCTTTGACTATGACGGAAACCTCTGGTTTGCAACGGGCGGCTTCCGCATTTATCCGCAGCGCCAGCAGCAGGGCGTCATCGGCTATATTGCCCGCTCGGCCATTGATGCGATCCTGAACGGCGAGCAGACAGACCTTTCAAAGGCTGTTTTTGTCCACGAACTGACCCCCGGCGAGGGCGCTGAAAACGGCATCGCCGCCTCCAAGGACGGTGCGGTGGTCCTGACCAACCAGAACTGCTATCTTCTGCGCGCAGAAGAAGGCGTAGACGTTGTGTGGTGCACGCCCTATGAGAGCGCGGGTGCAAAGGTGAGCGGCGAAGGCGATAAGACCACCGGCGGCGGTCTTGCATGGGGCGGCGGTTGCTCGCCCACGCTGACACCGAACCTTGTGCTGTTCACGGATAATCAGGACACTGTAAACCTTCTTGCACTCGATATGAAGACCGGCGAGGTCGTGGCAAGCACCCCGGTGCTGGATGACCTGCCCGAGGGCTATCAGGTAGCCGTTGAGAACTCTGCCATCGTCTATGACGACGGCGAGGGCACCGTCAGCACCATCGTCTGCAACTGGTTCGGTGCGGGAAATGCAGGTCTGGCTGATCCCAACAACGACTCCTCCATCCAGAGCTACGCCAATATTTACGACCAGAACTGGCTCATGAAGGGCAACATCATGATCGCCCCCGGCATCGAGCGCGTGGACACCGTAAAGACCGCAAACGGCTACGAGATGAAGAGCGTCTGGTGCCGGAACGACCTGAGCGACACCTCCATCCTGAAACTCTCCACCGCAACGGGCTATATCTACGGCTATGTACAGGATGTGACGACCGGGATGTGGCAGTACATCATTCTGGACTTTGAAACCGGCGAGACGGTTTTCACGATGGATGTTTCCAACAAATACGGCTACAACAACATGGCTATTGGTATGTATGCCGGCAACAGCGGCAACGCGCTCTACTGCCCGACGGGCTATCTGGAACTGCTTCGTTTGCAGGACCGGTTTGTTTATCTGCCCGAAATGCCCTACCGCAAGGTCGAGCTTGATCAGGCGGCAAGAAACGTCCTTTCGCAGGAGCGGTTTGCGCAGGACGGCGGCGAAGGCACCGTTGCAAGCTGGCGCAACACTGTGACCGTCCGCAACGTACATCCCAACACCACGGTAGCTTTCCGTATGAACAACCTGTCCGGCAGCACCTCCGGTCTGACCCTCTACGCCTATGGCGTGGACGGCAAGCTAGCAAAGGTCGATCCTGCACTGTGGTCGATCACAGACGAGGACGGCAAGGCTGTAACGGAACTTACCGCCGGTACGCTCTATGAGCTGCACGTGACCGTCGCCGATGGCGGCGCTCTTGACCTGAGTGAGACGGAAGAGGAGATCAGGCTCTCCGTTGTACTTGGAAAGTAAATCCGTTCCGGACTGTTGCAAAATAGCTCTCTGAAAAATATACAAGCCCCGGAATCTTTTTCGGAGCCTTTATGGCTCGAAAAATTGAAAGCCTTGCCTGAGCCGTAAATTCCGGCACGATCCAAGAACCAATAAACCAAAAAATCCGAACCCTTCTCCTATCGAGAAAAGGTTCGGATTTTCTATTTCAGTGGCAGTCCTCCTGGTAGACATTCCTACACGTTGCCCCGCCTGCGGCGTTGCAGTGCTGTTCAAGTCCTGTTATCCGCCGTTGCAGCCAAAGGGAAATAGTCATGTAAAACAAAAAAGACAGCTTTTGATAGCTGTCTTTTTTGTGGTGCAGGAATGCAATCCAAATCCGAACCATTTCCCTCGGATGCAACTTCTTTCGCTTCTCCAAAGGTCACGGTCTGTGTTCCTTCTTTATAGTTGAAGGTAATGAGAACCTTATCATCATACAGGTAAATCGCATTTATGAAGGTATCCACCAGTGCCTGCCGCTGGTCTTTCAGGCTCATGTCCAGCTTGC
>OGDY01004175.1_pt1 | contig 10220 bp, 9 predicted proteins | sample 1570341 | NCBI WGS metagenome assembly OGDY01 (sample SAMEA2581972, study PRJEB24529) | metagenome | biome: Human gut stool | place: China | collected 2011 | reverse complement strand
TGAGCGAAACCATAAGTACGTTCACCGGCGGCATTTACATAATACTTTTTGCTGATGATCCTGTTGGTGTACATACGGCCTTTTTTACCGAAGTAATAATATTTGCCTTTGATCTTTTTCCACTTTCTCGGTGCAGAACCGTCTGTTTTAAAGAAGTATGTATATTTGCCGATCTTGTTCCAGCCTTTCAGCATCAGGCCGGTTTCAGCATCAAAGTAATAATATTTGCCGTTGTATTTGAGCCAGCCACTGTAACGTTCTCCAGTTTCGGTATTAAGATAATAAGTTTTGTCACGGATACGCAGCCAGCCTTTTGCAAGTTTACCTTTGTAGTTGTAGTAATAATACTTACCATCATTCTCTACCCAGGTATTTTTGTTTTCCGTCACGCCGGGAATCAGGATGTTAGAACCGTCTGCAGAAGAAGGATCCCGGACAATGTTTCCGTTTGCATCAATCGTGTAACTTTGATCCCCGGAGGTAATCACAGTGCTTGCAGCCATGGAGCCGTCAGCAGAAAGATAATATCCATCTACCCAGCGATTGGCGAGCAGCCTGCCTTTTATATCAAAATAGTACCATTTTTTATCGATCAATTTCCAGCCGGTTACGGCGTATTTGTTTTTTTCAAAATAGTAAGTATACTTACCGATCTGCTTCCAGCCAACAGCGTAGCCCGGGGCAGCCTTGATGGTATACCAGCGGCCGTTTGCATCTGCCCTCCACTTTGCTTCCGCTTTCATAGAAGGACTGACTGTGCCAAGTGCTGCTGCTAAAAGCATGGTAACGATAATCTGCTTTTTCATAAATTGCTCCTTTTAAAAATCATGAAGATCAAGATTTTGAAATCATGTTAAATATATTACAAAATTATTACATAAGAATTTTACAGGATTTAGCTTAGAAAGTCAAGAGAAAACACATATTCTGACAGGTAAATGTCAGCAGATCTGACCGGGATCACATTCCGGGTCTTAAGTGTGTTCTGCCTGAATAAAGATTTTACGTCTGAAATATGAGAGAACTGTGGGAGAAAAAAGACAGAACCCAGGGGACAAAAAATTGTCCGCCAGGTTCGGGAAATCCACTTGTTAAGCCTTCTTGCTCTGCATTCTTTTGATGACTTTCAGTCGGGTGAATTCTTCACGCTCTTTTTCTTCCAGTGCATTCTGAATGTCTTTTGTAAGAACGGTATAACGTGGGATGGTAATATTTTTCAGAGCGTTGGCACGCTTCTGAGTTTTCTTGATATTGTTTGCCAGTCGATAGGCTGAATTTTCAATCATGGAAAGCTTGATGGAAAGCTGCTTTACTTTTTCAAATGAGGCTTTTGCCTGGTCCAGTGCAATGTTTGTACTGTAGTAAGCGTAAGTCGGGAAAGCAGGTCTGGTATCAGCTTCTACCAGGGGGATCTCCGTACCCATGATACTTCTTGTACGGATGCGGATCGAATCCTCAACCGGTACGGAGTAGGAGATCTCTTCTACAAGGCTGATGCCCAGTTTGATGTTTGCCATCTGCAGTGCAGCATATGCCATGCGGAAGGTAGAATCAATTTCTTTCTGAATGGATTCGGCCTGCTGGATGAGTCCCATAAGTTCCCTGATCAGAATATTTCTTTTTTTGTCCATCAGCACATAGCCCTGTTTGGCAAGTGCGAGGGAGTTTTTTGCCAGAATTAAATTGCCCTTCGTAGGGAAGGTATTCGGATCCATAGGCTCCCCTCTATTCGTTATAATATTTATCCAGGATCTTCGTATCGATACGGTCAAGTTCTTCTCTTGGCAGCATACGCAGAAGTTTCCAGCCAAGATCAAGAGTCTCAACGATAGAACGGTTCTCGTCCTCGCCCTGTCCGACAAAGGTATGCTCGAATGCCTGTCCGAATTTCAGATAGGTTTTATCCAGAGGAGAAAGTTCGTCCTCACCGATAACGGATGCCAGGGCTCTTGCATCTCCAACTTTTGCGTAGCAGGAGAATAACTGGTTTGCAACATCCTGATGATCTTCTCTTGTATAACCTGCACCGATACCGTCCTTCATCAGACGGGACAGAGAAGGCAGTACGTTGATCGGCGGGTAGATTGCCTGTCCGTGCAACTGACGATCCAGTACGATCTGACCTTCGGTGATGTAACCGGTCAGGTCAGGGATCGGGTGTGTAATATCATCATTCGGCATAGTCAGGATCGGGATCTGTGTTACAGAACCTTCGACGCCTTCTACGATACCGGCACGTTCGTAGATTGTAGCCAGTTCACTGTAGAGGTATCCAGGATAACCTTTACGGGAAGGAATTTCACCTTTTGAGGAAGAAACCTCACGCATGGCCTCTGCAAAGGATGTCATATCGGTTAAGATAACCAGGATGTGCATGCCTTTTTCAAATGCCAGATACTCTGCTGCGGTGAGGGCAACCTTCGGTGTGATCAGACGCTCTACAACCGGGTCGTTTGCCAGGTTCAGGAACATAACAACGTGATCCGATACACCGCTTTCCTCAAAGGTCCGGCGGAAGAACTCTGCTACGTCGTATTTAACACCCATAGCGGCAAATACGATTGCAAACTTCTCATCGGAATCTCCAAGGGATGCCTGCTGTACGATCTGTGCTGCCAGCTGGTCGTGCGGAAGTCCGTTTCCGGAGAAGATTGGCAGCTTCTGGCCACGAATCAGGGTAGTCAGACCGTCGATTGCAGAAATACCGGTATGGATATAGTTTCTTGGGTATTTACGGGTAACCGGGTTCAGCGGCAGACCGTTTACATTGATGTGTGCTTCTGGATAGATATCACCCAGACCGTCGATCGGCTGTCCAATACCATTGAAGGTACGGCCGAGGATGTCCAGTGATACGGCAAGCTCCATCGGATGTCCGGTCAGCTTTGTGTGGGTATTTTTAAGGGACATACCTTCATTTCCCTCAAATACCTGGATAACGGCTTTGTCTTCGTAGAGCTCTACGATACGACCGAGTTTCTTTTCGTTGTTATCCACAACGATCTCTACGATTTCTTCAAAGGAGGCATTCTGCACGCCTTCCAGAACGACCAGAGGGCCGTTGATCTCGTTCAGGCCTAAATATTCTATTGACATTTCTTTTCCTCCTAAGCGTTCTTTTCAAGTACTTCGTCATAGAAACGATCGACTTCTTTGCGGTAGTCATCGAACATATCCAGACGGTCATTTGGAACATCGTATTTCACGGAAATGATGCGGTCAAAAATGTTGCTTTCTTTCAAAATGGACATCGGCATACCCATGGTAACCAGGGCTTTTGCCTTTGTGTTCAGATACAGGATCAGGTCCATCATCAGGAACTGTTTGCGGATCGGAACACAGGTATCGTCTTTGTGGAATGCATTCTGCTGAAGGAATCCCAGACGGATGACTCTGGCGATCTCCAGTGTCAGTTTCTGGTCATCCGGAAGTACATCACTACCAATCAGTTTTACGATCTCCATCAGGTTGCTTTCCTGGTTCAGGATCGCCATCAGCTGATTTCGTTCGTCTACGAAATTCTTGTCGGCATTGTCACGGTACCATGGTGCCAGGTCATTTACATATTCACTGTAACTGGTCAGCCAGTGGATAGCCGGGAAATGTCTTGCATATGCCAGGGATTTATCCAGTCCCCAGAAGCAGCGTACGAAACGTTTGGTATTCTGTGTGACCGGTTCGGAGAAGTCACCGCCCTGAGGGGAAACCGCACCGATGATGGAAACACTTCCTTCGGAGCCGTTCAAGGTCTGCATCATGCCGGCACGCTCGTAGAAAGCGGAAAGGCGGGATGCCAGGTAAGCAGGGAAACCTTCCTCTGCAGGCATTTCTTCCAGACGTCCGGACAGCTCTCGAAGTGCCTCAGCCCAACGGGAAGTGGAGTCTGCCATGATTGCAACGTCGTAACCCATATCGCGGTAATACTCAGCCAGTGTGATACCGGTATAGATAGAAGCCTCACGGGCAGCTACCGGCATGTTGGAAGTATTGGCGATCAGAGTAGTACGGTCCATCAGAGGTTTGCCGCTTCTTGGGTCAACCAGTTCAGAGAACTCTTCCAGAACCTGTGTCATCTCGTTACCACGCTCACCGCAGCCGATGTAGATGATGATGTCGGCGTTGGACCATTTGGCGATCTGATGCTGTGTCATGGTTTTTCCGGTACCGAAACCGCCAGGGATAGCAGCAGTACCACCTTTGGCGATCGGGAACAGAGTATCGAGGATACGCTGTCCGGTGATCAGCGGTTTGCTTGCTGCGAATCTTGCAGCAGTCGGACGCGGAACACGGATCGGCCATTTCTGAGCCAGTGTCAGTTTTTCTTCTTTTCCGTTTGCAAGCTGAACGGTTACGATCGGTTCGTTGATCGTGTATTCTCCATCCATTGCAACTTCCAGCACAGTACCGGAAATGTTCGGAGGAACCATGGATTTGTGGACGATTGCCTGTGTTTCCTGAACTTCTGCGATGATCGTGCCGCCAGAAACAAATTCACCCGGTTTTACGGTGATATGTGTCTGCCATTTTTTCTCCGTATCCAAAGAATCAACGCTGACACCACGGCTGATGTATTTACCGGAGGATTTTGCGATCTCACTTAACGGACGCTCGATACCGTCAAAAATATTGTTGAGGATACCAGGGCCAAGTGTTACGGAAATAGCATCGCCGGTAGCTTCTACCGGGTCACCAGGACGAAGTCCTGTGGTTTCCTCGAAGACCTGAATGGTCGTGATATCGTTTGTCAGACGGATAACTTCGCCTACCAGACGTTCTTTTCCGACGTAGACCATTTCAGCCATCTGAAATCCTGTGTTGCCTTTCAGGTAAATAACAGGACCGTTAATGCCGTAAATAGTACCTGTTTTATGCATTTGTAGCACCTCCGTTAAATGAGAAGTCTGCTTTTAACTTTTCCAGTTTGGAAGCGAAAGAATTGTCGATCAGGATGTTGCGCTCCTGAAGAACGGCTCTTGTGCCGCCCATAAAGGAATATTCAGAAACGGTAACAGGAGCTCCGGTTGCGACCTGGAGACTGGAACGTTTGTCGGAGTCTGCAGGGTCAATGTAAAGGATCAGTTTTCCGGAACCGGCCTCTTTCTGAATGTTTTTGATCTGTTTGATCAGCAGCTGCTGATATGCTGAAGTAGTCATGTAATCTTCAAGCAGCTGTTTTACTTCGACAAAAAGCTTTTCTTTCAGTTCATTCTGTTTCTGTGTGATCTTACGCTTGATCTGAAGCTGCTCTTTGGAAAGAGCCATATTGTTGTTTCTCTTCAGATTGTCGCTTTCTGTTTTTAACTGTAAATCAGACTGGCGAAGAGTGGTTGCTTTGTGTTCTTTTTCTACCTTGTCCAGATTTACTTTATATTCTTCGATCATGGCAGAAGCCTGTTTTCTGGCCTCTTCCAGAGAAGATTCTTCAAAATATTTAAGCTTTTCTTCCGTAGTCAAAATATCTCACCTTCTTTATAATTTTATTCCGATTGCTTCGCTTACATAGGAAGTGATAAAGTCCGGTTTGCGGCCGGTACCGTGGCGGTCAGGGATTTCGATAAGAAGTGGAAGACGGCGGTTTAAGCGGACATCATCAATAATATCCGGAAACTCCCGACCGAATTTTTCGGTCAGGAGAATAATACCGTTTTCTTTATTGGCAATTGCATCTTCCAGTGCTTTACGAAGTTCCGCACGTTCGTGCACGATACAGCCTTCTACGCCTGCCAGACGCATGCCGGTCAGAGTATCGACGTTATCACTGATTAAGAACATTTTCATAAATTAATTGCCTCCTGATATGCGAACAGGAAATTAAAGTTTACCAAGGATCATGAAGGAGATGATCAGACCGTACAGAGCGATACCTTCGGCCATGGCTACGAAGATCATGGATTTACCAAAGATGCTTCCGTCTTCACTGATAGCACCCAGAGCAGAGCTTGCTGCGTTTGCAACGGCGATACCACCGCCGATGCAGGAAAGACCGGTTACCAGTGCTGCTGCCAGATAACCCATACCGGCTGCCAGACCGCTTGCAGATGCAGAAGCAGAAGCAGTATCGGCTGCCATTGCTACGGAACCGTCGCCTGTGAAGATCATGATAACGGCAAGAGCCATGGTTCCAAAGAAGAGGAAGCAGTTGATGCCAAGTGTGGTTTTGAAGCGTCCACGGTTCTTTTCACCGATCAGAAATGCTGCGGTTGGTACGACGATGCTCAGAAGCAGTGCTGCGATAAAAATGAATTTTGTAATAGTTGACATAGTAATTTCCTCCTTAATCGTGTGTGATTATGAACTCACAAATATAAAATATTTTATTTCCGTTATTTTGCTTTTAAATGTTAATCAACGGATTTTTTAACAAATGGTGTGAATGGATGTCCTTCGCCTTTATAGAAACGGCTGAACATTTCGTAGTATTCCAGACGAAGTACCTGGATACCAACGATCAGACCCTCCATTGCACATACAAAAACGTTACCAAGTACGATAACGATCCAGTTGATGTTTCCGGATTCGGCTCCGGCAAGCATCAGGACTACTTCCATCATAGCTGCGTGGCTGACGGCGAAAGCACCGATACGCACGAAAGACAGCGTGTTGGAGAAGTAGCTCAGTAATACATCAAACAGTTCGAAAAATGCAGTTACAAGGAACATGCCTTTTTCTTTTGGCATAGCATCTGCTTTTTTCTCTACCAGTTTACCGAGCGGCTCTTTGAAGCCGATCAGGATCAGCGGAATGAGGAACATAACCACCAGAACACCGGCTGCCGGGATGGCATGACCTGTCATAAATAAGAAAACGACTGCAACGATCGCACCGTAGAATACAAAACCGGCGATACCGTTTGTATCAAAGAAGATGTTCTCAGCATCTTTTCTGCGGACTGCATTGATAATATGCAGAACCATCGTTGTCAGGATCAGGAACATACCAAATGCGATGGCAACAACGAAAGCGGTGTTCATAGTACCGATAAACGGAAGCGTTGTCATTGCATCCTTCGGATGCATCCAGAGTGCAGGTATGACATCCTCAAAACCGAAGAAACTGCCGAACAGGAAACCGAAGATCGTAGAGAAGACTCCGGCACTGCTTAAGCATGCTGCGAGTTCCATTTTTTTGAAATGGTAGAGCAGGGCACCGCCGATCACCAGGCAGAGTCCCTGACCGACATCACCGAACATGGCACCGAAAATAAAGGAATAGGTCAGTGCTACGAAGATGGTCGGGTCGATCTCATTGTAAGACGGAAGACCGTACATACGAACAAATAATTCAAACGGACGGAAGATACCAGGGTTTTTCAATTTGGTAGGCGGTGTCAGTGTGCTGTCTTTATCCTGATCTTCATTGCTTTCGATCAGACAGAACAGATTCTTGTCATCGGCTACGTCTTTTTCAAAACGAGCGGCATCGCTTTCCGTCATCCAGCCACACAGAATGTAGAAGACCTGTTTACCTTCTTTTGTGCAGGCTGCAAGTTTACGCACATCAAAGTTTGAAGTGAGTGAACGGAATTTGTCTCTGCAAAGCAGGACTTTGTTTTTGTACTCGTTGAGCAGTTTCGCACTTTCTTCACGGCACTCCTGAAGCTGGACATCAAGATCATGGATATCAGACTGAAGTTTTGTACCGACTTCCTGTGGAATACCTTCGTATTCATCCGGAAGGTGGATGCGTTCAAAGTGCAGGGAAGAAAATACGGCATCGATCTGTCCGGCTCTGCCCGCCGGCACAAAGTAAACACCCCATACATACTGCTCATCTTCGCTGCAGCGATAGAACACGGTGTCCAGATTTTCGTAGACATAGTGCTCCAGTTTTTTGTAGTAATCGCGTGTGATCTTACCGAAACGATATTTGATAAACTTAAACTGCAGTACGCTGTGAATATCAAAATCGAATCCAAGGAACGGTCTTAAACGTTCATAAGAAGCTTTCAGATCTTCCTTCTTTGCTTCCAGAGCATTGGTTCTTGTATAAATATCAGAAAATTTGCTTTCCAGAGTTGCGAGAGTCTCAGAAGCTTCTTCAATCGAAATAGTGCCGTTTGGGTTTTCCTGATTTTTATCCGTACCGAGCATGGAAGCGAATTCTTCTGCTTTTGTAAGCTTGTCTTTATAAGGATTGATCTCAATATAAGGACGAAGAGACTTGACAGTCTTAAGCTCGGAAAGAGCATTTTCCAGATGAATTTCGTATTTGGATAAATAGTCATTCACCACACGGTCGATGTCTTCTTTCGGACCGGTAACGCTCAGAAATTTCATTTTCTCAATCAACGATTACACCCCCTTTTCAGATTTGAAATATATTTTTGCGTCTCACTGGTCGGAAGACCGTATCGGATGCACTCAAGCGTGGTTGTGAGGTCGTCAACCTCATGTTCTTTCTCATAGAGATATGAAATGATAACTGCAATGGAGAATGGATCCTCCTTTGCGTTCTTACGCTGAACACGATAACGGATCTGATAATAGGCATCGTCCAGTGAAAGTTTTGCTTCCTCCGGGAAATGTCGTCCGTAGTAAGTATTTCTGATGGCTGCGGTCAGTTCATCTGTAGTTGCAGCTTCGACCATCTCTTTGATCTGAGAGGTCTGAAGACGGTATTGGATACCGATCAGATGTGCATAGACGTCCGCATTGCTCATGTTGTAAAAATGCTTGGAACGATAAATCCAACGTATGTTCAGCAAATCCATTTTGACACCGTAATCGTCCATAAAGATTCTTTCTTCGTCACGAGTCAGAACCTTTTTGCGGCTGTCCCAGAACCATTTGAAATAGCACAGGTCAAGTGCCATCTCGTAATCCCACAAAGTAGGTTCGGACAGACCGGAGAGAAGAGATAAAGGACGATAGTAGATGCTTCCTTTCAGAAGGCTTACAAACTCATCCAGAGTTTTACAGTTGGAAAGAGCGGTCAAATTGATGTCCGAGTGTTTTTCAAAGAAATCCTTGAAAATATCGAAATTCAATTCAACATCTCTGTGGTCAAATACCATTCGCATACAGGTTTTCAGAAGTCCAATCTCGTATCTGCGGAAGTACAGATCCAGGATTTTACGCTGATGTATGGTTGCGAAACGGTAGATACTCTGGAAATCCGTGTAGATTGCGTTTGTGAGCATTTTCTCGATCTCTCCGCGGTGCAGGGAATTTTCGTTGGAATTTGCGAAAATACCAGCATAGGCGGACTTTGTTTTCAGAAATCCGATGGCATCGGAAACGGATGTCAAAGAGGCGAGATGCTGAAAATCTTTAGCGGTCAGAAGCTTCCTTCGCATACCGCGAATCTTGGTCGCTGTACCGCTGTAGGCTAACAGATTTCCCATAATTTTACTCCTCGATCATTTTTGCGATCAATCCGGCAGCAAGCTTTTTATGATTCTGATTATAATCATTCTCAATTGCCTGAATAGAATCTTCAGTAGCTTTCTGCAGATCAGCAAGACTTTTTTGCATTTCTTCATTTAAGCTGGAACGAATCTGATCAAGCTTCTCCTGCGTAGCTTTCTCAGCCTCTTCATCAAATGCCTGAATACGTTCACGCATCTGCTGTTCCAGTGCCTTCTTTTCGTTCTCGGCAGCCTCAATGATACCGGCTGAGGCCTCTTCGATTGAAGACAGACGCTTGATGACGAGATCCATGTGCATCCCTCCTTTAGTATAGTATAGTTGCAGCTTTGAAATTCAAGCTGAACATATGCAAAAGCACAGCCCAGCCCACAAAAAACTGCAGAAGTTTATTGCCCTGACACTTCTGCTTTTATATGATTATTGCCAGACAACCGTAAAATCATGTTCACAGGTACCTATTATAATAGGTAGTCCTTTTTTCACTCCGTCTGACAGCTTACATTATACACGATTTCCACTTGATTTCCATATGCAAAATTCTCAAAAAAATAAAAAAATTTTATGGTTGTTTTGCACAATTAGAATGGATATGATAGAATACATGGGTATAACTCAGAAGAAAGTCAGTGATACCTAGTATATAAAATTTATATGATGCCAGGGCCAAAAGGTAAAAAAGACGATGCAAGCTTGCTTGTGAGAGTACGCAGTACGGAACAATCCGTATGGCATCAGTTACTGACAAATCTCAATGTCATAAATGCCAGGGTCAAAAGCCTGAAAGCACGATGTGCTTGCACAAACATAAAATTGGAGGAAAATAAATGCGTTTAAGAAATATACCGGGAGCGG
>OGDY01004167.1_pt1 | contig 10229 bp, 3 predicted proteins | sample 1570341 | NCBI WGS metagenome assembly OGDY01 (sample SAMEA2581972, study PRJEB24529) | metagenome | biome: Human gut stool | place: China | collected 2011 | reverse complement strand
CCAAGGAGATCGCCCACCTGAAGGAAGAGGACGAGAAGCGCAAGGCCGCTGCCGAGGCCGCTAAGAAGGCCAAGGAAGAGGCGGAGAAGAAGGCCGCTGCTCCCGCTGAGGAGAGCAATGTGGACTTCACCCACGAGGCAGAGATCTCCTATGACGACTTCTGCAAGGTGGAGCTGCGCGTGGCCGAGGTCCGCGCCTGCGAGAACCTGAAGGAGAGCAAAAAGCTGCTCCACCTGACCGTCTTTGACGGCGAGCGTGAGCGCTGCATCCTGTCCGGCATCGCCAAGTGGTTCAAGCCGGAAGATCTCATCGGCAAGAAGCTCGGCATCGTCTGCAATCTGGCACCCCGCCCGATGATGAAGGGCAAGTATGTCAGCGAGGGCATGATCTTCGCCGCTGACACTGCCGACGGCGGCTGCTCCATCCCCTTCTACAGCGACGACACCCCCGTGGGCGCGCGCATCCACTGAGCGATGGAGAACAACATGACTCTTTCCCGCGCCGAGAAACTGGACAAAATTTTCGGCACACCGCTGTTTGCGGTGCTGCTGGCCATCTTCTGCAATGTGCTGTGGGGCTGTGCGTTCCCCTTCATCAAGATGGGCTACCGCCTCTTTGAGATCGATCCGTCCAACACCGCGTCCATCTTCTGCTTTGCCGGTGTAAGGTTCATGCTGGGCAGTCTGCTCGTCCTGCTGGGCAGCACCCTGCTCCAGAGCCGGATGCCCACCTTCCCGAAAGGGAAAGTCTTTGCCGAGTGCTGTGTACTGGGCCTGTGGCAGACCACGACCCAGTACGCCTTCTACTACATCGCCGTGGCGATGCTCACCGGTGCGTTCGGCGGCATCCTGAACAGCACCCAGAGCTTTCTGGGCGTCATCTTTGCCCACTTCCTCTACGGCAATGCCGACCGCATGACCCCCGCCAAGCTGCTGGGCTGTGTGCTGGGTTTTGCCGGGGTGCTCATCGGCACCCTGGGCAACCACGGCAGCGGCAGCAGCTGGGGCATCTTCTGCATGCTGCTGGCCACGGTCATCTTTACCCTGTCCGGCCCGTGGAACAAGGCCGTGACCAAAAAGGCCGACAGCTTTGCGGTCTGCTTTATCAACCTGTTTGTGGGCGGCGCAGCCCTGTTTGTGCTGGGCACTGCGCTGGGCGGACATCTGGGCAGTGTGAACCCGCTGGGCATCCTGGTGCTGCTGTATCTGGCCTTCATCTGCGGAGCCGGCTATGTGCTGTGGGCCCTGCTGATGAAAAACAACCCTGTGAGCCGCATTGCCATCTTCGGATTCGTGAATCTGGTGGTGAACGTGCTGCTGAGTGCTGTGCTCAACGGCGAGCCCCTGTTCCGCTGGCAGTATCTGGCAGCTCTGGTGTTCGTGTGTGTGGGCATCTGGCTGGTGAACAAGGCACCCGCCCAAAAGGAGAAGGTATGATCGGCCCGATCTTTGACACCCATGCTCATTACAGCGCCCGCGCCTTTGACGCCGACCGCTTTGCCCTGCTGGACAGCCTGCCCAACGCCTTTGTCGGTTCCCGCCGCACGATGTACATGTTCCAGCCTGCGATTGGTTCCTTCTATGAGGGCATCCAGTACGGCCATAAGGAACTGCTGTCCGCCCGCGATCCGTGGAGCGGCTACATCCATTATGACCCCGTGCTCTATATGCTGAGCCATATCACCAAGTTCGCCAAGACCGGCTGGGAGAACGACACCAACACAAACGGCATCTGGCGTGTGCTGCCGAACGCGACCTACGGCTCCTTCGGCTCCAGCGACAACGAGCACCAGACCGCCGGTATCAACGGCGACGCCAGCTACATGACGCTGGCTGCCCCCGATAAGACGAACTTCTCCACCGTGTTCATCAACAACACCCAGAACGAGAAAACCTTCGCCATCAAGACGTCGAACCTGAACCTCTCCGTCGACGCGCTGCATATCTGGACCACCGTCACGGACGACTACCTGAAGCAGGGTGAGGATGTCAAGATTGAGGACGGCATCGCCTATGTCACCGTGCCAGCCTACAGCGTCGTGACCGCGACCACGCTGGACACCACGCCCGAGCGCTTCCCCACTGAGGACGGCAGCGGCGACTACATCCAGACCGAGAAGCGTACCGTGCTGGATACCGACTACACCGGTAAAAACCAGAACACCACCGACGACTACCTCTACGCGGATAACTTTGAGTATACCAACGAGGAAGACGTTACGGTGTACAATGCCACCACCGGCAAGGAGACCACCGAGAACTATCTGGTTTCCCGCGGCAATGAGCCCCGCTATATGCTGGACACCCACGGCGCGTGGATCGTTGAGAACGGCCAGCTCAAGCAGGAGAATGCCTCCAGCGTGAACCAGTGGAACGGCGGCGACCCTGCGACCATCGTCGGCGACTGGCGCTGGATGGATTACAGCGCCTCCATTGACGTGACCCTGCCGGGCGCAGAGGCTAGCCGCTACGAGCGCCTGACTATCCGTGCCCAGACCGGCATGAACTGGAACAACAGCGGCTACACGCTGGAAATTAACGGCGCAGGCAGCTGGAAGCTGTACCGTATCGGTACGCAGATTGCCAGCGGCACCGTCACCAAGAATGCTGAGGGCAAGTACAACCTGAAGCTCGTCGGCCTGGGCGACACCGTGTATGCCTACATCGATGGCAACAAGGTCACCAGCTATACCGATGCCAACCCGATGCTCTCGGGCCGTGTGAAGATCAGCTCCAACTGGACGCAGGTCTATGCAGATAACCTCGAGATCAAGACCGTCAAGGGCGGCATCCCGTATGCTACCGCCATGATCGACGGCCAGGACGACGGCGTTGCCTACAACGGCACCTGGGCCATCAACAACCCGGGCGGTGGCAGTGCTGACAACTGGTACCGCACTATGTCCGTCTCCAGCACTGCGGGCTCCTCCTTCACCTTCACGGTGGACGGCAGCGGCTTTGCAATTATGGGCGGCAACGACGGCTCCGCTGTCATCGACGTCTATGTTGACGGCGAGCTGAAGGCAGAGAACGCCTCCACCAAGGCAGCCCCGACCCGCGGCGAAGCCTATATTATGTCTGACCTGACTGCCGGTAAGCACACGATCAAGATCGTGCTGAAGTCCGGCACCCTGAACGTCGACGCCCTGAACACCATCGGCGAGCGTCTGGCAGGTGCGGACGGCGCTGTGACCGAGATTCTGACCGAGCTGCCCACGCTGGAGTACTACGTGACCGGCAGCGGCGTGGGCGACCTGCCCGCCGAGGTCGAGGTCAAGCTGGCCGACGGCACCACCGAGACGAAGTCTGTTGAGTGGAACGGCGACACCAACGCACTGGATGCGAACGCTTACAAGTCCGCTTCCATCAGCGGCACCGTGAAGGACGCCGTCAACGCGCTGGGCGAGCCCCTGACCGTCAGCGTTCAGATCACCGAGGTCATCCCCGGCGACACCGTTTACTTTATCGACACCGTGGCCGGTGATCCCACCAGTGTGACTGGCGGCACCACCGAGACCTACGAGCTGTACAAGAAGGCGCTGGGCGACAAGATGCTGAACGACAAGTTCGACCAGATCAAGACCAGCGACAACACCTGGGGCCTTGTTGACACCGACGCAGGTACCAAGGGTTACTCCGGCACTGCCGACAAGACAGCTACCGGTATCTACGGCAAGAACAACGCGAAGGGCGAGACCCTGACCTACGCGCTGATCCTGCCCGCCGGTACCTACACCCTGACCAGTGCCCACCGCGAGTGGTGGAGCCAAACCCGCCCGATGACCGCTGTAGTCACCGACGAGGAGGGCAACGCCCTGACCGACACCGCCACGCTGAACCTGTCCGGCAGCAGCGGCGACATCATCAACAGCCTGACCTTCACCATTGAGGAGGACCAGGTCGTCAGCTACACCGTCACCGCCACCGGCACCCAGGCTCCTGTTATCAGCTGGCTGGCTGTCAACGGCAAGGCGGTAGGCTCCGAGTCCGGCTTCTTCAACAAGGTGTTGGAGGACAACGGCGGCCTGACGCTGGCTGCTAACACCGCGACCCTGACCGATGACACCTGGAATACCATCTTGAAGGTTTCCACCCAGTGGAACAACAAGAATGACTACCATGCGACCATCACCGACGCACAGAACCTGTTTGGCCGCACCCAGTTCACCCTGCTGGCCGATGTGATGATCGAGGAACCGAGCAGCGACAAAACCAAGACCGCCATGCGCTCCGCCTTCACGATCAGCACCGGCAGCAACCGCCTGCACCTGCTGACCTATGACGGCAAGGTGGGCTACGGTGTTGACGGCTCCACGAAGGGCGTCAGCAAGAACGAAATCTCGCTGGGCGATATTGCCATCGGCGAGTGGAACGCCTTCGCCTTCGTCTACAAGGAGACCGACGGCGGCAACGGCGCATTGACCATCTACGTCAATGGCACGAAGGCCGGCGAGATCGCGGACATCGGCTTCAAGCTGAGCGAGGCCACTGACATCGCCGCTACCGTCGCCCGCAACGTCGGCACCAACTACCTGCTGACCGGCCAGTACGACAACATTGTTGTCAAGCCCACCGCCGTGAGCGCCCGCAGCGCTGCCAATGAGACCGCAGCCCGCCGCGAGGCCAAGAACCCCTCCACTGTTGCCCGTGAGGAGCTGCTGGCAAAGATCGCTGAGATCCGCGCTGCCCTGCAGACCGACGTCGACAATGGCATTGCGTACGCTACCGACAAGCTCGAAAGCTGGCAGTACACCGGTAACAAGTCCGGCGTGGCTGACACGCTGCCCGAGCTGAACGACGCCCTGGCTGCCGCCGACACGCTGGTTGCCGACGACGCCGCAACCACCGAGGACCTGCGCAGCGCCGCCAGCGCCCTGGATTCCCAGTACGCCGGTCTGCGCACCCTGCCCGAGACCAACACCTTGATCCCCGGCACCACCGGTACGGTCATCAAGGCTGACACCGGCCTGCCCATGCAGGCCCACGGCGGCTCTGCCATGGCCCTGAAGGAGGGCACCGGCGACGGCTGTGTCAACTATGACCTGGACGGCGATGGTGACATCACCGAGGGCAAGGCTGTTTACCTCTGGTTCGGTGAGGACAAGACCAACAATACCCGCCCTGTGGACGGCGTGCGCTGCTACAGCTCCACTGATTTGTACAACTGGACCGACCGCGGCACCATCCTCTACACCCAGAACACCATCCTGCCCATTGAGGAGGGCACCGAGAAGGCCATCATCTCCAGCCCAGGTGCCAGCGGCACCGGCACGACGCAGGACTACAACGTCATGCAGCTCAGCGCCACGAACCTCGAGACGCTGAAGGCCTGGGGCAAGCTGTCCGCCGCACCCGAGGGTGTGACCGAGAGCCAGTTCCGCAATGTCAAGAACTTCCTGCGCGCCTATGTCACCGAGTACGAGAAGGCCCCCACGGACCTGAACGACATCAGCTGGACCGCCAAGAGCTATGACGAGGAGCCAATCACGGCGACGAGCCTACTCTACCCGGACAGCCAGGATGACAGCGTGCGCAACGTGACCACAACCCGCCTGCAGTTGGCCTTTGAGACCTTGTACGGCAGCTACTGCGTCACTGAGCGCCCCAAGATGATCTACAACGAGAGCACCAAGCAGTTCGTCCTGATCTGGCACGCTGACGGCCCGCTGTACAATAACGATAAGTTGAACAGCTGGGTGGCCGGTGGCTGCGTTGGCAACTGCCCTGCCAGCCGCTACAGCCGCGCTATGGTCGGTATCGCCACCAGTGACAGCCCGTTCGGCCCCTTCACAGTGCAGAACGTCACCCGCATGAACTACGACACGTCGCTGAACGCCAGCCGTCTGGGCGAGGCCCGCGACATGACCGTCTTCGTCGATACCGGCGTGGACAAGAACAATGACGGAGCGGATGATGCCTACGTCATCTACTCCAGCGAAATGAACGCAAAGCTCTATGTCTCGCTGCTGAACAAGGACTACACGGGTCTGGCCGCCGAGGCTGACCAGGCCGATGCTACCGAGTTCGCCGCCCGCATCGTCAGCGACGACAGCCGTGAGGCCCCCGCGGTCTTTAAGTACAACGGCTACTACTACCTGCTGACCAGCGGCACCGACGGCTGGAACAGCACCGCCCACATCTACTACCGCAGCAAAGATATGCTCTCCGGCTGGGAGAAGGTGGGCAACCCCGCCAAGAACGACACCGGCAAGATGTTCAACACGCAGGTCACCTACGTGCTGCCCATCGACGCCGAGGCCGGCAAGTTCATCTATATGGGCGACCGCTGGAACGGTGATAACCTGACCGACAGCCGCACCGTATGGCTGCCGATCCAGATGAACACCGACAACACCGTTTCCGTCCTGGGTGAGCAGGATTGGACGCTGGACCGTCTGGATCAGCTGCTGCCCACCACCGTCAACACCGAGCTGCCCGACGTCGTCTGGTCCGACGGTAGCAACCTGCCCACGGAGGTCAGCGTGACCACTCAGGGCAAAACTATCACCAGCAAGGTCGAATGGAACGCTGACAGTCTGAAGAACCCCGGCACGGCTGCCGTCACCGGCAAGCTGACTAACTGCAACGACCTGGAGATCAGCACCACGGCTACCGTGGTCCCGAAGAACCTGCTCTACTTCGCCAACCCGCAGAAGGAAAGCCTGGCTCTGAGCAGCGACTACATCGCCATCATGAACGCCAGCGCCGATACACTCAAGCAGGACCCCGCTGTGAACGACGGCGCCTACAGTGCAGAGGCCGGCTTCGGTTACACGGGCACTGCAGGAACGCTGCGCAACAGCAACGCCAGCATCTATGAGAGCATGCGCTATGCGTCCGGCACCAACAGCATCACCTACCGCTTTGACAACCTGACCGGCGAGGACTACACCGTTTACGTCGGCATGTTCAACCCCACCGGCTGGGTCGAGAGCGGCAAGACCCGTCTGGCCGACATCAAGATCAACGGTGAGACACTGCAGACTGGTTACAACTACTACACCAGCTGCACCGGCAAGGGCGACACGCTGGCTTTCACGGGTCTGAAGTCTGACGCCGACGGTGTGCTGACGGTTGAGGTTGCCGCCAACGCAAACACGACCTCCGCTGTGCAGGTCAGCTTCATCATGGTATCCGGTGAGGTCAAGACCCCGGAGCCCGCGCCAGAAACCAAAACCGAGGTCGTCAAGGATACCCTGACCAAGGATAACATCCCGCAGGGGATCAAGGACAAGGGCTACGACACGCCGGAGAAGATCACCGAGGCGTTCAAGAAGGCCATCAGCAAGAACCAGTCTGCTGACAACATCGAGGTCTACGACGTCAAGCTGATGATCAGCACCGACAACGGCGCGCACTGGAGCGAAGCAACCGACGCGAACTTCCCCGCAGGCGGCATCGACGTTACGTTCGACCTGCCCAAGGGCATCACGGCGGCCAACTACGACCAGTTCTCCATCCTCGTCAGCCACATGAAGGACAGCGGTGAGGTTGAGCTGCTGACCCCGACCCTGCAGAATGGCAAGCTCGTGGTCCATGTTACGGAACTGTCTCCGTTCGCCGTCAGCTGGACCGCCAAGGCCCAGCCGTCCCCGGTCCCGACTGCAGAACCCACTGCGACCCCGGCTCCGTCTGACAATACGACGAACAATACCACAAATAACACCACGAACAATACGACCAACAATACCACAAATAACACGACGAACAACACCACGACCAACAGTACAACGCCCGCGCCCGCCAAGACGACGGCACCCATCCCGCAGACGTCGGACAACTTCCCGCTGATCCCCGTTGCCGGTGTGGCCATCGCCAGCCTGGCTGCCCTGTGCTTCCTGTTCCTTCGCAAGAAGAACCGCTAAGTTGCGTCTACGGTTGTAAGCCCGTATAAGCAAAGCCCCCGTCCGGCAATGATATGCTCCCTATATAGCGAACAGTGAAAAAACACTGAAAGCTATATAGGGAGCATTTTTAGTGTGCCCGGCATGGGCAACAACTAGGTGCTGCAAGACCACTACGCGCTCGGCAGTAGGAAGCGTTAGCCGAAAAGAAAAGCTGAAGCTTCTTACAAAACGAAACCGCGGACGCAATAAAGAGGTACATCAAGGACCGGGAAGTGAACGACCAGATGTGCGACCAGTTGAGCTTCAAAGAATATGAGGACCCATTCAAAAATGTAGCGGACTTTGACGAAGATGATTCGCCGGAGATTCCCACGGACGGTAGAATAAGCAAGTAAAAAAGCGACGCCACGTGCGGTTGGCGTCGCTCATTGTGCGCCTTTAGGCGCGGCTGGTATTGAAGCCCCTATGGGGCTGTTTTGCAAACCCCACGTTCAACGTGGGGGTATGATTTGTCGTGAATTTCCCAATGCCCGCTGAAACCACGGCCGATGTAGTGAACATTTCCCATCGACTTGATATGGCGGCGGATGGTTTTGTAGCTGACGCCCAGCGCCATGCCGAGCTTTTCGGTGCTGATTTTGTTGTCTTTTTTGATTAAAGCCAGAATTTTGGCATCCAAATCATCTTGGGGGACATCTTGGGGGACACGTTGGGGGACATCTTGAGGGACACCGTAATTCAAGTTCGGCATGATGACCGTAAACTGGTATCGGTCAGAACGGAATGTAGGGCGCTTATCCTCAGTGTAGTTGATTTGCGTCTTGTAGCCGTTCAGAATTTTCCCAAAGCCGCTGCCCTTGCGCTCCATGTAGCCCAGACGGTTGAACACATCGGCCAGCACCGGGTTACGCCGAGTGGACGGCACGGTCAGCGGGTCGCGGTCTTGGATCATCGACCCGTCCGGCATACCGCCCGGCGAGTAAATCTCTAAGCGGTCATCGTAAATGTCAATGTGGACCTCGCTGCCGTAGACGAGATAATCGCGGTGCGCCAGCGCGTTGACAAGCGCCTCGTGGTAGCTGCGCTCGACGTATTCGGGCAGTTCCTCCCGCGAGTTGGGTGTTTTGCGCCACATCATGCGGGCGTTGCGCTTGATGAACGCCTCGCCGTTTTCAATCAGAGAAAGCACACTGCCGGAATACTCGGCATCGTCCAGCGCGTCCATTGTGCCGCCGCTTTTGTCCAGCCCATTCCAGCGTGTGCAGAACAACCGTGACCAGCGGATCGGGCTTTCATCAGCAATCAGGGCACCGGCATTTGTCAAAAAGCCGCCCTCGTCTGCCAGCCCGAAGGAAACAAGGTCTTTGTTGTCAAAGCTGTTTCCCGTCCACTTCTTATAGCGCTCCCGCAGCTTGGAAAAGGCGTAGTCCTCCACCCTGTAAAGCGTCATCTGAGAGTCGTAGGAGGTGTTTCTGCCGCGCAGAACAAGGCGTTTCAGCTCGGTAGCGGATGCCCTTACGCTCTCGTTTCCAATGCGTACAAACGCCTCTAAGGTGCCGTCGCCGGAGTAATAGTAGGGCGTTTCCTCGCCTTTGAACACATCAAGAATCAGCAGCACTTTGCCGCCTTCGGTTCTGTGAAACCGCAGCCGAAACTCCGGGATAGGCTCCATGCGCGTCTTAATGATCTCGCTGATTTTCTCGGCGTCACTGTCGGGTGCGGTCAACCCAACGATCTGTCCGTCATCCGCTATGCCGAAAATCAGCGCACCGCCCAGCGTGTTCGCAAAAGCGCTTACACTCTTGCACCAGCTTTTGGGCTTTTTTACCTCAAGCGCCGCTTTCTTGTCATATTCGGTTGTTTCACCGATCAGGTTCTCCATATCCATCTGCTCCGACCACCTTTTGCGCGAAATATCGGTGCTTTTATTATACAACTTTGCAGGGGCGGTTTGCAATCGTAAGTTGTACTCTCCGGTGTTAAGTTGCACGCATGGCCGTAAGACCATAGCGGGAAGAATCCAATTTTTTGTGGTTTTACGGATAGGATACAATAGTATATTAGTATTTTATTTATTTAGTATTTATTTGTGTTGGATTTGCCGGTACAGAGAAATCCCGTCTAGGTAAATGCCGTTGCGGTAAAAAAATCCCCGGAAGGCGGGGAATTTAGGGTTGTATTTGGCTGGACGGACACCGTGCCGATGCGGTTTGAACGCGCCCAAACATAGGCGTTTCTCGCGGCGACAGGGGCAGTGTGTAGTGATGCTGTGGAGTGGTGCTTGTGTACAACTTCTTGCTAGAGGGTAAAACTTATATACGGATTCGTAGGGCTTTTCACTGGCAAGAACCCAGTGATGCTCGTATTCATGTTTCTCAATGAG
>OGDY01004155.1_pt1 | contig 10257 bp, 7 predicted proteins | sample 1570341 | NCBI WGS metagenome assembly OGDY01 (sample SAMEA2581972, study PRJEB24529) | metagenome | biome: Human gut stool | place: China | collected 2011 | reverse complement strand
GGGCCTTCGCGTGGGACCGCATCCTCGGTCAGGAGGACACGACGCTCGGCCTGCCATCGAGCCTGCAGACGATCGGCACGGGCGCGTTCGCGTTCGTCAACCACCACAAGAACCTCAACATTCCGGCCAACGTCACGAGCATCGGTGACTATGCGTTCATGTGCGATTATTATATGAACAACCTCACCTTCAGCCCCGGTGACAAGCCCCTCACGATCGGCAAGGCCGCGTTCTTCGGCGACAACCATATGAAGACCGTCGACCTCTCCAACCGCGTCGCGCAGATCGACAAGTGCGCCTTTGCCGGCTGCGAGATGCTCGAGGAAGCCTACTTCGGAGACAGGATCGACACGATCCAGGGTCGTGCCTTCACGAGCCTGGATAATGCCATGAAGATCCTCGTCGAGGGCGTGCTCAACGGCATTCTCCGTCCGGACGATACTGACCAGAACGCCGATCAGGCCGGTGACATCAGCACGGCCTTCAATATGATCGCGAAGGTCACGAAGCTCAAGCGCGCCGTCTTCAAAAACGACCCCGCCAAGAGCATCTACGGCGCGGCGGATTCCAACCGCTCCTTCCCGGATGACTGCGTGGTCTATTACCCGCAGGGCAGCCATACCTGGGCCGCCGAGCTGAAGGACGACGGCACGTGGCAGGGCTACCAGACCGGCCTCTGGCACGGCGATCACATCGCCCAGTTTGCCGACACGGTCGTCGCCCCCACCTGCACGGAGCAGGGCTATACGCACCACGTCTGCACGGTGAAGGACTGCCCCTATGACCCCGTGGACGACACGTTCGTTTCCGCCACCGACCACACCTGGGTCAAGACGCAGACGAACCCGCCCACCTGCACCGCGCAGGGCACGGCGTTTTATAAATGCTCGGCCTGCGGCGCGACCCGCACCGAGAAGATCGATGCGCTCGGCCATGACCTGAGCCGCTGCGACCTCGTCCCGGACGCCACGTGCACGCAGCCCGGCCGCGCCGTCGGCACCTGCGCGCGCTGCGGCGTGAAGATCGATGAGGTCATCCCCGCCAAGGGCCATGACTACAGCTATAAGTCCGCCTCCAGCACCGAGCCGACCTGCACCGAGTCCGGCCGCTACAAGGGCACCTGCCCGGTGTGCGGCAAGGATTATAACGACACCATCCCCGCCCTCGGCCACGACTGGGGCGAGTGGGTCGTCACGCAGGAGCCGACGTACACGACCACCGGCTACCGCTATCACCTCTGCGCCCGCTGCAACACGCGCGAGGGCGAGGACATCCCGAAGCTGCATACCCACACGTGGGATGCCGGTGTCGTGACGCAAAAGCCCACCGCGACGGAGCCCGGCGTCAAGACCTTCACCTGCACCATCTGCGGCGAGACCAAAACGGAGCCCATCCCCGCCACCGGCGTGCCGGATGTCTGCCCCGGCGGTCCGACCTGCCCGGGCTACGCCTTCCGCGACATGCCCGTGCCCACAGATTGGGCGCATGAGGGCCTGGATTATTGTATCTATCATGGCTATATTGCAGGCACCTCGGCCAGCACCGTCTCGCCGAACGGCGTGTGCACGCGTGCCCAGCTCGTGAGCATCCTCTACCGCGTGCAGGGCGAGCCCACGACCGTCAAAGGCTATGAGCTTTCGAAGCTCCGCGCCCCGTTTAACGATGTGCCGCGCGGCCAGTGGTATACCGACGCCATCTGGTGGGCGAAGCTCATGGGCGTCGTCGCCGGCACGAGCGCCACGACCTTTGACCCGGAAGGGGAGATCACGCGCGAGCAGCTCGCCGTCATCCTTTATAACTACACGAAACAGTTCGCGCCCGGCAGCCTCACGGCGACCGGCTCGCTCGCCGGCTTCCCGGATGCGGCCAGCGTCTCGTCCTGGGCGCGTACGGAGATGGCCTGGGCCGTCGGCAACGGCCTCATCTCCGGCACCGGCAGCGGCAGTGTTGCCTACCTCACCCCGCAGGGCAGCGCCACGCGCGCACAGGTCGCAGCCATCCTCATGCGCTTTGAGCAGGCCATGGCCTGAGCGCAGACCCCATCACGCACAAATCCCCGGAAGCAGTTTGCTTCCGGGGATTCCTTTCTTTCGTACAGTTTACATAACTTTATGCCGGACGGCGTATCGCAGAATTCTTAGAACTGAACCGGCGCTAGAGTTTACATAACGCTTATCCCTTGCGCCCGCGCAGCATCGCCGCGATCGTCACGGCGTTGTAGCCGCTCTGCTGCCAGAGATCGTCGGGCACGGTGCCGCCGTTGCGCAGGATGAGCGTGATCTGCCGCCGCGCCTCGCTGCGCGCGGCCTTTTCCGCTTTTTCCTGCGCGGCTGCGTCCTTCTCGGCCGCGCCCTTTTCGTCCTTGGCCTTCTTGTCGGCGGCAGCCCTGGCGTCGGCGAGGGCCTTGGCCTGCTGCTGCACCTTGCTGTCCGCGCGGGTGTAGTCCGCGTCGTCCATGTCGAGCAGCGCGGCGATCTGCGCCTTCGTCACACTGTCGCGGCTGTCGGCTGCGTCGAGCAGGCTGTCGATGGCACTCAGGCGCGTCCTGCGCTCGCCGCTGTAGCGCTCGTAGGCGAGCTGTGCCAGCTCCGGCAGCTTGCCCGCGAGCATTGCGCGGTAGTACCCGCCCGCCTGCTGAGAGGCCGCAACGGCCGCCGTCGAGGCCTGCCCGCCCGTCAGCGCGGCCGCCGTGCCGAGGGCGTTGGCCGCCGCGAGATCGGCCTGCCGTTCGTACTGCTGCCGGTAGGCGGCGTAGAGCTTGTCCGACGCCGGGTCGTAGTCAAATTCCTCGCCGAGCAGCGTGTCGAGCATCCGGTCGATGCGGTCTCGCTGGGCGGTCGTGCCGCGCTCGGTCAGCAGCGTCTCAGCCTCGCGGCGGTGCGTGCCGTCATAGTCCGGCACGTCCTCCACCGGCAGGTACTGCAGGTAGTCGTTCGTCTGCTCCTGATCGGCCATGCCTTCGCCGCGGATCTTCGCGTTGCGCTGCTGCTCGTAGATGGCGGCGGCCGCGTTGTCGCCGCGCTGGGCCGCCCGCTCCATGAGCGCGGCGTAGTCGGTGTCCTTGTCGTATTTGTATTTTGTCGCCATAGGTTCTCCTTTCCTCAGTGCTGCGGTCCGGCGGCAGCTTCCGTGCGCGTGAGCGACAGCAGCCGCCACGCCCCCGTGCCTGTCAGCCGCAGGCGAAAGTGGTCGCACCGGCGCGGCAGCACCGGCAGGGTGACGGAGCGCTTCGCGCCCGCCGTCACGGCCGCGAGCGTGTGCCACTGTCCGTCGGAATCATACTGTACCGCTGCCGTGATGCTTGTGCCCGCTTCCGCCTCCAGCCGCAGCTGTACGCGCAGCAGACGCTTGCAGTCCGGGCTGCCGCTGACGAAGTCGCTCGTCTCGAGCAGACTCTGCATCTGTGCCGTGCTGCCGGTTCCGAAGCGCCAGACGCCGCTGGCGTCCTGCGCGTAGAGTGCGCCGCCGCGCCGGGCAAAGGCGCACGCGTGAAAATCATCCTCGCGGCTCCACAGGCCGCTGCGGGTGTCGTATACGAACAGATGCCAGGCGTTTTGCGCGTCGTGCGCCGAGAGATACCAGCGCGTGCCGTCCGTGCCCGCCGCTCCGTCCGAGAGCGTGCGCCCGAGCGTGTTGCCGATGCGCGTCGGCCGTCCGCCCGCCGTGCGCGCCGGCCCGGCGGGGGAGAGATAGTAGAGCGTCTCTGCTGCCGTCACGAGTGTGCGGCCGGAGCCCTGCTCCGCGCCGAGCGCGGCCGAGGCCACGAGCTGGAAGTTGTCCGGCCGCGTGCCGTACAGCCGCCAGAGCCCCTCCGGCTTGAGGAACACCACACCGCTGCCTGTCGCTGCGCAGCCGGAAAAATCGCCCGGCGCGCCGACGTCCACGCTCCACGCCGCCGTGGCGACGGGGCCGTTTTCGTCCGCCTCATACCAGAACCAGCTCAGCGGGTCGCCCAGCTTTGTGCACCACACGGTGTCGTGCGCGCACGCCCAGAGCCGGTTGCCGTAGCTGCACGCGTGCTGCGCATCGGGCAGCCGCCGCGTGATCGTCACGCCGCTGACCGTGCCCGCGCGCACGAACGTGTCCGGGTCGAAGATCAGCTTTGCGCCGTCAATACCGCGCAGAATGTACGTGCCGTTATTGCGCGCGTCGCCGAAGCCGCTGAGCGTCACGGCATCGCCGGTGCGAAAGCGCGTCCCCGCGCCGTCCGCCAGCAGCACGTTCGCGCGCCCGGCGTCGCCGGTGTCGTCGCTGCTGCCGAGCGTCACCGTGCCGGTCCAGCTCGGCTCGGCGCTGCCGAATGTGCCGTCCGCCGGCCGGAACCAGATCTTGTCCGGCCAGATGAGCACCGTGCCGCCGAGCTCGGCGAACACTTTCGCCGTGTCCGTGAGTGTGCAGCCCGGCACGGCCTCGCCGTTATGATACAGCGCCGTGCCCGCGCACCAGAGCAGCCCGTCCCCGGCCGCGAACAGGCCGTTCGGCTGCCCGGTGGACGGGTAGCTGAGCGTGCGGCCCGGCCGCGTCGCGAACAGGGGGCTGTCGGCCGCCGAGCCGTTGATCATTTCGTAAATGCCGCCCTCGGGACAGGCTGGCCGGTGGTCGTAGCCGCCGAAGGCGGTCTGCACATGCCGGACAGCGGCCATGCTCCGCGGGAATGTGGGTAGATGCATGCCTTGCCTCCTTACAGATCGAGCGGCTGCCCGTTGTGATACAGCGTGCCGCACAGGTCGATCTTACCGGCCGAGAGCTTCAGCTCCGGCACATCGCCGCGCGTCGCGGAGATCACTGCGCCGCTCTTGTGAAAGATGAGATATTTGCGCTCGAGGCTGTTCTCGCTGCCGATGTGCAGCGTGTCGGCCACGGTCGTGATGCCGTTGAGGTCGATCTTATCGGCCGAGAGCGTGACGCTGCTGCCGCCGTTGTTGATGGCGGCGACGATGGACGCCGCGTTCACGCCGTCGGCGTCGGCCACGAGCGCGATGCGCGCGCCCTGGTCGCTCACGGTCTGTTCGAGCGCGGCGACATTGCCCTCGGCCGATGTCAGGCGCACATTCAGGGCGTCGGCGTCAAGGCTCAGCTGCGCGATGTCGCCGTCGGCCCCGTCGATGCGCGCGTGGATCGGCGAGACGAGCCGCGAAAGCGCCACGGCGTTGAAGTTTTCCGCACCGAGGTTTGCCAGCGTGTACTGCAGCGCCTCGAGCAGGCGCGGCACAGTCTCCTCGAGCGCTGCGAGCCGCTGCTCCACGGTCTCATGCCCGGTGCGCTCCGGCAGCGGAAAGTCCAGCGGGGAAAAGTCCGTCATGTGTCACCGTCCCCTCCGCCGCGCTGCGACACGTCCGCGCGCAGCACGGCAATGGCCCGCACGAGAAATTGCGGCAGCGGCGCGCCGAGCGCCCCGGCGTTTTCGATCACACTGCCGAGTTCCGTCAGCAGGTACCACGCCGTCACGAGCGGGCACAGCAGCACGTCATACTGCACGCCCAGCCCCGGTACGCTGCCGAGCAGCGCCCGCAGCGCAAAGTCCAGCAGCGCCGCCACGAGCACGCCGGCCACGCTGCCGGCCTTGTGCCACAGCCCCTCGCGGGCGCGGCGGCTGCTCCACGTGCCCGCGTGCAGGGCCGCAGCGCTGCCGGTGGCGTAGTCGAGCACCATGGCCAGAAACCAGGCGGCTGCCAGCCAGCCTGTCCAGCCCCAGAATGCCGTCAGCGCCGCGGCGGCCGCAGAAGCAGCCGCCTTGATCGTTGTGAGTCTGTCCATTTATGTCTCCTTTGCTTCATCGATCATCCGCTGGCAGACGATCATCGCGCGCAGCATATCCTCCGACAGGTCGAGCTTACCGTTAGCATCCCCCTGCAATACGCCCTCGCGCACCATGCGCTGCAAGTCGCCGCGCGCCCATTCGGGCACATCGTCAATCGTGTTATACCGTGTCATATCCTCGTCCTCCGTGTCTGTATTTTTTGCGGCCATCGCGGCCGCGACGTCGCGCCGAAATCCGTCCATGGTGTAGCCCATGCCGTATGTATTCCACAGATATTCCGGGTCTGCGTGGTTACTGGCCACGCCGCGCCGGTGTCCCTCCGCGTGTCCGATGATGACGCCGTCGGCCAGCGGGTTCAGCCCGTAAACCCCGCACAGCTGCGCAAACAGCGCCACGGCCGCGCGGTACGTACCGGTGATCTGCTCCGCCGCCTCGGCGTAGGACATGGTAGACGCCGGTTCCGTCATTTCAACGCCAATGTGTGTATTGTTAGCTGCACCACCGCAGTGCCAGCCGCGCATTTCCCACGGCAGCGTCTGATACACCGTGCCGCCCGCCTCCAGAAACGCGTGCACGCACACGCTCTGCCCGCCCGGCTGGTACTGGTCAAAGTACCGCGCCAGCACGGCGGCGCTCGGCTGCGGCGTGCCGATGCTGTGCAGCATCAGCCCCTGCGGGCGCAGTGGCGCACCTACCTGATAGCACTTGTTCCCGGTCGTGAATACTTCGATGATGTGCATGGTTTGTCCTCCCTATCCTTATGCGATCTCGTGCGATTTCACATTCACAGTCAGCCCGCTTGCCTGCGCCGTCACAGTGTACTGCGTGATGTTGGTGGTGTCACCGCCGACGTCCGTATGGATAAACTTCAAGACGCTCTTGTTGGTTTCATTTCTGGCGTTAGAGGCGATGATATCAGGCGTATTTGCAACGGACAGTTTAATCTGACGACCACGCTCGATTGCCTTGCGGATATCAGTATATGCAGCGCCAGTGGCCTGACCATTGGCGTAGGTGAGCGTCAGCGGAAGAGAGACAGCGTGGTCATCCACATACTGCTTGATTACCTTGTTCTGCACGGGGTTGGTAGATGTGTCCGACATGGCGGTGTCCACGGTCACACTGCCGCCACCACTTGCAACCTTGCTGTCCACGTATCCCTTTGTCGCAGCATAGTTGTCCGTGCCAGCGCCCGTCGGGGTGCGAAGATTTGCAATCGCTACTGGCGCATTTTCGTTTACATCTTCCAGCCTGATTTCTGCGTGTTTTTCTCCGATGTCAATCGTGCTCAGATACACACCGGCCGAGTCTGTGGCCCTCTCCTTGCGAATCATAACCGGCGATGTAAGGATTGGAGCGAACGCACTCGCCGCGTCAACATTCTCCCTCGCCTGTGCCTTCTGTGCGTCAGTGAGCGTCTGCGCCGCGTCGTATCGCACCGCCCTGCCATCTACATACGCCTTAGTAGCCGCGTCGTCATCCTCGGTCGGCGATGCCACTTTCAGGCGGGCAATGGGCGACACACCAGTCATGGGGTCCGAGCCGTGCGAAATGCGTCCAGCGTCAGAAGCTGCTTTCTCAAAGTGGATGCCTGTGTCCGTGCTCGTCCTGCCAGTAGATACAGACCCCTCAGCGCTGACTGTAAGCCCAACGCTCAAATGACCCGAAATTTCGCCGCCCTGTGTTGACAACTTACTATCCAGTGCCGCCTTGACGGCCTTGTTCTGGACAGGGTTGGTAGATGTGTCAGACATGGCGTCGTCGACGATGGTCTTGGTCGCGCCGTCCTCCACGCCGTCCAGTTTGACCTTATCCGCGCTCGACATTAGACCTGCCGCGCCGGTTGTCGCTTCCGCAGTTCCCGCTTTACCGTCCAGTGCGGTTTTGACCGCTTTGTTTTGGACAGGGTTCGTACTGGTCTCGTCAAGCGTTGCGTCCACGATGGTCTTCGTTGCGCCCGCCTCGATGCCACTCAGTTTGCTGTAGTTGGCCGCCGACATCAGGCCATCGCGCGTGCTGGTCGCGGGCAGCGTGACCCCGCTCAGCTGCTCAAAACGGCGCGCAATAATGCCGTTCTCCACGGCGTTTTTGGACTCGGTGTCCAGCGCGTCATCGACAGGGAAGATGGATTCTTTGGTGCGCAGCGCATAGGCTCCGTCCACGACCTGAATCAGCATCGTATCGTTTTTGACACTGACCGGGGGCAGGGAACCGCGGCTGTCGATGTACTTCATGACCACCTTGTTCTGCACAGGGTTGGTAGATGTGTCAGACATGGCGTCGTCGACGATGGTCTTGGTCGCGCCGTCCTCCACTCCGTCCAGTTTGACCTTATCCGCGCTCGACATCAGGCCGTTGGCGGACGTGGTCGCCGCCGCCGTGCCCGCTTTCGCGTTCAGCGCCGCCGTCACGGTCTTGTTCATGATCGCTGCCGTGGACACCGGCGACAGCGTGTCGTCCACGTCCACATCCTTGGCGTGCGCCTCAACGGTGTCGAGCTTGCGCTTATCCGCCGCCGACATCAGGCCGTCGGATTTCTGCGTTGCGGCCGCTTTGTCCGCCTTCGCGTTCCAGGCTGCCATTTTTCCCGCCGTGATGCCGTCAAGCACCGCAAGATTTTTGTGCGTGTGCCGTGCCTTGGTGTTGGCGGCGATCTCTTTGACCAGCCCCGGCGTTGAGGCTGTGGCACCGTTCGTGCGCTGGTACCACTTGGCGTATTCGTCGAGCGCGGCGTTAAAGAGCATCATGCTGTCGGCGTAGTGCGCCGTCTCATGCGCGGCATAGTCGCACATGGCGATGACGTAGTACACGTACAGCCGGTCAAACGGTGCGGGCACGAGCAGCTTGGTGCTGCGGTCGGTGTCCGCGTCGTAGGTGATGCACTGTTCGGGTGCCGTGCCGAGGATGCGCGTCTGGATCATGCTCTCGCACTCGTTGAGCCACAGGAGCTTTGCCGTCTCGTCCCATGCGTTCGGGCAGATGGCGTCGATGCGCGTGAGCGCCTGCTGAAGCGTCGCCATGGTCAGAGCCCCAGCGCGCCGCTCTCGGCGGCAAAGCGGGCGGTCTCGCGCTCGATGAGCGCGCCGGTGCGCGCGTCCTGCGCCTCACCCTGGGCGAGCACGAGCGCGAAGCGGCGCGGGATGGTCACGTCCTCGCCGCGCGGGATGCGCACGGTCTCGCCGTTGACGGTCACGAGTTTGTCCTCCTTGTAGCTGCCGTTGTCGCGGAACAGACGCACGGTCACGGGTTCGCTCAGCCAGGCCTCAGCGGCGGCGCGGTCGGTCTTTTTTCTGGTTGCCATAGTATATTCCTCCTTGTGTGCATGGGTGCCTCCCGCCGCGCGGGCGGGAGGCACGAGGTAGATTTCTTACTCGGTGTAGGTGCTGCAGGTCTCGATGCGGCGGATAGCACTGTCGTCGAGACGCACGGCGACCTTCGTGGCCTTCCAGCCGACGCTCGCGCGCTGGTTGAGCGGGTCGCCCGTACCGGCGGAGCCGAGCTGCTTGACGATGTGCTCGAGGCCGCCGCCGGTGATCTCGGTCGTGCCGTAGCCGTCGGCGCCGAGCACGAGCGTGACGTACACGTCGCGGCCCTGCGCGCCGGCCTCACCGGGGTAGATGATGGCGTTGTCCTCGGCCGTGACGGCGGCGTCCACGGTCATGGAGTTCGCGGTGTTGGCCGTGACGGTCACGCATGCGTTGCCGATGAGCACCTGACGGCCGACGAGCGCGCCGGACTTGACCGTGCCGCCGTCGAACGTGACGGTGGTCTTACCGCTGACCGCACCGTTGACGAGCAGGGTGCGGCTGTCGCTGGCAAGATCCTCTGCGTGGAAGATCTTTGCCTCCGTGCTCTCGACGAAGCGGCAGCCCTCGATCTTGCCGATCTCGCCCTCGTACATGTGCTCGGTGTCCACGTACTGGTGCGGGGCGAGCCACTTCGGGTCGTTCATAAGGTCATAGGCCACGTCGGGGTGAATGATGACCGGGAACGCACCGTCAATGCGGCGGCAGTTGGCGTTTTTGAGCGCGCGCACGGCGCGGCGGATGCAGTCGACGGTCAGGTAGTTGTTGTCGGCGGCGCTGGCATTGCCGCCCTGCAGCAGATAGCGGGCGGATACGCTCTCATCGGCGTACTGCACGTTGTCGCCGCCGACAAGCACCTCGCGGGTGATCGTGTCGAGCGTGCGGCCGGCCTGCGCGCCGAGGAGCTTCGTGGCCATGGTGAGGTTGTTGTCGATAGCGGTCAGCAGCAGCAGGTCACTCATCTGGATGTAGCCGCCGTACTGACGCACAGCCGCCTCAACGGTGGTCATGCTCAGGCTCTGGCCGTCGGGGGTCACGCCCTCGGTCAGGGCGGTCAGCGCCTTGCCGAGCGGGGCAAAGCGGCGGAACTGGATCGTCTTGCCGCCGTTTGCGGGGATGGGGTGCTTCTGCGCGAACTGGTCGTGCACGAGCTCGGGCTCGGCCGCGTCGATGAGGTAGTCCGAGTAGAAG
>OGDY01004153.1_pt1 | contig 10261 bp, 8 predicted proteins | sample 1570341 | NCBI WGS metagenome assembly OGDY01 (sample SAMEA2581972, study PRJEB24529) | metagenome | biome: Human gut stool | place: China | collected 2011 | reverse complement strand
GAAGGCTTTGGCTGCCGGAGGCTATAGTGTAATGATCGGTTCGCTGGTTGCCGGAACGGAAGAATCTCCGGGTGATACGATTATCTTCAATGGACGTAAATTCAAGTCGTACCGTGGTATGGGCTCGTTGGAAGCAATGGAAAATGGTTCAAAGGACCGTTATTTCCAGAGCGGAACTAATGACGTGAAGAAGTTGGTGCCCGAAGGTATTGCTGCTCGTGTACCTTATAAAGGAACTTTGTATGAAGTAATCTTCCAGTTGGTAGGTGGTCTGCGTGCTGGTATGGGTTACTGTGGTGCAGGCAATATTGAGCAGTTGCACGATGCTAAGTTTACCCGTATTACCAATGCAGGTGTACTCGAAAGTCATCCGCACGATGTATCGATTACAAGCGAGGCTCCGAATTACAGTCGTCCCGAATAAAAGTATAGGCAAGTTAGATAAGAATACCCGGAAAGGAGCAGTTTCTTTCCGGGTATTTTAGTTTCTGAAAATACATGGTCTGTTCGGCATAAGCAGATGGTCTGTTTGAGGTAGACAGACCGTCTGTTTGAGGCAGACAGATGATGTGTTTAAAGAAAGCCGTTGAAGACAAACAATATAAAAGATGTTTTCCCGTTATTACATTGTTCTTTTTCAAAAGAAGATAGTTATGATAAGAAGTGGATTGACAATAATTTTCCTATGTCTGGGATTGACAGTTTTTGCTCAGCAAGATCCTATGCTGATGCGTATTAACGGGAAAGATATTCTCCGTTCGGAGTTTGAATATATCTATAATAAGAATAATGCTCTTTCTGGTATAGAGCAGAAAACATTGAACGAATATGTTGATTTGTTTGTAAACTTTAAGTTGAAGGTTGCCGCAGCTGAGGCTATGGGATTGGATACTACCCGTGCTTTCCGTGAAGAACTGGAAGGTTATCGTCGTCAGTTGGCAAAGACTTATTTAACAGATGAAACTGTATCAGAACTTGCCGCTCGGCAAATATATGACAAGATGAAAGCCAATCAGCGTGCGGGACAAGTACGGGTTAGTCATATCTTTAAATCCCTGCCTCAGACAGCTACCAGTCATTTGCTCCGTACTACTGAAACCCGCATGGATTCTCTTTATACTGCATTGCAGAACGGACAAGCGGATTTTGATGCTTGCGTACGTAACTTTTCTGACGAAAAGAAGTCTTTCTGGGTAAGTTGGCTACAGATGCCGGCTGAATTTGAAGATACGGTCTTTAAAATGAAACCGGGTGAAATATCCCGTCCTTTCTTCACTCCGCAGGGTATTCATATTGTCAAGGTGCTTGAACGGAAAGATATTTTGCCTTTCGAGGATGTGAAAGATGAAATTATCCGTCGCCAGACCCGTCGTCATGGAATGGATAAGGGAACAGAATCTTTGGTGGAGAAGTTGAAAAAAGAGTATCAATACACACCGGATAAAGTGGGAATGGATGAATTGTTGGCAAAAGGGCAGACTGAAAAGAAACTTTTTACTCTTGGTGGCAGAGAATATACGGGGCAAATGTTTGCAAATTTTGCTATTGCCCATCCTCAGGGGATACAACGTCAGTTGAAAGGGTTTATCATGAAGTCTGTACTCGACTATGAATACAGTCGTTTGGAACAGAAGTATCCGGAGTTTCGTATGCTTATGCAAGAGTATCGTGATGGTATGTTGTTGTTTGAAATCAGTAATCGGGAAATATGGGAACGCGTGCCTTCGGATGAGGTGGGAATGGCTGCTTACTTTGATAAACATCGTTCTGATTACCATTGGAAAAATCCTCATTATAAAGGGATTGTGATACATTCTGCAACAAAACGAATAGGGAAACAAGTTCGTAAGCTTTTAAAATCTTTGCCGGAAGAAGAGTGGCAGGATGCCATCCGGTTGACATTTAATGCAAAAAAACAGCAAGTACAGGCCGAACAAGGATTATTTGCCCTTGGAGACAATATCTATGTAGATGATGAAATATTCAAAAAAGAGAAGGCTGAACCTATACCGTCATTTCCTTTTACCACTTTTCTGGGTGAGAAAATAAAGGGTCCTGAGAGTTATCAAGAGGTGCGTGGACTGCTTGCCGGTGATTATCAAAATTACCTGGAGGAGCGTTGGGTAGCACGATTACGGGCAGCTTCTAAGGTTGAAATAAACCAAGAGGTTTTAAAAACCGTTAATAAGCACTGATGCAACCGATTAAACCGCTATCTTCGTAGCTTGAAATAAAGTAAATATCAATCGGTAATGCGAATAATCTTTCTGGGAATCCTATCCATCCTTTTCTGTGTGGCTTGTAGCGAGCAGCACGACCATAAAGGTAAGACGCCATTGGTGGAGCTGGACGGCAATTTCCTTTACCAGGAAGATTTGCAATCTGCACTTCCGGCAAGATTGTCGAAAGATGATAGCTTGCTGTTTGCTGAACATTATATTCGCAACTGGGTGGAAGATATCTTGCTGTACGAGAAAGCTCAAAGTAATATTCCTGATAATGGGGAAATAGAAAAATTAGTGGAGAACTATCGCAAGGCATTGATAATGCACACTTATCAACAAGCGTTGATTCATCAAAGGCTCTCGAATGAGATATCAGAAGGGGAGTTGACGGATTATTATGAAAAGAATAAAGAACTATTCAGATTGGAACGCCCGCTTATGCAAGGGTTGTTCATTAAAGTACCTCTCACTGCACCGGAACTAAACAAAGTACGTCGTTGGTATAAGACTCCTACGCAAGATGCAGTGGAGCATTTGGAGAAGTATAGTTTGCAGAATGCTGTAAAGTATGAATACTTTTATGACAAATGGGTACCGATGGCGGATGTGTTAGATCTGATACCGCTGAAAGTTCCGGAGGTAGAGGATTATGTGAATAAGAACCGTCATATCGAACTGAAAGATACGGCGTTTCATTATTTTCTGAATGTGAGCGATTTCCGCACGGTGGGCCAACAGGAACCATATGAGTTTGCCCGTCCTAAAGTAAAAGATATGGTGTTGAATCTGAAACAAGTAGAATTTATGAGAGCTGTGAAAGATGACTTGTATCAGCAGGCGGTGAAAAGAGATAAGATTAAATATAATTAGTTTAGATACACAGAATGAAGAATTTTATGAACTTTAAGTTTGTCGTTTTATGTGCCTTGGCGCTGATGACCGGTTCTGCCGTTTATGGACAAGACAACGTGATTGACGAGGTAGTTTGGGTAGTGGGCGACGAGGCTATATTGAAGTCTGAAGTGGAAGAAGCACGTATGAGTGCTGCTTACGAAGGACGCAAGTTTGACGGCGATCCTTACTGCGTGATTCCGGAAGAAATAGCTGTGCAGAAGCTGTTTTTGCATCAGGCTGCTCTCGATAGTATCGAAGTACCTGAAAGTGAAGTTATCCAGCGTGTGGACTATATGACGAATATGTATATCGCCAATATCGGTTCGCGTGAAAAAATGGAAGAATACTTCAATAAGACATCCAGTCAGATTCGTGAGACTTTACGTGAAAATGCACGCGAAGGTCTGAAGGTGCAGAAGATGCAGCAGAAACTGGTGGGAGAGATTAAGATTACTCCGGCAGAAGTACGTCGTTACTTCAAAGATCTGCCACAGGATAGTATCCCTTATATCCCTACCCAGGTAGAGGTGCAAATCATCACACAGCAACCGAAGATCCCTTTGGAAGAGATTGAAGATGTAAAAAGAAGACTGCGTGAATATACGGAGCGTGTGAATAAGGGGGAAAGCTTTTCAATGTTAGCACGTTTGTATTCTGACGACCGCGGTACGGCTATCAATGGTGGTGAAATGCCATTTACAGGACGTGGATATTTGGACCCCGCATTTGCCAATGTGGCTTTTAATTTGCAAGTTGATGGAAAAACGTGGTGACCGAATCAAGGTGCGTCATATTTTGCTGAAGCCTCATGTACCGGAAGAAGCGTTGATGGCAGGTACTGCCCGTCTGGATTCTATTGCAGATGATATCCGTAATGGTAAGTTCTCTTTTGAGGAAGCTGCTTCTGTACTTTCGCAGGATAAAGATACACGCAACAACCATGGTTTGTTGCCTAATCCTAACAATAATACTTCCAAGTTTGAGATGCAGGAACTTCCGCCCGAGATTGCCAAAGTGGTAGATAATATGAAAGTAGGAGAAATCTCCACAGCATTTACTATGATTCCGCAAAAGACCGGTAAAGAAGAATGTGTGATCGTGAAACTGAAAAGCCGCATCAACGGCCACAAAGCTACAATTTCAGAAGACTATCAGAATCTGAAAGAAATCGTTTTGGAAAAACGTCGTGATGAAATGCTGGATAAGTGGATTCGTGAAAAGCAGAAGCATACGTACGTACGTATCAACGATAACTGGAAGAACTGTACATTTAAGTATCCGGGTTGGGTTAAAGACTGATTCCGGGTGATACATTGATTCTTTTTGTATGCAGAAAAAAAATACAAGAACTAATTTTCTGAACAGGCATAGATTCCTTCTCGCAGGTCTTCTATGCCTGTTTGGTGTCTGTTTACTGAGCGCTCAGGATAAGAAAAAAGAACCGGAAAAGAAGAAAACCCGGGTCGATTTGCTTCATGCTGAAGAGGCACAGGCGGACAAAGTGTTGCATCCGGATATCCAGATACTGATCCGGTCGGTGAAGTTGCGTCACGATAGCATGTATATGTATTGTGACAGTGCGTTGATCTACGAAAAGACAAATTCGGTAGAAGCGTTTGGTAATGTTCGTATGGAGCAGGGGGATACGCTTTTTATCTATGGCGATTATCTGTATTATGACGGTATGTCGCAGTTGGCAATGCTTCGTGAAAATGTCCGTATGATCAACCGAAATACTACCTTGACAACTGATAGTTTGAACTACGACCGTTTGTATAATCTGGGTTACTACTTTGAGGGCGGTACATTGACTGATGAAGAGAATGTACTGACGTCTGAGTGGGGGGAATATAGTCCGGCAACGAAAATATCTGTATTCAACCATGATGTGAAGTTGGTGAATCCGAAATTCATATTGACTTCGGATACCTTGAAATATAGCACTGCAACTAAGATAGCCACGATTCTGGGGCCTTCGGATATCGTGAGTGATAATAACCATATCTACTCTGAACGAGGATTTTATAATACTACTACTGAACAAGCTGAACTGCTGGATCGCTCCGTGTTAACTAACGAAGGTAAGAAGTTGACAGGTGACAGCATTTTCTACGATCGTGTATTAGGATACGGTGAAGCATTTGAAAATGTGCAGATGAATGATACTATCAACAAAAACATGTTGACAGGTAACTATTGTTTCTATAATGAAATAACGGGAAGCGCTCTCGCTACTCAGCGTGCTGTCGCTATTGATTATTCACAAGGTGACAGTTTGTTTATGCATGGTGATACGTTACGGTTGATTACTTATAATATAAATACGGATTCCATGTATCGTGAAATGCGTGTTTATCATAAAGTCCGTGCTTACCGTACCGATGTACAGGCTGTGTGCGACTCTTTGGTTTATAATTCAAAAGATTCTTGCATGACGATGTATACTGATCCTATTTTGTGGCACGGTGCGCAACAGGTATTAGGTGAGGAGATCAAGGCATATATGAATGACAGCACTATAGACTGGGTACATATCATTAACCAGGCTTTTACCATAGAACAGAAAGACTCTGTCCATTATAATCAGGTGTCGGGTAAAGAGATGAAAGGATTCTTTGTAGCAGGAGACATGCGTCAGGTTGACGTGAACGGTAATGTGCTGGTTATCTTTTATCCGGTAGAAGAGAGAGATAGTAGTTTGATAGGACTGAATTATGCCGAAGGTAGCTTCTTGCGTATGTTGCTGAAGGATAGACGTATGGAGAAAGGTGCTTTTATTGGTAAAGCTAACGGTACGATGTATCCGATGGATCAGATTCCTGCGGAGAAATACAAATTGCCTACCTTTGCCTGGTTCGATTATATTCGTCCGCGAAATAAGGAAGATATATTTGAATGGAGGGGAAAGAAGGCTGGTCAGCAAATGCAGAAATCAGACCGGAAACCTTTAACTTCACCAAGGAATATGAATATTAAACGAAATAAATAAACGCTATGGGAATGTTCACTATGAGAAAGCCGCGCGGCTTTAACCATCCATACATATATGTGGATGAGCGGAAAGAGAAGTTGGCGAAAATGGAAGAGAGCGCCAAGCGTGATTTGGGGATGTTACCTGAAAAAGAGTTTTCACCGGAAGATATCCGGGGGAAATTTGTAGAAGGAACTACTCACTTGAAGCGACGCAAAGAAAGCGGACGTAAACCGGTACATCTGGGGGTGATATTGGTTATTATTGCCTTGCTGATATACTTGTGGTATGCAATAAGTACCGGAATTATTTAATTTAATTACGAATTACAAATTACGAATTACAATGTGGCATCATGTAATCTGTTGTTATTCGTTATTTGTAATTCATAATTCATAATTCATAATTTGTAATTATAATGAGCGACATTATTCATTTGCTGCCCGATTCGGTTGCCAATCAGATTGCTGCCGGAGAGGTGATTCAGCGTCCGGCATCTGTGATAAAGGAATTGGTAGAAAATGCGATTGATGCCGAAGCACAAGAAATACACGTATTAGTGACGGATGCAGGAAAAACCTGTATTCAGGTGATTGATGATGGAAAAGGTATGTCCGAAACGGATGCTCGCCTTGCCTTTGAACGCCATGCCACTTCTAAGATAAAAGAAGCAGCCGATTTGTTTGCTTTACGTACGATGGGATTTCGTGGCGAGGCATTGGCCTCTGTGGCTGCGGTAGCAGAAGTAGAATTGAAAACCCGTACGGCAAATGAAGAATTGGGCACACGGATTGTGATAGCTGGTTCTAAAGTAGAAAGTCAGGAAGCGGTATCCTGCCCTAAAGGAAGTAACTTCTCCATTAAAAACTTATTCTTTAATATTCCTGCCCGTCGTAAATTCCTGAAAGCGAATTCTACGGAACTTAGCAATATCCTTACAGAATTTGAACGCATCGCTTTGGTACATCCCGAAGTGGCATTCTATCTATATAGCAATGATACCGAACTGTTTAATTTGCCGGTTATGCCGCTTCGGCAACGTATTCTTGCTGTGTTTGGCAAAAAGCTGAACCAGTATTTGCTATCGGTGGATGTGGATACCACCATGGTGAAGGTATCGGGCTTTGTAGCCAAGCCGGAGACGGCACGAAAGAAAGGTGCTCATCAGTACTTCTTTGTGAATGGCCGTTATATGCGTCATCCATATTTCCATAAAGCAGTGATGGATGCTTATGAACAGCTGATTCCGGCTGGTGAGCAGATCTCTTACTTTATCTATTTTGAGGTAGATCCGGCAAATATAGATGTGAATATACATCCTACAAAGACGGAAATCAAATTTGAAAATGAACAAGCGATTTGGCAGATACTTTCTGCGTCTGTTAAAGAATCATTGGGCAAGTTTAATGCCATACCGTCTATCGATTTTGATACCGAAGGTATGCCTGATATTCCGGCATTTGATCAGACACGCCCGATAGAACCGCCGAAAGTGCATTATAATTCAGACTTCAATCCGTTTAAAACTTCTTCTGCCTCTTCTTATAGCGGTGGCAACTATTCTCGTCCGAAAGTAGACTGGGAAGGATTGTACGATGGGCTGGAAAAAGCCAGCAAAATGAATGCTCCGATGGAAGAAGAACCGTTTGTAGATGAAACAGATTGGGCTTCTGCATCGGTATCGACTGATATGTCTGAAGAACGTACACCATATATACCGGAAACGCAGGCTTCTTCTTCCTTATCTGCACCGTTGTATGCTAATGAGCCGGCAGTGGAAAAGGGAGCGCAGCATTTCCAATTCAAGGGACGTTTTATTCTGACTTCGGTGAAGTCCGGCTTGATGTTGATAGACCAACACCGGGCACATATCCGGGTATTGTTTGAACGCTATATGAATCAGATCAGTCAGAAGCAGGGAGTGTCTCAGGGCGTCCTGTTTCCGGAAATCGTACAGTTGCCGGCTTCGGAAGCTGCTGTGTTGGAAAGCATTATGGAAGACTTCTCGGCAGTTGGATTTGAATTAACCCCGTTGGGCGGTGGCAGTTATGCTATCAATGGTATTCCATCTGGCATTGAGGGACTGAATCCTGTGGAACTGGTACGTAATATGGTACATACAGCCATGGAAAAGGGAAGTGATGTAAAAGAAGAAGTGCAAACCATATTGGCTTTGACGCTGGCAAAGGCTGCGGCAATCGTTTATGGGCAAGTGCTGAGCAATGAAGAAATGGTTAATTTGGTAGATAGTCTGTTTGCTTGCCCTACTCCAAACTATACACCGGATGGGCGTACCGTATTGTCAACTATTAAAGAAGAGGATATTGAGAAATTATTCTCGCGATAAAGATTAAAGGTAATAACAAAAAATAATCTCTTTCAAAAACCTTTTAGTGGGGATGGTGTTATTTAGTCAGTTATAATAATGAATTTAAATTAACCACTTAACTATTTAGGTATATGAAAAAGATTCTAATGTTGCTGGCTTTGGCCGGTCTGACTTCTGCCGCCTGGGCGCAGAACAGTACAAGTGAAGTTGTAGAGTATGAAGTAATCCAGGTACAGGATAAGTATCAGGTGATAACGAATCCTTTCTGGAGCAATTGGTTCTTCTCTATTGGCGGTGGTGCCGAAGCTACATTTGGTGATAACGATTCAGCCGGAAGTTTTGGCAAACGTATTAGTCCGACACTGAATGTTTCCGTCGGTAAATGGTTTACCCCTGGTTTAGGATTGCGTTTGCAATATAGCGGTCTTCAAGCAAGAGGTTTCACATATGATGCAGGAGCAGATTATGTAAAAGGCACTCAGATGAAAGACGGTTATTATAAACAGCGTTTTGATTATATGAACCTCCATGCTGATGTGATGTTCAATCTGAATGCGCTTTTCGGTGGTTACAATCAGCATCGTGTTTATGAAATTATTCCTTATGTCGGTGCCGGTTTTACCCACAACTATTCAAAACCTCATCGCGAGGCATTGTCTGTGAATGCAGGTATCATCAATAAATTCCGTATTTCGAATGCATTCGATATTAATCTGGAATTAAGTGCAATGGGCGTTGAAGATAAATTCGATGGTGAAGTTGGTGGCGATCATGGATATGATGGCGTACTGAGTGCTACAGTCGGTTTGACTTACCGTTTCCCTGCCCGTGGTTTCCGTCGTCCGATGCCGCAGTTGATTTCTCAAATCGAGTTGGCTGCTATGCAAGATAAGTTGGCCGCAATGGGTGCGCAGAATGCACAGTTGAAGAATGCTTTGATACAGGCTCAAAACCAACCGGTAGCCGAAGTTACAGAAACAGAAGTAATCGTTCCGGATCCGGATATCGCACCGCGTACTGTATTCTTCACAATCGGTTCTGCTGAACTGTCTCCGCGTGAAATCATGAACCTGTCATATCTGGCAGAACAGATGAAGCAGTTCCCGAATGCAACTTACACCGTGAATGGTTATGCAGACTCTGCAACCGGTACTCCGGCATTCAACAAAGAGTTGAGTTTGAAACGTGCACAAGCTGTTAAAGATGCACTGGTTAAGAATTACGGTATTGCTGCCGACCGCTTGAATATTGAAGCCGGTGGTGGTGTAGACAAATTTGGTCAGCCAATTCTGAACCGTGTGGTATTAGTGAAATCTGCCAATTAATAGTTCTTTCATAAGCAAGGAAACGCCCTGCCTTCTCGTTAATCTATGGGAGGCAGGGCGTTTCTCTATTTGATAATAGTGCGGGAATTATTCTGCACTGAATTTCTTCACCTGTTCAGCTATCAGTTCCGCATCGTCGAAATAGTTTATCTTCATCGCTTTGCGTACATCGTCCAGTGTGGCAGCAGCAACTTCGCGTGCCGCATCACAGCCTTTCTTCAGCATCTCATAGATGGCAGGTATATCTTTCTCAAACTCTTTACGGCGGTTGCGAATCGGTTCCAGTGTCTCCTGCATGATGGAGTTCAGGAATCCTTTCACCTTCATATCACCCAGACCGCCACGTTGATAATGCGCTTTCAGTTCATCGAGATTCGGATAGTCGGGCAGGTAAAGACCGAAGTGTTCGGGACGGCAGAAGGCATCCAGATAAGTGAAGACAGGATTGCCCTCTACTTTACCCGGGTCTTGTACACGCAAGTGATCGGGATCGGTGTACATGCTCTTCACTTTTTTC
>OGDY01004151.1_pt1 | contig 10271 bp, 8 predicted proteins | sample 1570341 | NCBI WGS metagenome assembly OGDY01 (sample SAMEA2581972, study PRJEB24529) | metagenome | biome: Human gut stool | place: China | collected 2011 | reverse complement strand
TCAAAAGTATCCATTACTTGAGCTGGCTCCCCAGGTTCTAATGTTTCTGTTTCATCTATGGCTATATGTTCTGTTCTTCCTATTTCTCCCGGTAAACCTCTAGGTCCAATATCTCCCTTATCTCCTTTTTCTCCTTTTGGTATTTTAAAATCCAATATAACATCTGTAGGTGTTCCAACATTAGTAACTTGTGCTTCTATATCAGGTTCTAGTGTCTCTGTCTTACCTATTTTAATAGTTGATGGTCCCTGTTCTCCTCTTTCACCTTTTATTCCCTGAGGCCCAATATCTCCTTTTTCTCCTTTTATTCCTTGAATTCCTGGTATTCCTTGTTCACCTTTGTCACCCTTCATACCTCTAGGTATTTCAAAATTTAGTATAACATCATCTTTAGTACCCACATTGCTAACATTAGCTTCCAATCCTTCATCAATAGTTGTTGTTAACCCTACATTTATTGTTGCAGGACCAACATCACCTCTTTCTCCTTTACTTCCTTTAGGACCTGTTGGACCCTGGATATAACAAAATTTATATTTTTTTTGTTCATCCTCTATTCTTTTCTTAATTCTTTCATAGTCATCACAATTACAATTATTATCCACCCTTAATCCTCCTTTTCTTGTAATATGATTTTTCTTATTAATCAATTTTCATTATATTTAAATAAGAAACAGTTTCATCACCGGGTGTAAGTGTGACAGTAGCCGATGATGAAACGCCTAAATCAACAATATCATCTTTATCTAAATTTACAATTATACTACCAACAAAAGCAATATATTCTTGACTACTTGCTTTTCTAGTAATTTTTGTACCTGCTATAGTTACATTACCTTTTCTCGCTTCAACTGATATATCAGCAGTAGCCGATGATACCGCTGAAAAAAAATAATCTATCTTATATATACCATCATTTTGAATTTTAATTGAATTTGTAAATGAAGTATCCACATTTTTATTTTGTGAAGTTTTACCTAATTCAACTTGATTTGGAACATTTGGCGTCAAAGAATAAGAATTTCCATTATCTTCATAAATACTTGCATAAGCATCAAGTAAAGCAGAACCACTAGGTCCTTGCGGACCAATAGGTCCCATTTCTCCTCGCAGACCTATATCTCCTTTATCACCTTTAGGAATAAGAAAAGTCAAATTATGAGTATTCCCATCAAAATTGTCTTTTACTTCAGCAACCTTTCCTGAATCTATTGTCTCAGTATTAGTAACAACAATCCTTTCACTTTTTCCATCCTCTCCTTTAGGTCCCTGTATTCCCGGAATTCCTTGAAGTCCTTGAATTCCCTGAACGCCTTGAATACCTTGTGTTCCCTTTTCTCCTTGAGGTCCTTGTTTTCCATCTGCACCATCAAAACCTTGAGGTATATAAAAATCCAAAGTGTGAATATTTCCAATTTGAGTATCTACTACTTTTGCTCTAGCATTAGCATCCAACGTCTGTGTCTTACCAATAACAATTTTATCTCCTGAAACTCCATCCATTCCTCTAGGTATTTTAAACTTTAAAATAGCATTCTTGTTAGTACCAATATTCTCAACCATCGCTTCGGTATTAGGTTCACCAGTTACTGTATCACTAACTTCAATTGTAGCAGCACCATCTTCACCCTTCGGTCCCTGCTCACCAGGATCCCCCTTTTCCCCTTTGGGTCCTTGTATATAATAGTACTTGCATCTTTTATTTTCCTCTTCTATCTTCTTTTTTATTCTTTCATAGTCATTATCACAAATACAATTATTCATAAGCACTTTCCCTTCTATTAAATTATATATATATCATAATTCCTTTATTATAATTTATGTTATATATAGAAATTTGTATAAACATTTATAATCAAAAAAGAAAAAAAGAGTAATTATACTCCGTATCTATTTTACTTAACACCATTTATTACTCCTCAATTTTGAAATATACATTTGTAAAATACTCTTCATTTGCTTCTAAAAAGTTGTTAGAAAGATCAAGTAATGGACCCTTATCATTTGAATAAGTAATGACAGTTCTTAACGCTTCTCCATTGTTAGCATTTCCAGTATAAATAAGTTGTGGTTCTTTTGTTAACACAATATCAGCATCGTCAAATGTTTTAAATATTAAAGCATCTCTTAAAACATAACCATGTTGTGATGTTAATGGTCCACTTATTGAAGCGTATACTTTCCAATTAGAACTATTTATCCTACTATCAACTATTTTAAGTAATAAATTCTTATTTTTAGCTAAAATAAGATGATTACTAGAAATAGATATTAAAGAAAAAACTATTGTTGTCTCTGTTTCCATCAAAGATAATTCCCCACTATAAGGTACTATTATTTTTCTTGTTTCATAAATAAAACTACTTGGAATATTAGAGATTATTTCTATTTCAGTGTTATCTGAAATAAGACTAGTAGGTATATGTTCAAACAATCCCTCACCATTTGCACTAACTATTTCTAAAACATCATTATATTTTATTAGTACTTCCGCAAAACTAGCCGTATGCCCACTTATTTTATTTTTTGTACTACTAATGGCATGTATATTAGTGATTATATTACCAATTGAGAATTGTTTCTTAGAATGAAATGAAAAATTACTTAATTCAAATAATTTGTTTAACTCATCTTCTGTAAGATTATGATTAGTAATAGTTGTTTCTTTAGATGTTAAAGTCCCTTCAAATTTTACTAATTCTTTTTCTTTATACCAATAATAATCTGGTAAATCGTATATACCTCCAGCATTTACTAAAGATGTTGAATTATTCCACATATTAATTCTGCTACAACTAATCTTAAATATTAATGGATTATTAGTATAAATAACATTAGCATTCTTAGTATATATAGCTACCACCTTGGGATTATTCAAAATTAATTGTTGATTATTTCCTTTAAAGTGAATATTATAATTATCACTTGGTGTATTATCAAAGGAATTAATAAGCTGTAATTTAGCGCCTTCTTTCATAATAAAATTCCCAAATACTGACCACATTGGTATTCTTTGATGTTTGTTCTCTATAAATTTTAAACTAGCTCTTTCTTCAATCAATACATTATTAGCACCATGAGTAGTATAAGCTGCAAAACCATTACCAGTCGTTAAATCAACTTCTGTATCATGTAAAATAGTAAAATTAAGTTTATTGGTTCCATTCATAAAAGCTTGGGTAGGTGTTGTCAAACTAACCTTACTTTTACATAAAAATATTACCGAAGGATTTATGGTGTCATTTCGAAAATAAAATAATTGAGTAGAAGTGGAACCACTTGATATAGTAGTATTACCGCCAAGAATAACTCTATCAGAATCACAAACTTCTTGTGGATCAACATTATTAGTTGTTTCAATTGTAATAGTTGAATCTATTATTTTAGTAGTGCCATAAGGATTATATGACAATTCAGTTCCATTAAATTTAATATTTTCATATGTTACAACTACATCAGAATAGTTTCTATCTAACGGAACATAAACTACACCATAAGTATTAGTACTCTCAATATCCATATTTTTTATTATTACTTCCTTATTATTTTCACTAACTATAATCGTATCAGATATATCAGTACTATTTATCCCTGTAAGTTTATATCTAAAACCTTCATAAGTTCCATCTATTGTAACTTTTATTTTGTTTTCATTTATAGAAATTCCATTATCTAAAACTATACTATTACCTAAATATATATAATCATAACCATTATCCATCTTTAAAACATTACTCAATTCTTCACTTGTAAACACCTGAACTCTTTTATTATTTATTATTTTCATCAAACACCTTATCCTTAAACTTGTTTTATTCCTAAATAATCGATAACAATAGTTAATAATGAATTAGTAAAATAAGAAGATGACATAATATTATTTAAATCTGGAGCTTTTAAATAAATTGTCTTACTGCCTAAATTAGTAAGTTCATATAAATTGTTGGTATTAGTTACTGCCACAATACCATGCCCAAGAATTTGCGTTCCCAACTCACTATTTACCCACTTGCTTGCTCCTACATAAATTAAGTCTGTATCTTTTTGCTTAAATCCCAAAGTTATAAAATCTGTATCTGGATTAAACTTATTACTCTCATTTTTTATAGTTGCTGATACAACAAAAGATACTTTATAATATCCAGGAACATTAAACTTAATAGTATTATCAGTATTTAGTGACACTAAATCAGTAACATCAAGTTCTTTTCTAGTCACTAATAAATTAGTATTTCTCGGAATCTCTATTCCATCTTTATTATTACCATCATTAAAAGTAACCAAATAAGCTGAACGTAATACCGTTGGTCCATCTTCCCCTTTTTCTCCCTTTGGTCCAATATCACCTTTAGGTCCTGTTGGTCCAGCTATTCTTCCAACATTATTCCACTTGCCATCATTTTCTGTCCAAACGTATAAATCACCATTTACTAAATACGAATCATTAACATTACCTGTAGGATGATTTTTTATTAACTCTTCATAAGTTTTATATTCCCCTAGAATCGAAACACTCTTACCAGGTATTCCCTGTGGACCTATTTCACCTTGTGGTCCTTGAATACCAGGTATTCCCTGTGGACCTTGTGGTCCTGTGGGCCCAGGACAATTTTTAGGCCTACACCTTTGATCACGTTTTATTTTTTCCATAATTTTTTCATAATTATTCACGTTTATTCCTCCTCAATATAAATTATGAAAAAATAATAAAGAAGTAAATTATTTTTATCTAGACTGTGAACAAAATATAAATTTATAATTTAACTTAAGAACTCATGATTTTTTATTTTCTTTTTCATCTATAAGTTTTATTTCTTCAAATATCTTTTCAATATATTCTTTTATTTTATTCATATTTAACACCCTCACTTATATAATTCCACAAAACTTTTTTATTTCCTTTTAATATCAAAAAAATCATAGAAAATTATTTCTATGATTCTCAGAGTGTCAACAAAGTAAAGACACTCTTAATAAAACTAAAGTCTTATCCATTTAATTCTGTTAATTCTTGATTTAATGTTTGAAATTTATTATTAATTTTATTTGTCTCAGCTTTTTCTAAAGTATACCATCCTTTTTTAAACATTAATTCATATACTTCTCTTTGCATCTTAGAATATTCTTCAAACATATTTTTATATTCTTGATATAAGTGTTCATTACTTGCTTCTGTAAGTCCAACTACATAATTTTTATTTAATTCTTTTAATGTACTGAGTAAACAATTAATATAATCCTTATCATTTAAATTTTTCCCAGATGGAACATTTACCTTTGAATTTTTAATTTCACTATTATTCATTAGATCCTCCATTATTTAAAATATTTAACACCATATTCATATCATTATAAAATATATTGCTAGCACGTACTAAAATATCTTTTATTTCTACATCTTCTACATTATTACTAGCATTATATGAAGATTTATACGCTCCATAATTCCAATTAAACATATCACTTAAATAATCTAAATCTTTACCACTAATAATGTTAGGTACTTCATTATATTCTATATTCATTTTATTCCTCCCATTATATAGTGAAACTATTTAGTTTACTTTATACAAAAAAAGCAGAAAATCTGCTTTTATTTAGTAAATAAATTTTTTACTCTATCCCAAAATGTTGTTTTAGTAGCTTCAACAGTTGTATTATTTTCAACTAATTCTTTTTTCTTACCATCAATAACTAAAATTAATTTAGTTTCACTATCTTCAATAGTATTAGTACTATTAACTGTTTTGTATTCATTACCCAATTTAGTCAAAGCTTTTACTTTTTCACTCATGCTTTTTACATTATTAGTAACTAAATTAGTAAGAACTTTTATACCTTCATAATTGAATTTAGTTATACCATTATTTAATTCATTAATACCATTATCAAGTTCTTCTACTCCACCATATAATTTATTTAAAGCGGTAGTAATTGTTTTTAATGATTCATCTCTTACCGTATTAGCAACTTTGCTGGCTAAAGTTGGAGCAAGTTCTTCTGCTGTTTTTACAGCAGTTTGTTCTGATACTTGTTTTGCAACTTCTTCTGAAACTATTTTAGCAGTAGATGTTGCAGCTGAAGATGCCGAGATAGATGCATATTTTTTAATTAAATTAACTTCATTACAACGACTATCACTTGCAGGAATTACACCTTGAATACATCCTCCTGCCACTTGAACTAAAGCAGGATCTGTCAAACTATTTACATATTCAGTTAAAGCTTTAGTAACAGCTTCCGTTCCAATAGATTGTGCCGTAGAACTACTTGGATTTAACATACCAGAAACAGTAGACCATGCCTCTGTAGCAATACTATTTTTATATTCATCTGTAAATTTACTTTTTACAGTTGATGTTGCCTCACTTTTAATAGTATTTAATTGTTCTTTTGAGAGAACATCGCCAATATTTTTTTGAAGAGCGCTAATAGAATTTTTTAAAGTGGTTTTTAATTCGTTAGATCCATCTTTTAACTTAAGAGAACCATTATTAATTAAATCCATACTTTTTCCAAGCTCATCAGCTTTTTTATAAAGAGTGTCTAATTTATCAAAAGCTTTTAAATCATCATTACTAATTAGTTTTGGAGTAACAACAGAATACATTGATTTAAGTTCAAAATAAGTTGTATCAAAACTAATTGTTATTTGGTTCATATCTTTTAACTCTTGTAAATTTAAACTTTCATATAATCCTGGAGTAGCAAGTGCGGCTATGATACTCTTAGTACCATTAGATGTAACTTTACCATTAGTAACACTTATATTACTATTAGTTTCATTATCTAAAACTGTACCAAACATAACTACAAATGGTGTATATAAAGTTTCTGATTTTCCATTAACACGAACAATATGTTTGTCATTATTTTTATAACTTACTGTAATAGATACTTTACCAGATAATCCTAACATATCATCTAAATTCATTTCTTTTCCATCTAATGAATATTTAATAGAAACATCGATAGGTAAATTATTTTCATATTTACCTTGGTATAAAATATCATTACCTTCTGCATTCCAAACTATTTTATTATTATCAATATTAAACTTTTCATTACCATTAATATTTAAAATATCTTTTAAATCAGTATAATCTTCAATAGTACTTTCTTTTTCACTATTGATTAATTGTTCATTAACATAAACATTTTTTACCTTACCATCTGATTCTAATTTTCCATATACAGTTTCATTTTTAGTTAAAGCATAAACAGGAAAACTAGTTGATAATAGTGTTATAACAAGCATTGAAGCTGTTATTTTTTTTAATGTACTTTTCATATTTTTACTTCCTTTCGTTGTTTTTGTAATTAATTTATCAAAAATAAGTAAGACTGATGGTAATACCATAATTACCACAAGCATACTAACAATCGCACCTCTAGATATTAATGTACATAAACTTCCTACCATTTCTAGTTTTGAATATACACCAACACCAAATGTTGCAGCAAAGAAACAAAGACCACTAATTAAAACTGATTTACCATTATAATTTAAAGTTTTAAGCATTGCTTCTTTTGGTTTTAAATTATCTTTTCTATTTTTCAAATATGATGAAGTAAGTAATATTGCATAATCAATTGTTGCTCCTAATTGAATAGTACCAAGAACAATTGGTGCGACAAATGGTAATGTTACTCCACCAAAGTATGAGAATGACATATTAATAATAATTGCTGACTCAATTGTTAATGTAAGTAAGAATGGTAAAGATAGACTCTTTAAAACAATAAGTAGGATTGCTAAAACGCAGATGATAGATGCGGAATTAACATTTGTAAAATCAGTATCACTTATGTTAATTAAATCTTTCATAAGAGGTCCTTCACCAGCAACAATTATATTTTCATCGTATTTTTTTACAATATTATTAATTGTTTCTATTTGACTATTAAGTTCATCACTAGCAACTTCATATGTTGAATTTAAAAGTAGCATTTCATATTTATCATTTTTAAATGTACTTAATAATTTTGATGGTAACATATTTTCTGTTACACCATATTGTTTTAATTCATCAAATGATAAAACAAAATCAACACCATCAACACCTTTTAATTCATTTACCATATTAACAATATCATTTGTTTTCATTTTGCTATCAACAATAATCATTTCTGGACTAACAATATTATATTTTTCTTTTAATTCTTCATTTGCACTAATACTTTCTAAGGTATCTGGAAGTGATCTATCTATCTTGTAGTATACATCTACTTTTTTATAACCTAGATAAGCTGGTACTAAACAAATCAAGAAAACAATAAAAATTATAATATGATTATTAACAATAAACTTATTAAATTTTGTAAAATTTAAATTTAAACTTTTATGTTTTGTTTTTTCAATAGCCTTATCAAAAATAAGAAGTAAACTTGGGAATAATGTTAAAACAGTAATAACGCCTAATATTACTCCTTTAGCCATTACAATACCTAAATCTTTTCCTAAAGTTAATTTCATCGCACATAAAACTAAGAATCCTGCAACTGTCGTAAGAGAACTACCTAATACAGAAACAAAAGTTTCTGCTATTGCTTCACTCATGGCTTCATTTTTATCTTTAAATTTCTTTTTCTTATCTTCATAAGAATGATACAAGAAAATAGAAAAGTCAGTAGTAACACCTAGTTGTAATACTGCAACTAAGGCTTTAGTTATGTATGAAATTTGACCTAAAAATAAATTTGTCCCTAAGTTAAATAATATCGCACATCCAATATTAAGAAGTAAAAATACTGGAGCCAAATAAGAATCTAATGACAACTCTAAAACTGTTAAACATAAAATAACAGCAATTATAATATATATCATTATTTCTTGTTCAGATAAGTTCATAGTATCCAAAACCATCGAACTCATACCACTTAATTTACAACTATCTTTTGTAATACTTCTAATTTCTTCCACTGCATTAATAGTTTTTTCATTAGAAGTACCATCTTTAAATGTTATAAGAATTAAATCTGTATTATCTTTATGAAGTTTTGATGTTACTTCATTTGGTAACATTTCAACTGGAATACTTGTTCCAATAACATCATATAAAGATACTACCTCGTTAACCCCTTCAACATTCTTTATTTTATTTTCTAGTTCAACAATATTTTTACTGCTCATATTATCAATAATCGCAACTGAATACGAACCCATATTAAAATCATCAGTTAAAATATTTTGACCCTTAATTGTTTCAATATCCTCTGGTAAGTAAACTAAAATATCATAATTGATTTTAGTTAATTTCATTCCTATAAATGAAAAGAATGCAAGTATAATTGAAACAATCAAAATAACTTTTTTGTGTTTGCAAATCTTTTCTGCAACCTTCTTCATATTTTTCCCTCCATCCACTATGATAGTTTATTACAAACTTATTTCTTTGAACACAAACATATTTAGTAAAGTGTATGTTTTCCAACATTTTGTTAAATATGTATACATAAAAACCAACAAAACGTAATTTATCTTTACATATGTTGGTTTTTATGCATATAATATAGGTGGTGATATAAATGGAAAAGAAAAAAGATTTACGCGTTGTTAAGACTAAAAACTTACTCTATCAAGCCTTAATAGATTTAATGAAAGATAAAACTTTTGAAGAAATAAAAGTCTCTGATATTTGTTCTAAAGCCATGATTAATCGTTCTACTTTCTACGCTCACTACGAAGATAAATATGAATTACTAGTAGACTTTATTAGTAATCTAAAAGAAGAATTTGTTAATGAACTTAATAAAAATAGCAATAATCTAAACACTAGAGAATACTATATAAAATTAATCGAACTATTTTTAGATCATATTGAAAGCAAAAGAAATGTTTATAGCTCTATTATGATTAACAACCGTAATAGTATTATGATGGATATTTTACTAAGTGTTGTTAACGAAGATATTTTAAACAAAATTAAAACTGATAGTATTAGTAAAAAGATACCTAGTGATATAATTGCTAAATTTTATTTAGGTGGGGTTATTAACTTAGGTGTTGAATGGTTAAGCGATAGTTCTAAGTATACTAAAGACCAAATCATAGAATATCTAAAAATATTAATTCCAGATAATATAAACTAAAAATGGCAAGTCATCGACTTACCATTTTCTAAATTAAAATATCATTGTTATTAACTCTATTATAATTCCACTAATAACACCTAATCCATATAATAAACTCAATATAGTTACATTTTCTTTTATATCTTTATTTTCTTTAAATAAAACTAAAAGGGCAACTCCACTACCAGTTAAAAGTC